>ENA-ORXT01000872-ORXT01000872.1-marine-metagenome-genome-assembly--contig:-NODE-872-length-43987-cov-5.850604_pt1 | contig 43987 bp, 36 predicted proteins | sample MGYA00237868_ERZ511482 | MGnify/ENA metagenome assembly ERZ511482
ATATATCGCGGGGGGGAAGACCACGGGGGAAGACCACGGGGGAAGACCACGGGGGAAGACCACGGGGGAAGACCACGGGGGAAGACCACGGGGGGGTGTGACCACGGGGGAGTGTAACCACGGGATGACGAGAATGACCCCAGCCGGCTAAGCCGGACGAGGACCTGATACCCTACGGGGGGAACCCCTTGCGCCCCGATCTCGATATGACCCGTACCGCCCTCACCCGCGGCGTTCTTGAGTCCGTCACCCGCGTTTCCACCGGCAGGTTCCATGCCGAAGAGGACGCATAGGGCCTCATTGAGCACTTGGAGTCGCTTGTCGAGAAGGTCGAGGAAGCCGGGTCCCTACCCGTGGCGCAGCTGGTGGTGGTTTCTCGGAATCATCCTGTTGCTCACGCGCGAGCGGATCATCCGCAAGTGGGCTGGGTGGTGTAGAGTCGGGCCTCAGGATCGACTGACTACCCGCCCAAGGGGGCGCTGGTCTTCGCTGTCGATTTTCTTCTCGATGAACTCGACGAATTTTCGGTCGAGTCCCTTTTCGCTCGACAGGGGAAAGTTGATCTCCATCTCGGAGAAGGTGGTCACCGAGACCAAGGAATCCTCCCAGAAGGACTCGTTGTAGACGACGTCCAACTCGTCGATCTCATCGAAGGGGACAATGGTCTCGGGTTCATTCCAGAGGCTGGAGTAAACGACCAGCTTCCGATCAGTCACGAAATAAAGCCCGGTCTCAATATCCATGAACCCGTCCGAATAGAAGTACCTGATCTCCTCGCCTTCATCGAGCAGATTCAGAGCTTTGATCTGGGAGGCAAACTTCTTGGGGATCTGTGGGCCCGGATAGATCGAGGTGTCGGGTGCGATGGTTCCGATCACGCTCAGAGCCATTAGAATCACTCCCAGCATCACCGCAAAACCGATGGCTAGTATCTTGAGCAGTTTCATCATTCAATGGATTCCGTGGACCGCAGCGAGCGATTCTGCCTGGAACAAAAGATTGCGGATAGAGGTTCTCGCACCCAGCAGAAACAGAGAGGGTGGGATTCGAACCCACGATACCTTTCGGCATGCCAGTTTTCAAGACTGGTGCATTCAACCACTCTGCCACCTCTCCTTGCTGCGACGGATCATAGGCGGGGAGGGGAGGCTTGCAAGTGCTTGTCGGGCGCCTTGAAAATTTGCCGTTTTGCGGTGACATCCGATGCTGTTTGCGACATTTGCAGGTATGCGACTGCTCTTCTCCGCTCTCCTTGCCGCCGCCGCTATTCCCACCAGCAGCACCTCTGTCCAGGCCGATCCGATTCTGGTGGAGGCTGAATCCTTCTCCGACACGGGTGGCTGGATGCTCGACACGCAGTTCATCGAGATCATGGGCTCGCCCTATCTGCTTGCTCACGGCATGGGCTCAACCGTGGCGGACGCGACCACCACCGTGACCATCCCCAAGGCGGGGAGCTATCGCGTCTGGGTCCGCACCAAGGACTGGGTCGCACCCTGGGGCGCAGAGGGCGCACCCGGCAAATTCAAGCTGGCCATCGGAGGCAAAGACCTCGCCACGACTTTCGGGACGAGCGGAGCGGAATGGCACTGGCAAGAAGGCGGGGCGCTCGAACTGGCCGCCGGTGAGGTGAATCTTGCTCTTCGTGACCTCACCGGGTTCGATGGCCGCTGCGACGCGATTCTGCTCTCCGACGACCCCGCTTTTGTTCCTGATAATTCCTCTGAGGTGCTCCCGGCGTGGCGGCGGGCGGCGTTGGGCTTGTCCGCCGAAACGGCCGCCGCAGGTGAGTTTGACCTCGTGGTGGTGGGCGGTGGCTACTCGGGGCTCGGGGCGGCGATCTCCGCAGCGCGCATGGGGATCCGGGTTGCCCTGATTCAGAACCGCGACGTCCTCGGTGGCAACGGCTCTTCCGAGGTGCGGGTCTGGGCCATGGGCAACACACCGGACGGTCTCTATCCGGTGGGCGACATCATTCGCGAACTCGAGGACACGGCCCCGGCTTCGCCTGCGGCGGCCGAGACCTTTGAGGATGAGAAGAAGGAGGCGATCGTGCGCGCCGAAGACAAGATTTCACTCTTCCTTGGGCACCATGCCTTCGGGGTCGAAATGGCAGACGGGACGACCATTGGGGGCGTTCACGTGATCGAGACGCGCACTGGCGAGGTGATGAAATTCACGGCTCCGCTTTTCGTGGATGCCACGGGGCACGGCTATCTCGGCATGTGGGCTGGAGCTGACCGCAAGATGATCGCCGGCGGTCGCATGGGCATGAGCAACATGTGGACATGGGAGACCACCGAGGCTGCGCAGTCGTTCAAGGCCTCGCCCTGGGCGCTGGATCTGGCGGAGGCGGACTTCCCGTACCCGCAGCGCAATCACGCCCAGTGGTTCTGGGAGAGCGGCTATGACAAGCATCCGCTCGATGATCTCGAACTGATTCGAGACTGGAATCTGCGCGCCTCCTATGGCGCCTGGGACGCGATCAAAAACAAGGGAGCCTACGCTGGCAACGATCCCTCCGGGCAGGCACACGCCAATGCGAAGATGACTTGGTTGGCGTACGTCGGTGGCACCCGCGAAACCCAGCAGCTGCTGGGCGACGTCATTCTCACCGAGGAGGATATCATCTCCAGGAAGGACTTTCCCGACAAGGCGGTCCTCTCGACTTGGTCGATCGACCTTCACTACCCGAAGGAGCAGTATCTCACCAAGTACAAGTACAAGGACAACCCATTCATCTCTCGTGCGGAGCACGGCAAGGGCGTCGATCGAAAAGTTGGCTACGCGGTGCCCTACCGCTGCTTCTATTCGCGCAATATTGACAATCTGTTCATGGCCGGGCGCAACGTCAGCGTGACCCACAAGGCACTCGGCACGGTGCGCGTCATGAAGACCTGCGGAATGATGGGGGTGGTCGTCGGCAAGGCGGCTGCCATTTGCATCGACGAGAAAGCCACTCCGCGGGGAGTGTATCAGGACCATCTCGATGAGTTGATCGCTCTCATGAAGTTGCCGGGCAACATGAGGCGAGACGATCTCTCGAGTGCCTTCTACGAAGACAAGAACACGGGCCCAATGGCCCCGATGAAGGGGGCGGCGAAGGTGAACGTACCCCTCGCCAAGCTCGATGGGATCGTCATTGACGATACCAAGGCGAAGCTGAAGGGAAAGTGGGGCGAGGGAAGCGGCGTGACTCCCTACGTCCATACCGGGTACCGTTATGCACTGGGAGGTTCCGGGGCGGAGGCGCGTTTCGAGTTCAGCGTGCCGCGCACGGGTCTCTATGATCTGAGGGTCGCCTACCAGGCTCATCCGAACCGTTCGAAGACTGTGCCGATCACGGTGAGCGGCACGGCGGGCGGCGACGAGAGGATCGCTCTTGATCAGACTCAGCCCCCGCAGTTTCCGCATGGTCTCACCTCGATCGGTACCTTCCGCTTCGAGGCCGGGCAGGAGGCAGCGGTCCTGTTCGACACGGCGGGTACGACCGGCAACGTCGGCATCGACGCGGTTCAGTTGCTCCGGGCCAATTAGGCCATACCAGCGGCGCTTCCACCTTCTGACGAGGGCGGCTACAATGGGCAACGAATGACGTGACAAGACGACTTCCCCAGATCTTTAGGATCGTGTGTCTGGCGGGGATCGTCCTGCTTCTCCATGCGATCTCGGCGCGGCGTGAGGCGGTCGAAGCAGCGAGCCCGTTCGAGTCCCGCGAAATTGCGGCCTACTTTCCGGACCACGAGGTCGCCGACCTTTTGGTGGGCGAGCCAGACCCCGACACCGCGCCGATGGCCCGGCCGGTTCGCGACGCGGGCGGGCAGCTTTTAGGGCGCGTTGTCGAGACAGCGCCGGTCTCCGATTCGATCACGGGCTACGTGGGACCGACCAACAGCTTCTTCGTCTTCGACCCGGCGGGCACGGTGATGGCGGCAGGGATCAGGCGGTCGGCGGACACGCACGACCATGTCGCCGAAATTCTAGCGACGCCGGCCTTCTTCGGCGCCTATCGAGGTCTCACGGCGGCCGAACTGGCGGATACCGGTGACCTCGATGCCGTGACCGGAGCGACGCTGACCAGTCTCGCGATCCGAGAAGGGGTGGTTCGAAGTTTTGGCGGGCAGTCAGCGAGCCTGAAGTTCCCGGATCCGATCACGCTGCGGGAGGCGACCCAGCTGCTTCCCGCCACCGTGGCGGTCAGGGCTGCGGCCGGTGGACTGCCCGCACTGGAGGCGATCGACCGAACCGGCGCGGTGCTGGGGCTGATTCTGAGGACGGGAGCCGAGGCCGATTCGATCACCGGCTATCGAGGTCCCACCGAGGCAGTGCTTGCCTTGTCGACCGACGGTCAGCGGATCCTCGCGATCAAGATGCGGGGCAGCTACGACACCCTCGAGTACATTCAGGACGTCCGCCGTGATTCCTATTTCCTCAAGGGGCTCACCGATCTGTCGGTCGATCAGTGGATTGCCCCCGGAGACGTCTATGAGATGGGGGTGGACTCGGTTTCGGGTGCCTCGATGACCAGCTATGCCCTCGCGAGAGGCGTGCAGGCAGCCCTTCGCAACTTCGATCGAGCTCGAGTGGCCACACGCGCCAAGAGCAGCAGATGGACCGTGGAAGGGGCCGATCTGGCGATCGTCGCATTCGTGGCCGGCGCTCTCCTTCTCGCCTTCACGAGGCTGAGGAAAGTGCGTCTCTTGGTACGACTCTTCCAGCTCGCGGCACTCGGCTACCTTGGTTTTTTCGGTGGCCACATGCTGGCGCAGGTATTGCTGGTCGGCTGGACCCAGCACGGCCTCCCGTGGTCGGCAACGCCGGGGCTCGTGGCTCTTGCCGCCGCAGCGTTCCTCGTGCCAGCGGTCACGGGGCGAAACGTCTATTGTCAGCACCTCTGCCCGCACGGGGCTGCGCAGCAGCTCATCATGAATCTGCGCTGGAAGGGGAAAGCGCCCTGGCGGGTCAGGATCCCCGAGCGCGTCGCCAAGCTTTTGGCCCGGGTTCCCGGGTTGCTGCTCGCCGTGATCGTCGGGGCTCTCGTTCTGGGCAAGGGCTTCAATTTTGCCGCGCTGGAACCCTTTGACGCCTACCTGTTTCCCGCTGCCGGGATCGCGACGGTGGTCGTTTTCGTGCTTGGGCTCGTGGCCTCCTTTTTTCATCCGATGGCCTACTGCAAGTTCGGGTGCCCGACCGGGGAACTCCTCGAGGCGAGCCGTTTTCACCGTTCCAAGGAAGGGTGGGGAACGCGTGAACTTGTCGCCGCCCTACTCCTTGTCTGTGCTCTTCTCGGTTACCTGATGCCCCGATGAAGCATCTCCTCTTTCTGGTGACGATGTTGATCCTCGTGGGGTGCCGGGAGGGAAGGGAATCTCGTGTCCGCATCGCGGGCAAGACGATGGGGACGACTTGGAGCGTGGTCCTCCGTGAGTCGCCCGCTGACCATCTTGAGAGCCAAGTGCAGCGACGACTCGATGAACTGGAAGCGCTGCTCTCGCATTGGCGGTCCGACAGCGAGGTTTCGGTCTTCAACGGTCTCGCTCGGGCAGCGCCGACCTCGATGAAGGTGAGCGCGGAGGTGGCAGCGGTGGTCGGCGCTGGGTTGAGGTGGTCGCAGCGGACGGATGGCGCCTTCAACGTCGCCTTGGGTCATGCCAACGGGTTTGGTCCGGCTGAAGACCATGCGTCGGCTGCACCTGGTCGGTCGGCGCATGAGCTTCTGCGACTGGAAGATCGAATGCTTACCTCCCTGAAGGCGGGAGTCGGTCTTGATCTCTCTGCCTTGGGAAAAGGGTATGCCGTGGATGAGATCGCCCGTCTTCTCGAGCAGGAAGGAGTGCACCAGTACTTGGTCGAGATTGGCGGGGAGATTCGTTCTCGTGGCGACGGCTGGCGAATCGGACTCGAGGAGCCACAGCCCGGCCCTACGCGGATGTACCGGGCCGTCGAGCTTCGGGCTGAAGGAGTCTCCGTCGCGACCTCTGGAAACTACCGCCTCTTTGAGGGAGCCCCTTTCTCGCCCGCTGCGCTGCGTTCCCACCTCGTTTCGAATCAAGCGGAGAAGCGGTTTCGATCCGTCACGGTCTTCGCCCCCACCGCGATGGAGGCGGACGCTCTCGCTACTTCACTGTTTGTCCTGCCTCGTGATCAGGCGCGATCTCTCGGTCGATCGGAGGGAGTTCGGGTTGTCTTTCTCGACAATGGAGTGGAGGGAATCGTGCAAGAGATCGTCGAACCATCCGTCCATCCATGAGTAATCCGCGCATCCTCCTCGCTCCCGACAAATTCAAGGGCAGCCTCTCTGCCGCTCAGGTCTGCGATCTGGCGACTGAAGAACTCGCCGAGATCTGGCCCGAGGCGACCTTCGACCGCTGTCCCGTCGCGGACGGTGGAGATGGGACCTGTGCCGCCGTCGCGGATTCTCGACCCTGGGACTGGGTCGGGTGTTCTGCCCACGATGCGCTGGGCCGATCTCTGACCGCTCGTTATCTCTACGATGCCAGCGACCGGATTGCTTTGCTCGAGATGAGCGCCGCTTCGGGTCTGGTCCTTGTTTCCGACCAACCTCTGGACCCTCGCCGGGCCTCGACCTTCGGCACTGGTGAGCTTCTTCTGGATGCCATCCGTCGAGGAGCGCGGCGAGTGGTCGTCGGGCTCGGTGGCAGTGCGACCAACGACGGTGGGGCCGGGCTCGCCGAAGCGCTCGGCTGGGAATTCCGCAATGTCGAGGGGGATCGGATGGAGGGGCTGCCGCAAGCTCTCGAGCAGCTCGAGACATTGACTCCGCCGACGGACCCGATCTCGGGTGAGGTGCAAATCGTCGCAGCCTGCGACGTCGACAATCCGCTGCTCGGCAAGGAAGGAGCGATCCCGGTCTACGGCCCCCAGAAGGGAGTCGCCGAGGGCGATTACAACTTTTTTGAGAACCGACTCTCCCGACTCGCCGAGCGAGTGGGAGGTCAGCTTCACGAGATCCCGGGGGCCGGGGCGGCCGGAGGACTCGGCTTCGGACTGATGGCCTTCGCTGGCGCCTCCCTTCAGCCGGGCTTTGATCTCGTCGCCGACCTGCTGCAGCTGGAGGGTCGATTGGCGGAGGCGGACCTGGTCGTGGTCGGGGAGGGCTCCTTCGACTCCCAGACAATGGACCACGGCAAGGGGCCGGCCCGGCTCCTTGCGATGGCACAGGAAAAGGGCGTGCCCGTTCTCGTGCTTTGCGGGATCGCGGAGCGTGAGGCTGAAATCAAAAGCGGCGCCTGCGTGGTTTCCTGCGCTGGCGCGGGGCTCTCCGTCGGGGAGTCCATGGGCAATGCCGCCGGAGTCCTCGTCGGTGAGATACGCAGGAATGCATCGCGGATTCAGAGCCTGCTCGAGTAAGTTTTCACGCCCTCGATTCCCAATCGTTTTGCTTTCCGATCCCTCAAGGGTAGCGTCGCGATCAGCTCATGGCATTTCAGGATCTCAGAGGCATTCTTCAGTACGTCCCCCTCTTTCGGGGAAAGACGTTCGTCGTGGCTCTGGACGGGGGAGTCATCTCTGGCGACAGCTTTCCCAACGTCCTTCTCGATCTGGCCGTCCTGCACTCTCTGAGCATCCGCGTGGTGCTCGTGCACGGCGCGCGAGACCAGATCCGCTCGCTGGCCAGGCGTCGGTCGGTCACTCTTACCAACGACGACGGAACCGGTCCGACCGACGAGGCTACCCTCGAGGTTTCCGTGGACGCGATTTCCCGGCTCACCAGCGATCTTCATCGCGATCTCACCTCGGTGGGGCTCCGAGCGGCCACGGCCAACGCCGTGAAGGCCCACCCCGCCGGTGTCATCGACGGAGTCGAGTTCGAGTCCACCGGGCGGATCGACAAGATTGACGTCGAGAGCCTCGATAGCTTCCTGCGGGAAGGGATCATTCCCGTGCTTTCGCCGCTTGGATACGACGGCCGCGCCACCCTGCGGATGAACTCCGACGAGATGGCCATGGAAGTGGGCATCGCGCTCAAGGTGGAAAAAATCCTCTACCTCGGTGATGAAGAACCGCTTCTCGCCGACAATCTCCGTCAGCTCGGTCCGGCGGCTGCGCTTCGCAACGCGAGCCTCCCCTCCCTTGATCCGGGGCTGGCTTCGAAGCTTCGCTACGCGGCTCGTGCCTGCGAGCGCGGCGTGCCTCGCGTCCATCTCCTTGATGGCGTGCTGGAAGAAGTGCTGCTCGCCGAATTGTTCAGCAACGAGGGTGTCGGCGTCATGGTGCACGGCGACGACTATCGGCATGCGCGCCCCGCCACGGAGGCGGACATTCCCGAACTTCTCTCGATGATGAGGCATTCCATGGAGGACGGCGAACTCCTCGTCCGAGACCGAGAGACGATGCTCCGCGAGATCGACGACTTTCAGGTGCTCGAGGTCGATGGCAACGCAGTTGCCTGCGTGGCCCTGCATCGCTTCGAAGCCAACTCGGCGGAGGTCGCCTGTCTCTTCGTGAAGCGCGACCACGAAGGGCGCGGTTACGGAGGCCACATGGTCGCCGAAGCCGAGAACCGGGCCTTTCGAGAGGGGCATGAGAAGGTCTTTGCCCTTTCGACTCAGGCCTATCGGTTCTTTGAAGAGAAGCTCGGCTACGTAGAGGATGCCGGCTTCTGTCTCCCGCCTGCGAGGGAAGCCTCTCTGGAGGCATCCGGTCGGAATGGCAAGGTCCTCGTAAAGCGCCTGGGCACGCCGACTGCCTCGTGAAGCGGGTCCTTCCAGTTCTCGGCTGGATCGTGGTACTCGTCGTCGCGCTGATTCTCCGCCTTCCCGGACTCGGAGACCGACCCATGCACACCGACGAGGCCGTCCATGCCGTCAAGACGATGGACATGGAGAAGACGGGCCGCTTTGACTACGACCCCGCCGACTATCACGGCCCCACCCTGCACTACTCGATCTGGCTTCGGGCCCAACTCGCGGGCAAGCGGGTTGCGGATCTCGATGCGGTGCAGCTTCGCCAGGTCGCCGTCTTCTGGGGACTGGGCATGATCGTCATTCTTGCCCTGCCCTGGCCTGGCTGGAGATGGCAGACCCGGCTGGCCGCCGCTGCGCTTCTGGCTCTCTCGCCCGCTGCCGTCTACTACGCGCGCTACCTCATCATGGAAGAGATGTTTGTCCTGTTCACGGGCGGCTTCGTCCTCGCCGCCTGGTCGGCCTGGACCACCGGGCGGCTGCCATGGATTCTCCTCACCGGATTCTTCGCCGGGCTGATGCATGCCACGAAAGAGACCTGCGTCCTCGCCTTCGGAGCGGTCGCGGTTGCCCTGCTCGTGCTGGCGTGGAAACGAAGGAAGGCCACCGTCAAGCAGGGCCTGGTCGCCGTGGCCGTGGGGGTGATCGTGTCGGCCGTGCTGCTGTCGGGGGGCTTCCGCTTCTGGAGCGACGTTGCGGAAAGCTACACGACGTATCTTCGCTACCTCGGGCGGGGGCAGGGCGCCGGACACGAGCAGCCTTTCGCCTACTATCTGCAGCTTCTCTCGGTGCACCGTGACGCCATCCGCTGGGGTGAATGGCCGATTCTTGCCACGGCCCTGCTGGGTGTCGTGCTGATCACGCTGCGCAGAGATTGGAAAACCCCGCTCGGCTATCTTGCGCTGGTCGCCGGACTGGTGGCCGCCTTCTACTCGACCATTCCCTACAAGACTCCCTGGTGTGTCCTCTCGATGCACTGGCTTCTCGCGCTTCTCGGAGGGTCGGCGATCGCCTTCGGTCTGGAGAAGGGCCGCGCCTGGTGGTTCAGACTCGTGGTCATGGCGCTGCTCCTCGGCGGGTTCCTCCATTTCAAGAAACAGAACGAGTGGGGCAACGGGCGCTTCGCCGCCGACAGTCGAAACCCCTGGGTGTACGGTCACACTTCCACTCAGATCTCCGAGGCTCTCGACCTCGTGGCCGACGCCGAGCAGCTCGAGCCCGGGCTTCAACTCGTCGTGTCGCAGCGCGAGCACGGCTGGCCGCTGCCGTGGTACCTGCGCCACATGGGCGGTCGCGCCCGCTTCAACGACGCTCCGCCCGAGTCCCTCGAAGGCGCGGGCATCGTCATCTCGGACAGCGCTCACTACGACACGCTTGACGCGGCTCTGCCCGGCTTTGTCCGGTCCACTTTCGGCCTGCGTCCCGACGTGGTTCTCACCGTCTTTACCGAACCCGCGCTGCACGAGCGGATCCTTGCTCTGCGTGCCCAGCGAAGGGAGGCCACCGATGAGTAGCGCGGCCCCCGAGGAATTCCACGGCTTCGCCCACGAGGCGATGAACACCGAATTTCGAATCCTGATTCCCGGCCGTGAGATTGGCGGCGTCGGCGACGAGGATGCCGAGATCGCCGTCCGGCACGCGTGGGAGGAACTCGATCGTCTCGAGGACGATCTCAGCCGCTACCGTGAGAACAGCGACATCGCACGCATCAACCGTCTCCCCGAAGGGGGCAGTGTCCGCGTCAGCATCGCCACCTTCGACTGCCTTGCCCTCGCCCGCGCTCTGACCCATGAAACAGCAGGGGCGTTCAACGTCGCCATCGGACCTCTCATGGACGTCTGGCGCTCGCCCCGCTCCGACTTTCTCGATGACCGAGACGGCTGGTCCGAGGCCGCCGCCAGAGTAAAGTGGGACGGTGTCGACCTCGATGACGAGGAGATTTCCGTGCGCAAGACCAAGGCGGGGGTCTCTCTGGATCTTGGTGCCATCGGCAAAGGCTACGCCCTCGATCAGATGGCGGTGATCCTGGAGCAGGCAGGAGTTTCTTCCGCCCTGCTCGACGCCGGGGAGAGCACTCTGCTGGGCATGAATCCGCCGGCCGGTCGCGCAGGCTGGCCCGTGGGATTGGGCGAGGAGCAAGTCCTTCTCCATCGAAGCGCCAGCAGTGGTTCGGGTTTTCAAGTCAAGGGAGCCCACATCATGAACCCCGAACGGGGTCGCCCCGTCAAAGTCAGTGGTCGACTCGTCTGGGCCACCGCCCCGACCGCCGCGATGGCGGACGGACTCTCCACCGCCTTTGCGATCATGGACCGCAGCGGGATCGAGGAGCTTTGCGGTCGCTTCAAGGGAATCGGCGCTTACTTTTCCGAAGACCAGCCATGAGTTCCGCACCGAATCCATCGACCGCGGCAGGAGCCATCGAGGCTCCCGATCTGGTCCACGAGGCCTTTGCAAAAATCGCGCGCCGGTACGTAGTCGCCAATCATGTGCTTAGCCTGGGGACCGATATTCTCTGGAGAAGAAAAGTCGCGCGAAGGGTCGCGGCGGAAGTCCCGAGAGAGATCCTCGACGTCGCGACTGGCACCGGAGATCTGGCTGCCGAAATCCAGTCGATCTGCCCCGGCTGCAGGATCGTGGGTTCCGATTTCTGTGCCCCCATGCTCGAAGTCGCCAGGGAGCGCGGCCTCACCGAACTGCTCGTCGCCGACGCCCTCGATCTCCCTTTCGAGGATCAGAGCTTTGACGTCGTCACCGTCGCCTTCGGCCTGCGCAACATGAGTTCCTGGCCCGGCGCTCTCGCCGAAATGGCACGCGTGCTCCGCCCCGGTGGCTGCCTCTTCATCCTCGATTTTTCTCTGCCCGAAGGATTCCTGCGCGAGCCCTACCGGTTCTATCTGCAGAACGTCCTCCCTCGCATCGCCGGGATGATCACCGGCCAGCGGGCCGCCTTCGAGTATCTGGCCAAGTCGATCCATCTCTTCCCGTCCGGGGAAGCCATGAACGAACTCGTCCGAAGCGCAGGCTTTGACGATTGTGAAGACACCCCTCTCTCCTTTGGCATCGCCGCCGTGTATTGCGCGAGGAAGGCCGGTCCCTGAGCGCCGTCCCTGCAACACGGCCGGGTTTCACTTACTTCGCCACGATGCCTCGCATGACCCAAGGGGAGGCTTGCCTTCGTTCTGACGACCTTCTATAAACTGGAGGAGTGGAAGACGGATCCAAGACGCAGGCCTTTCGCCGTGATGCAGAGCGAGGTATCGAGGCCGTGGTCCAGCGGCTGCGGGGTCAGGAGAAGTTCACCGACACTATTCTCGACAATCTTCCTCTCGCGCTGTTCTGCAAGAATGCCGACGACGGGTACCGCTTCGTACTCTGGAACAAGCGTCAGGAAGACATCACCGGTATCACCCGTGAGGAAGCCATTGGCCATACTGACAGTGAGCTGTTCTCCTCCCAGGCAGCGAAGTACTTCCGCGAGATCGACGAGGGCGTCATCAATTCCGGGAGAAGCCTGGAAATTCCCGAGGAGAAAATCTCCAGTCCGACGGTCGGAAAAATCTGGCTGCGAACTTTCAAATGCCCGATCACCGGTCCTGACGGCACCCAGCTTCTGCTCGGCGTCTCCGAAGACATCACTTCCCATATCAAGGACCGAGAGCGACTTCATCGGACCTCCAAGGAAATCGAAAGCCTAGAACTCCAACTGATTCAAGCGGAGAAACTCGAATCGATCGGTCGGCTCGCTGCCGGTGTCGCTCACGAGGTCAAGAACCCGCTCGCCTGCCTCATGCTGGGAGCCCAGTACCTTGAGCGGGCTCTCGAGGATCCTTCCGACGACGTGAAGAACGTCATCGAGGAGATGAAAAACGCGGTCGCCCGCGGGGAGCAGATCGTTCGCGGACTCGTCGACTTCTCATCCCTCCGTCAGTTGCAGGTCGAGCCGATCGATCCTCAAACCTGGCTTGATCGGGCGATCGGTTTTGTCCGGCACGAGTGCATTCGGGCGAGCGTGAGAATCCGATGCGACTACCAGCACCAAGGTGCGCTCGCCGCCGTCGATTCAGCCAAGATGGAACAGGTCCTCGTCAATCTCCTGACCAACTCGATCCATGCGCTCGAACTGGTGGAGGATCGGGCCGACCGCAGTCTGGAGGTCACTACCTGCGTCTGTGAACTTGTCGAGGCTCCGCCCGATGAAGGCGACCGAAGCGGAGAGCGCGTCCGCAAGGGAGACCACGTCGTTCGCATCGAGATCCGCGACAGCGGTCCGGGCTTTCCTCCCGACAAGCTCAGTGTCATTTTTGATCCCTTTTTCACGACCAAGCCCACCGGCAAGGGCACCGGGCTGGGGATGTCCGTGGCTCGCAAGATCATCGCCCTGCACGGCGGCATGATCGAGATTCGTAACCGGAAAAGGGGAGGTGCAGTCGTCGCCTTGAGCCTCAAGGTCGCTACTGAATTCGAAGATACACCTGTCTCTTCTTGACCGCGCCCATCTAGAATTTCATAGTGTCAGCACATGGCTAAAGTTTTACTGATCGACGACGAGGAAGGCTTCACCAACCTCGTGAAGGCAAACCTGAGCCTTGGAGGGAAGCATGAGGTGCATGCCGTGAATGACCCGCTTCAGGCCCTCGACGCCGCGTTGAGCTTCGAGCCAGAGATCATCATTCTGGATCTGATCATGCCGGGCATGGACGGCGGGGACGTGGCCGCCCGCTTCCGCGAGAAACCCGAGTTGGCCGACATCCCCATCATCTTCCTTACCGCGCTCGTGTCGCCGAGCGAGGTGGCGCCGGGCACGGTCGCGCAGAGTGGGGACTACCCGCTTCTTCCCAAGCCGGTCGACATCAATCTGCTGGAGCGGGCAATCAAGGAGAACCTGCGGAGCTCGCAGGGCGAGTAGCGTCTTGGGATAAGGCCAAAAGTTGATCAGCACGTCTCGGCCCCCCTGTTGTCCGATCGGATTCCTCTTGGGAGTTGCGGGTGCCCCAAGACTTGGAGAGGTCTTTCAGAGGCGATGATTTCTAGCCCGTCACACCTCGGACCTTTTCAAGAATCCCGTCACACCCATCCACCATCAGATCGATGACGTGCTGAAAACCGGCGTCACCGCCGTAGTAGGGGTCGGGGACTTCCTCGTCCTCGTAGTTCTCGACGAAGTCGCAGAAGAGGCGGAGCTCGGCGCCGTGTCCGTCTACGGGGTTGAGTTTTTCGAGGGCGGCGAAGTTGTCGCGGTCCATCGCGAGGATCAGGTCAAAGCGCTCGAAGTCCTCAGCGGTGACCTGGCGCGCCGAGCCCGAAGACGAGAATCCCCGTTCCGAGAGCGCAGCCTGCATTCGTTCGTCAGGACCCTTGCCCTCGTGCCAGCCCATGACTCCGGCGGAGTCGCAGGTGATCGCATCCGAGAGACCGGCCTCGGCGACGAGGTCGCGGAAGACGTTCTCTCCGGCGGGCGAGCGGCAGATGTTGCCGAGGCAGACGAAGAGGACGCGCTTCACGGGGCGGATGCGGGGCAGGATTAGTAGACGTCGCGGCGGTAGCGCTTGTCGGTCTTCATCTGCTCGACGTAGGCAGCGGCTTCCTCCTCGGACTTGCCACCGAACTCCTGGATGAGTCCGTGAATCGCCTTGTCGACGTCGGGCGCCATGCGCTCGGCATCTCCGCAGACGTAGACGATGGCCCCCTGGTCGAGCCATTGCCAGAAGGTTTCGCCTTCTTCAGCGATGCGATGCTGCACGTAGATCTTCTCGTCCTGGTCGCGGGAAAAGGCGGTGGTGATCTTCTCGAGGGTGCCATCGGCGAGGTAGGCCTCGAATTCGTCTCGGTAGAAGAAGGTACTTGCCTCATGGATCTCTCCGAAGAAGAGCCAGGCCTTGCCTTTGGCGTTGGTGACCTTGCGTTCCTGAAGAAAGGCGCGGAATGGCGCAATGCCGGTTCCTGGGCCGATGAAGATCACTGGGACGTCCTCGTCCGGCTCGGGAAGGCGGAAGCCTTTGCCCGGAGAGATGAAGCAGGGGATGTCGGTGCTTTCGTCGATGCGCTCGGCAAGCCAACTGGAGCAGACGCCCTGCCGCTTTCGGCCGTGGGCCTCGTACTGCACGGTGGCGACGGTGAGATGCACGGAGTCAGGCTGAGCCGCGAGGCTCGACGCGATGGAGTAGAGGCGGACGTTGAGCTTGCGGAGCAGGGACACGAACTCGGCGGCTTCGAACTTCGCCTCGGGATGGGCGAGGAGAAAGTCGATGGTGTCGCGACCCCACAGGTAGTCGGCGAGCTCGGCCTTCTTGTCGGCCTCGAGCAGGGGAGCCCAATCGGAGGCGGCGTCGCCGGCCTTCTCGGCGAGGACGGTGAGGAACTTCTTGTTGGGAGCGGCAATCACACAAGTCTCGGTGAGGGCGGCCCGGAGGGTGGTCTCCTGTTTCTTCGGATCGACGACGGGTTCGTCACCGGTGCATCCGAGGACGGAGATCATCTCCTCGACCAGTGAAGGATCGTTCTGGGGAAGAACCGCAAGAGAGTCGCCGGGAAGATACTCGAGTCCGGAGCCTTCGAGGCTGATCTCGTAGTGGACGGTCTGCTTTTCGGCGCAGTCGAGGGTGAGGTCCTTGAGAACCTTGAGGCGGGCGGAGAGAGGATTCTTGACGTTGAAAGCGGGCTTGTCGGCCATGGCGTGCAGGATGGTTGGAAAGGGCGCGCAAAGTGGGAGCGGTCGCGCTCGGTGTCAATCGTGGAACCGGAGGTCGTTGCGGTGCTGATTCGGGCTCGCACCAGCCGGCTGTCTGGGAAACTGGATGCAGGACCCGATTCGGTCCGTAGAGTCGGGCGTCATGACCCGGATCGATGAAATCGACAGACTGGAGGAACTGCTTTCGAAGAAGCCGCGCCTCTGCAACTGCGTGGTCCAGGGTCTGGATCTCCGCAATCAGGGAATCGACTGGAGCAAGGTCGAGGTCGAGGGAAGTATTTTTCTTGGCTGCGACTTTCCCAGTGATCAGGTCGCCGAGCTGCTCCAGTCCCGCGGAGCTGCCCTCTTTCCCAAGTTCGAAGGTCTGCCCTACCATCCGTATCGCCCTCGTCTGTACACGCGCGAGGAGCTCATGGAAGGCTGGACGCCTGAACTCGACGAGAGCACCGACCTCAGGATTTTTGCCCACTTCGAAAAGCACGGCCGTCATCACGCCGACATCCTCGAGTCACTTTCCCAGCGGCTTCATGATCACGCGATCGACGATGCCCTGCGTGATCTTCTTGAGGGTGAAACGGACGGGGAGGGGCCGAAGAAGGTCGTTGGGATCATGGGAGGGCATGGCACGGCGCGGACCGATCCATGGTTTCGTGCCGTTGTCCTCGTGGCGCGCGGTCTCACCCGAGCCGGCTTCTTCGTCGCTTCGGGTGGTGGACCGGGGATCATGGAGGCGGCCAACCTTGGGGCCTGGCTGGCACCGGCTTCGGATGAAGAGGTCGAGAAAGCGCTCGCGATGCTTGCGACCGCGCCGGTCTATACCGACCCGGGTTACGTCGAGGCCGCCCAGCGGGTTCTCGAACGGCACCCCGAAGGAGCCGCCAGCCTCGCCGTGCCGACCTGGTTCTATGGACACGAGCCGAGCAATCTCTTTTCAGCGCACGTCGCCAAGTACTTTTCCAATAGCCTGAGAGAGGACGGACTTCTGGCCATCGCGACCTACGGCGTGGTGTATGCGCCGGGGAGCGCGGGGACCACGCAGGAGATCTTCATGGATGCCGCTCAGAACCACTACCGTACTTTCAAGGTCGTGAGTCCGATGATCTTTCTCGGCAAGGACCGGTATGAAAGGGAGACCGGGCTCTACGCAACCATGACCCGACTTGCAGAGGGCCGAGACTACGCGGACCTTCTTCACCTCACTGACAACCCGGACGACGTCGTTGACTGGGTTGTGGACCATCCTCCGCGCGGGGATTCGGACCGAGGGGACAGTTGAGATTTTGAACGCATTCCAAGGCCGAAGTTCCAAACCAATTCGCTTTGATGAGATTGCCACACGTCATATTCCTTTTACTGCTTGCCCCGGTCATCCTGGCCGGGGGCTGGTTCGACTGGCTGGCTGATGCGCAGGTCCGCATGGACGAGTGGACGGAGAAGAACGCCCCCAATGGTTTCAAAAAACTGGATCGGGCTGAGAACGTCGTGATCAACCGGAACTTCGACGGTCGTCTCGATGATGGCCGTCGCACTTTTTTCAAATTTCCGGGGGGCGACTCGATTCGGGAGGATCAGCCCGGCCTCATCGTCTTCAACGCCGACCTTCGGAATGGTAAGACTCAGGGTGGTTCCGGGGTCACGGTCCATGGACTGGTCCGGTTCAGGAACTGGCATTTCAAAGGTCCCTCCGAGCGTCTCCTCAAGGTGGCCGACGGCGCCAAGGTCTATCTGGACAACTGTCTCTTCAACGGGGCTCCCGTGCACACCATCCTCGTGGGCAGTGGAGGCAAGGTCTTCAGCGGCAGGAACGCCCCGAACATCTATATTGGCGCTCAAAGCGCTTTCCGGCCCATGGCCGTGCGACATGGAGTACGCGGGCCAGATGATAATCCGAAACCGATCCGAAAGTGGCGGGGCAGTTATATCGAGTCCTCGGAGAAAGACGTCTTCCTGAACATCGGAGCGAAGTGGAAGCGCGCCCACTCAAACGATCGCTTCAAGGAAGCCGAGTAGCGGCCGGGCTGGCGGGGTAGGCCCTTAAGGCGGCCGGTTTGCGAGCGATCAGAGGAAAGCTTCGCGGGGCACCGGGCTCCTTCGTTTCAATCAATGCCGCGACCTGCGCGAAGTCGCGTCGGTTCCACAGGAGCCAGGGGTGAATCGTGACAGGCGACTCGACGTTCGTCTGGCCCAGCCACCTTGAATTGCGGTGCGGGAGAACGACAAAATCGGGTGAGGTCCACAGATTGAGGATCGGGATATGCAGGGAATCCCAGTCGAAGGCCGCATGGGCTCGCAGGAGATCGCTGCCGGGCCGAAGTTCCCGGGCACCGGGGCGTGCCAGAAAATGGGCGAGTCGTGATCCCGCATGCGGGGTGGCGAGAGTGACAAGGCCTCGCACTCGCGACCGGATCTCGGGGTGGGTACGCAGGAGTTCCTTGCTGACGACCCCTCCCATGCTGAAACCGACCAAATGAACGGGGGTCTGGCCAGGAACCTCTTCCTTGATGAATTCCGCCACCTGGTCCGCAAGTTCCGCCATGGTCGCGGTCCCGTTTGCGTTGCTCATGTCGATAAAGTGACCTTGCCACCCCCGTTCTTCGGCGAGGCGCCGATAGCGCCAGAAGCATTTCGAGGAATCGAAGATGCCGTGGACGAAGATCACGGTTTGCGTCGGCGCCTCCGCACTTGGGTCCGGCATGACGCCCCCTGAACGGGCCGCGGACGGAAAAATGAGTGCCAGCAGCGGGGACAATACCGGCAGGAAGAAACGCATCCCCGACAATCTCCGCCTGGTCAGGGAAGCATCATTGGTTCTTCGAAGAAAACATTGATGAGGTCGATAGTCCGGTCCGGGTTGACGGAACGCCCGGACACGCGGAAAAGAGGGCCGTGCGGCGCTCACTTCTGGTCACTTTTCTTCTCACCTCGATTCTTGTGATCGCGGCGTGGTTCTGGTGGAGGAATCAGCCCAGCAACGTCGCCGTCCGTTTTCTCGATGAGTTTGCGGAGCATCTCTCCGTCCCTGTCGATGCGGCTCCTCTTGCCCGGCAAACTCGTGCCGGGGGCTTGGTCCATTATTTTGCGGACCCGACGTCGCTGGAACTGGCAGAGGTTTCACAGTTTCAGGGCTCGCAGCCGCTGGCGGATCTTCAGGGCTACTACGCAGCGGCCCTCGCCTCCGGTTCACTCGAGGTCCGATTCACGGAAATTTCCGGGGAGCGAAGCGACGGAGTGCTTACGGGAACATGCCGAGTCCAGGCCGAGTATACAAGGGCCGGTGGCGCGATGGAAACGCGCGATCTCCGTCTTCGCCTTCGGTGGGATTCAGAGATGAAACTGACCTTGGTCTCCGACCGCCCCGAGCTCTAGTTCCGCGCGGACGAGTCAGCCTCCTTTTCGAGGCGCTCCCGTAGCTTCCTGAAGAGAGTGTCGGTGTCGGTGGGAGCCACAGGAGTGGTGTCTCCATGCGTCTTCACCACCTCAGCGACCCGGGCCGAGGAACCGGAGGGAGCCGCCTCGGAGGAGGGTGTTCCAGGGGAAGTACTGGGAGCGACAGCGACCAGTGGCACACTGACACGCTGGTCGGCATCGCTGTCGGGAAAGGTGAATTTCTGGCCGGTGGGGACGTAGGCGGAGAAGGTCTCCACGGGAATGGGGTAGGGCCGGATGCTGGTCTGGAGCTTGCGGTGACTCTTGATGAAACTGGTCGGGTCGTGGTAGTTGGTGAAGTCCTTCCGGAATTTCGACCGGTTCATGCCGATGCTGATGTTCTTGCGGATCTCGAAGTGGAGGTGAGCCAGGTAGCGGCCGTGGGCTGTTCCGATGGTTCCGATCTTGTCACCTCGGTCGACGGTTTCACCGAGCTTGGCGAAGCGCTTGTCGAGGTGTCCGTAGAGCGAGTCGATGATGCGGACTGTTCCCTGCTCGTCCCGATAGGCATGGCGGACGATGGTGACATGGCCCCAGCCCTGCTTGATGTCCTGGGAGAGCACCACCACGCCCCGCCCGATGGCGTAGACAGGGTCCCCCAAATCCGTGTTTCCTCCACCGGTACCGTTCCAGTCCTCGCCAAGGTGACCATTGGGCCAGAACCCCCGAGCCTTGTAGTATCCTGCGTAGCTTGCGCCGCCGACGGGATAGTCGAATCCGTCTGCAAGGCGGCAGGCGCGAGTTTTCTCACCTGCCTGGGCCGCTCCCGCACTGAAGAAGCAGAACGCTGCGAAAAGCAAAAGGTTTCCAAGGAGTGGCAGCCTGCGGTTGAGGATGGGCTCAGGAGAATTGAAGAACATCACAGAGGTTTGGCATTTAAACCCGTGGATGACGGCGAAACAAGCGCGGTTTCAGGAGTAGGGGCGGGTTCCGAGTCACGCTTTACGAGCAAGGTCCAGCCGATCGCGGCCGTTCCAACGAAGAAGCAGTAGAAGGCAAACCAGCGGAGCTGGCAGCGCCGCACGAGGGCGATCATCCAGCGGCAGGCGACGAGGCCCGTCAAAAAGGCGGCTGCGAATCCGATCGCGAGAGCGCCCATGGAGATCGAGCCCTCTTCGAAGTCGCCGGTGAGCACCTCCTTGGCGACGTCGCCGAGAATCAGAGGCACGACCATGAGGAATGAAAACCGAGCGGCGCGGGCCCGGTCGATTCCGAGCAGGACCGAGGTGGAGATGGTGGCGCCGGACCGGGAGATACCAGGGAGGATCGCGATACCCTGTGCGATGCCAATCATCACGGCGTGCAGCCAGCCAACCGGTTTCGTGGTGTCACGGGCGCGATCGGCACACAGCAGTAGGATCCCCGTGACGATGAGCATGGCACCCACGAAGAGAATTTTTCCGTCAAAAAGGCTCTCGATCTGCTCCTTGAAGGCAAAGTAGATCACCACGGCAGGGATCATCGAGAGCGCCACCTTGAAGACAAACGCATAGTGCTCGTTCCATTGGAAGGCGAGCAGGCCCTTGAAGATGTCGAGCAGATCCCGCCAGAAGACCACCATCGTGGCGAGCGCTGTCGCGAAGTGGAGCACCACGGTGAGCAGCAGGCTTTCCTCTGGCTTCAGATCCAGGTCGAGGAGTTCCTTGCCGAGTTCCAGGTGGCCGCTGCTGCTCACTGGGAGGAATTCGGTGAAGCCCTGGATGACACCGAGAATGAGGGCTTTGATCGTTTCGGGGTCCATGAACGGAGTTGTGTGCGATTTTCGCGTCGCGCAGGGGCGCGAGCATCCGCTTCCAAGCCAGCGGGTCAACCGCGAAGTCGATGGGTCCTCAGTCCCCCACGCCGCGCTCGACTGCAGTGCCTCCCGAGTACTTGCCTCCGAAGCGGCGAGGGAGCGCCTCGATATTGGGGAAGATCCGAACGCGGGATTGGCGCTCCTTCTCGGCGGTCGACACCGTTGTCTTTCCGTCGGCTCCGGCGAATTTGAGCTCTCGCAGGATCAGCCAAAGGGCTGGGACGGCGGCAAGCAGGGGAAGGAGAACGGCCCAGAACAATCCGCTGGAACGATCAGGCGTGAGCAGAGCACCATTTTCATCGGTGAGACCACCCTCGATCCGAGTTGAATAGCTCCGGTGCATCGTCTCCAGAATTTCGATGAGCCGGTCGGCATAGTTTGATTTCGAATCGTCGAGGAGCGGGGCCCAGTCCTTTTGATGATATTGATGGACCGAGTAGGGAATCTTGCCCAGGAAGGTCTGATTGACTCGGTAGGCAATGTTCTCGCCTCGCACGGCGAGGAGAAGCACCTTGGGCAACCCGAGGCTGTCGACTCCCCATTGCTTGCTCTGTCCGGAGACGACTCCCGAGTAGGTGACGATCTCCGGGTAGATCCCGAAGTCATCCCGCAGGGCGGTGGAAAGCTCCAGGACCCGTTGAGACTTTTCCGGAGCGTTGCGGAAAATGTTGGCGCCGTCATTGAGCGGCACCCAAGAGAGAGGAGCTTCCTCGGCGGGGAGAAACGCGACCCAACTGCACGCGACAAGGGCAAGCGGAAGGAGTCGATGGAGAGCTCGGACGCTGCGGCTCGGGGCGGGAGTCATGGTTGATGGAAAAGACCATTCGCCGGCGCTCTCGTCAACATCCGGTCGGAGGCTTGACCGAGCAGACCAAATCTCTAGACTCGCGTCTCAACTCATCATGTCCCAGCAATCGATCGAACAGGAACGCGCCGAACTCGCTGCCATCAACCAGCAGCCCACCTCGAAAAAACTGGGATACTTCGTCCGCAAATCGGGTCCCGGATGGCTCCAGGGAGCGATTACGCTCGGAGGTGGTTCGCTGGCCGGGGCGCTCTACCTCGGTATTATCGCGGGCACCAGCCTGATGTGGCTTCAGCCCCTGGGCATGATCCTGGGAGTCATCATGCTCTCGGCGATTGCCTACGTGACGCTCTCCACGGGAGAGAGGCCCTTCGGCCTCATCAACCGGAACCTCTCCCCTGCACTTGGCTGGGCATGGATCATCGCGACCCTCGCTGCCAATATCATCTGGTGCATGCCGCAGTTCAATCTAGGCGTGGCGGCAGCTCAGCAGAATATTCTGGGGATAGGCGACAGCACGGGATCGACGGTCGCCATCTGCGCCATTCTTTTCGTCATCGCCTTCGTCGTGAACTGGTTCTACGGCTCTGGCGCCGGTGGAATTCGGCTCTTCGAAATGATTCTCAAAATCATGGTCGGTCTTGTCGTCATCTCCTTCTTCGGGGTGGTCGCCATCCTGACCGTCAACGGAGGAATCGAATGGGGCAAAGTCTTCAAAGGACTCATCCCCAACGTCTTTTCTCTCGGAAAGCCGGCTCCCGAGTACGCAGCCCTCATCGAGAGCTCGACTCAGCCCGAGGTCTGGAAAACCTACATCGGGTCCGAACAGACCAAGAAGATCATTGCTGCCTTTGGAACCGCCGTCGGCATCAACATGACCTTCCTCCTCCCTTATTCGATGCTCAAGAAGCGCTGGGGGAGAGAGCACCGGCCGTTGGCGATCTTTGATCTCTCTCTCGGGCTCATCATCCCCTTCGTGATCGCGACCAGTTGTGTGGTCATTGCCGCCGCTTCCCAGTTTCATGCCAAGACGAATGACATTCTCGACGAGAACGGGGCGCCACGAGCAGGATTCGAGGCACCCGTCGCGAAGGTTCTCAGCCAACTCGGTGAAGACGCGAACCCCAACGCCAGCGATACCCAGCTTGCCGCCATGCTGGTGAACCGCGACAACTTCCAGCTCGCCAATGCCCTCGAGCCCCTTGCCGGCCCTTTTGTGGCCCAAAAAGTCTTTGGCTTCGGGGTCCTCGCAATGGCGCTCTCCACGATCATCATCCTCATGCTCATCAATGGCTTCGTCTTCTGCGAAATGGCAGGCAAGCCCGAGCATAGACACATCCACATGCTCGGGGCGCTCGTCGCCGGGGTCGGCGGATTCATGGGGCCCTTCATCTGGGGCAACGCGGAAGCCAAGGCGGCCTTTGCCATTCCGACTTCGGTTCTGGGTGCCAGCCTCCTGCCCATCGCCTACTTCACCTTCTTCCTTCTCATGAACTCAAAAAGGGTTCTTGGAGACGCTCTGCCCACGGGTGGGAAGCGGATGCTATGGAACGTGCTCATGATTCCCGCGATTCTCGCCGCAGCCTTTGCATCCTACAAAGGGTTGAGCGGTCAGAAGGCCGCCTTCTTCAACACCCCGATCACCTGGGGTCAGGTCGGCCTCGGCGTGCTGGTGATCCTCTTTGTCCTCGGTCTCATCGGCTTCTTCACCAAGGGACAGCAGAAACGCGCCTAAGAATGGGCCCCCAACGCTCGTCCATTAGTCCAGCAGCCAATCATCTTAGCACCAAGCACCATGCCCGAAGCATTTCCAGACATCCCGAAAATTCAGTTTGAGGGCTCCGACTCCCGGAACCCCCTCTCCTTTAAGCACTACAACGCGGACGAAGACGTCGGCGGCAAGAAGATGGCCGAGCATTTCCGCTTCGGCGCCGCCTACTGGCACTGCATGCGAAACGATCTCGGCGATCCTTTCGGCGTCGGCACCGCAGAACGCCCCTGGGATGACGGCTCCGACTCTGTCGAGAACGCGCAAAATCGTGTCTACGTGTTCTTTGAGTTCCTCGAGAAGATCGGCATCGACTACTACTGCTTCCACGACCGTGACGTCGCTCCCGAGCTCAACGATCTTGCCAAGTCCAACGCCGCCCTCGACGCCGTCGCCGACGTCCTCGAGGCCGAGCAGAAGCGCACCGGCAAGAAGCTCCTCTGGGGCACCGCCTGCCTTTTCGCCCACAAGCGCTACAACCAGGGCGCCGCGACTTCCCCCAGTGCCGAGGTCTTCGCCTATGCCGGCGCCCAGGTGAAGAAGGCCCTCGAGGTCACTCACCGCCTCGGCGGCGAGGGCTACACTTTCTGGGGCGGACGCGAAGGCTACGCCAGCCTCCTCAATACCGACATGAAACGGGAGGTCGATCATCTGGCGGCGCTACTCCACATGGCAGTCGATCACGCCAGGAAGATCGGCTTCACCGGTCCCTTCTACATCGAGCCGAAGCCCCGCGAACCGTCGACCCACCAGTACGACTCCGACGCTGCGGCCTGCCTGAACTTCCTCCGCGAGCACGGGCTCATGGATCACTTCAAGCTCAACCTCGAGACCAACCACGCCACCCTCGCGGGGCACACCATGCAGCATGAGATGCGCGTGGCCGCCGCCGCAGGTGCTCTTGGTTCCGTCGATGCCAACACCGGCGACGAGCTCATCGGGTGGGATACCGACCAGTTTCCCACCGACCTCTATCTCTGCACCGAGATGATGCTGGAGATCATTCGCTCGGGCGGCTTTACCACCGGTGGCTTGAACTTCGACGCCAAATGCCGTCGCGAAAGCTACGAGACGGTCGATCTCTTCCACGCTCATATCGGCGGGATGGATGCCTTCGCCCGAGGCCTCAAGATCGCCAATGCGATCATCGAGGACGGTCGTCTCGACGAGTTCGTCAAGGCGAGGTACTCGACCTACGACAGCGGTCTTGGCGCGAAGATCGAGAGCGGCTCGATCAGTCTCGAGGAGCTCGAAGCCCACGTTCTCGCGAACGGTGAGCCCGAGATTGGCAGCGGTCGCCAGGAGATGCTTGAAAATCTCGTCAACGAGTACGTCTAGAGCGAATGGCGCTTGGTTCGTGGGGGGGGTGTCGAGGATTCTGGGCGGGATTTGTTCCTCTGGGATTGAACCGGATCGACCCTGCCTTCCCGTTTGGAGCGATCGCATAACGGCTGCCTTGAGGTAGGGACGAGGGTCCCTCCTCGTCCGGGGAGGAGCGAAGCGACGGACCGCCGAGGCCCAAGGCTGCCCCGTAGCAAGTAGGTCGATGCTATCGGGACGGATGAGGGCGTCGTTGGTCGCCTTGGGCTCCCTGCGGAGGCGCAGGGACGCACTCCCTACCTTTCGCCAACCCCATACCCGAATCGCCCGGGGGTTCTTAACCAAGCGCCATTGCGTCTAGAGCGCAATGTGATCGGGGGATCACTGGATCCGCTTTCTCCAAAGAGCCCGGCGCGTTGCGTCGGGCTCTTTTCGTTGGCTGCGGCGTCCGTAACGTCAGCTCCGGCCCACCCTCGCGGCTTCCGGTCTCCTCCAGGCGGTCGCTGGGCGCTCCCTTCGGCGCGTCCGGAGGCCACGCCCTACCAAAGCGTCTTGAGGATCCTTGGTGGGAAGGCGGGTTGCCCGGCTTAGCTGCGCGCAATGATCCTAGGCTGCCTGTGGAGCAATCTGTGCGCGCTTGTCCTCGGCGATGGTCGCCGTGATCTCGGGGTAGCCACCGGGATGCTGCAGGTTGAAGACGTGCAGGTAGATCGCGACGACTTTTTCGTCGTGCTTCGAAAAGAGGTTCTCGACGGCGGCCGGGTACTTCTTGGCGTCGAGCGTCTCAGGGATGTCCTCGATGGACCCAGTCCCGTCATGCTCGATCCCCATGTCGTCGAGGAAGCCGGTGAGGACGTCCGTGTGATCCTTCATGAGCCAGACCTGCAGGAAGTGTTCCCCAAACTGGTCGTGCTTCTTGGTGCGAAGAGGAGCCGTGAGCCAGGCGGCCTGATCCCAGCGAGACTTCTTCTGGACGAACTCGGGCCGAAGGCGCTTCTCCTGAGCGACGGTCATGAGAATCGCGCGGTAGGTATCGCGGTCCTCCTCGCGGATGAAGAGGATCATCTCGCTGACCCGCTCGTCGGAAAGATGCTGGAGAATCTGGTAGGCGTTCATGGCTCGATGCAGCGCTACCTTTCCCACTCTCCTTCTAGCCGCAAGAGGAATCCGCCCCCGAGCCGACTCCGGCACCATCATGACGCCCCTGAGCGTAGGCTCCGAAGACGGCGGCGATCTCGTCGCGCACGCGGCGGAAGACCTCCAGTTGCTGTTCCTCGCTGCCCTCGGCGTGCGCGGGGTCGTCGAAGGGCCAGTGGTAGCGTCGCGCCTGACCGGGAAAGACAGGGCAGGCCTGGTCGGCGTTCCCGCAGACGGTGATCACTGTCTCGACGGATCGGTCGAGGAACTCCGTGAGTGGCTTGGATCGTGGATCGGGAAGAGGGACTCCCGCTTCCTCGAGAACGCGGAGAGCCAGCGGGTGAACGTAGCCGGCCGGGTCGGATCCGGCACTGGCCACTTCGAACTGCCCGAGGGAAGCCTGCCGGAGATAGGCTTCGGCGATCTGGGAACGACAGGAATTGCCGGTGCAGAGAACGAGGAGCAGAGGGAGGTCGCTGGTCATGCCGGATCGGATCACGGAAAGCGGTCGGCTGCAACTGATGGCTGGCAGCGATGACGTCTCCGGCGCAGGCGCTTGAAAAGAGGCAGGCTCCGCAGGCGGGATCATCTATTCCAACTGGGCTACCTGCCGCGACCTTTCTTCGGCTTCCTGCTGGAGCCGGGTCGGTCCGAGGGCCGCTTGCGGGGCGCTGTCTTGCTTCGAGGACGGTTCGAGTCCTTGCGTTTGGTGTGCCCTTTCGGGCGAGGCTTGGTGTTGCCGTCGCGGTCGCCGTCGCGGTCGCGGTCTGCCTTCAGAGATGGCTTCGGCTTCCTTGGTCGCGGACGCTCGCTCAGCCGGGCTTTCTTCGGGGCCGAGTTCTGTTCGAGGTTCTGGATCTCGCGAGAGTTGAGTTCCTTCCACTTGCCGGGAGCGAGCCCCTCCAGCTCGACACAGCCAATGCGAATGCGGAGGAGCTTGGTGACCCGGTACCCGCAGGCCTGCAGCATGACACGGATCTGTCGTTTGAGGCCCTGATGCAGGACAATGCGAAGGCGGCGAGGAGAAATGACGTCGATGGACTGGACCTTGCCCAGGCCTTCCTCGGTGTGGATTCCGTCGAGAAACTTTGACTTGTTCACGAGGTCGAAGGCCTGGTCGATCGTGACGAGGTATTCCTTGTCGACGGCGGACCCGGGCCCGGCGAGACGCTGCGCGAGATCCCCGTTGTTGGTGAGCACGATGAGCCCCTCGCTCTCCAGATCGAGCCGGCCGACATGGGCGAGCGGCCGAAAGCGTGAGGGCAGGTGATCGTAGATCGTCGTTCGGCCCTTCTCGTCGCTGCGGGTGCAAATGAGTCCTCGGGTCTTGTTGAAGATGAGAGTGCAGTAGGACTGCTCGGAGACGACCTTGCCGTCGACTCGGACCTCGTCACCGGGGTTGACCTGGGTCCCGAGGTTGCGGCAGTGCTCGCCGTTGACGGCGACCCGCCCGCCGGTGATCAGAGTCTCTACTCCACGACGGGAGCCAAGCCCGCAGGAGGCGAGAAATCGGTTGAGGCGCACAGGCGAAAAGAGTGGGCCGTGACCTGGTTTGGGGCGTTCCTTGCCTGATCCGAGTCAGGCTGTAGTACGCCGGGGTAGGGAAGACCGGGAAGGTCTAGTCCTCCGGAGCGATCTTGGGCAGACCGTAAGGGCTGGCGCCCTTTTTCCAGTCTCCGTTCTTCTTCATGAGCTTAATGCGCTCGAAGCGTTTGAGAACGCTGCGCTTGGAGCCGATGGACTTGGATTTCTTGAGCGAAGGATGCTGGGACATGAGTGTCTACGGGTTGGGAGCGCAAAAGCTAGGAGCAAACCCTTGCTTTGCAAATGCGAATCGTCGGGATCTGAGATTTTCAATCAAGAAGGCGAGCCAGTCCTCTGGCCAACTCCCCGGCGAGGTCGGCGAGCTGGTCGTTCGAAGGTGTGAGCACGGCGGCATTCTGGAGCGGAAGACTGCTTTTCAAGCATTCACGAATTCTCTGCTGCCACTGGCTGCGGGTATCCGAAGTGGTGAGGATGACGGCATAGGTCTTCCATCGTGAGTCGCCGGTCAGCTGAGGGCTGCCCACTTCGACTTCGACCAGTCCGCGGCGGATTTCGTCCGCGAGAAGGGTGGAGAGGAGTGCGGCTTCGTCCGTGGCCACCTGATTTCGAGGGCCTCCTCCGGGTACGAAGTGAACGCGAAAGCGGACGGCGTCAGCCGAGAAAATCCGGTGAAGTTCGGCGATGAGCCGGAGGACGAGGGCCTGGCAGATGATCGACAACTGGTGGGAGGAGCCAAGGGGAACGCGCTCATAGTCGGCACCGAGGTCGATGAAGCAGACGATCGACCGCCGCCGCCGCAGCAGGGCGCCGGCGTCGCGGACATAGTAGAGGAGTTCCTGCTCGAGATGGCGGAGTTCGAAGAGGTTGACCCCCGAGACCTCCTCGTCGAGGTACGCGAGCTCCGAAGCGACGAGGTTCTCCGGGCTCCCTCGGTTGACAAGCCCGTCGAGTCCGCCCGCGGGGTAGTGGGTCTCGTCGATGAAAAGGGAGGTCTCGGCTCCGTCGTTCTCATGAAGCACCGGGGAGGGCACGTGTTGAGCCACCTGTTCGAGTCGACGGGAGAGTTCGGAAATCTGTCGGCACCCGAGCCGAAGATGATCCGTCGAGAGCGACTCCCAGTGCCGGAGTTCGAAGACGTCTTCGGGGGCAATCAGGTCCCCCCAGCGCTGGTTTCGAGAGATGCTTGCGAGAAAGGCGGTGAGATCCTCGCTGTAGCGCTGGGACCAGTCGGCGGACGGATCGGGGCTGCGTGCCCCGGGCGAGTACTCGCGGAAGATTCCCGGTGGGATCAGGCACTTCACGGGCCAGTGAGGACCGAAGCGCTCCGCGACGAGGGTAACCAGCCGCCGTTCACGGGCGTGACGAGCGGCGGCTTCGGTGGCTTCCTCCAGCGGCTCAAGCACTTCGTGGAAGGTGCGCAGGTGGAGCAGGGTTCCGAGACATTCCTGCTGGTAGCGCCTGCGCAGGAGAAGATCGTTACGGGTGCTGACTGAGTCGTCGGCGGGCGGCTGACGAAAGCTGGTCTGGTAGCCGTTGACGACCAACTCCGCGAGGTCCGCGACGAGGAAGAAAGGCAGGTGGCCGGATGGCCCGGAGAGGACGGAACGGAAAGCGGCTTGAGCGACCGTGATGGAGTTCCGGGTGCCCGAAGCACGCGAGTCGGTGCCGCGCCAGACATGTCCTTCTTCAAGGTACCCGCTCGCCTCCTCGATGGCGAGAACCTGATCGGTCACCACCGAAGGGGATTGAAAGCTTCGCGTTCGGAGGTGATTTCGGCCGCTCTCTCCCGGATTTGGCGACGCTTCCATCCCTTGAGGTGCCAGCGACTTTTCCTGAGAAGGTGCCGGGCTTTTCCGGGGTGGTCGATCCTGCCGAGATAGAGTTCGATCAGGTCAAAATAGGGCCGCTCTTCGCGCGGGTAGTAGGAATGGATACGCTCGAGTTCTCCGGCGAGGTCCTCGTAGCGCAGCTGTGCCTGATAGTGATCCGCGAGGCGGTAGTCGAGGGGCGGTCGCTTGGCCCAAGCCGACCCACCGTAGACGCTGTCGATAAACCGGAACATCGGCCGGCAGGCCAGCATCACGAGTTCAGGGGCGGCGGTAATCACTCCGCTGACGAGGAGCGAGAATCCGAACAGGGCGCCTCCCATCCCGGCGGGCCCGTGGTTGCCGATGCCCGTCAGCATGAGGAACCCCTTGCCGACAAGAAAGACGGCGAGCATCCAGCGGAGGATGACCTTGAGGGGCATGGAGCAGCCTACTCCATGAACCACGATTCGCTACTCTCGGTGATAGGGGTGTCCCTGCAGAATGGTCTGGGCCCGGTAGAGTTGTTCGAGCGCGAGGAGGGCGGCGAGTTCGTGCTGATAGGTGAAGTCCGAAAGCGAGAGTAGCAGGTCGGCCTGGGAGCGGGTGGAGTCGTCATGACCGTCGGAGCCGGCGATGAGGAGTGCGAAGTCGCGGGTTCCGGAGTCTCGCCGTTCCCCGATCCAGCGGGCCCAGTCGAGGCTGCGAAAGCGTCGTCCGCGCTCGTCGAGAACGATGCGGCAGCGGCCGCGGGTGCGGCTGAGCAGGGCCTCCGAGTTGGCGGCGGTGCCACGGTCGCGGATGACCTCCCAGGCAATGGGACAGCCGGTCCGCCGGATCCGGTCGAGATAGAATTCGGTCCCCTCGCGTGCGAAGGCGAGAGCTGGTTTTCCGACGGTGGCAAGCGCCCAGCTCACTCCTCTTCGCCAGGCTCGTCGGACTCGGCTTCGGACTCGGCGCTTTCCGCTTCCGAGCCGGCGTCTTTGCTCGCTGGGCTCTGTGCATCGCCTGAGCCTTCCCCAGCTGCTTCCATCGCGAGTTTGCGCCGCTCCTCCTCCGGGTCCTTTCCCTCAAGCAGCCAGGCGACGTCCTGCTGGACGTCCTCGACTTGCTCAAGATGCAGATTGGGGTCGCGGACGATGAACACGTCGCCGCTGGCGCGGTCCTCGTAGAAACGGATTCGAGCGTCGTTTTCGGTGTCGCGGACGTCGGTCTCGATGATCAGCTTCTTGCGCTCCAGCATCGCGGCAAGGATGAAGCGCGCGTTGTCGGTCTCAGGCTTGTCCTCCTCAATGAGCCTGCGAAGAAGGGAGTGGGCGTCTTCGCGGACGACCTCTTCGGGTTCTTCCTCGGGTGGCATCTCGTATTTCGAGCGCCACGAGGAGAAGGCCCCAAGCTTGTCCCTGAGAGCTTTCCAGGACTTTTCGGAGTAGTCCCGCCGGACGTATCCGTCACTCTCTTCTTCCGGGAAGATGGCCGTGTAGAAGACTTCGCCGTCCTCGAAGGCGTCGCCCGTGTGCTCGCAGGCGCCAAGACGCTTGCGGATTTTCCAGTTTTCAAGAATGGCCATGAGGGAAAGGGAGAGGCGGGCTAGCTCTTCACCGCTGGTGCCGGATCGCGGAAGAGACCGAGGACGTTCGACGGGTTGAGTTTGGGGAGGTCGCGGTTCCGCGCCCGTAGAATGAGGAGCAGCACACCGATCGATCCGAAGATGAGGTTGGTCAGCCAGGCGGCCCAGAAAGGGTTGAACTTGTTCCCCTGAGCGAGAGCGAGCAGGAAGCTGTCCACGAAGACCATGCCGACGAAGAAGAAGATGGCGGCCGCCACGCCTCCGAGGAGTCCGCGCCGGGAAAAGACAATGCTCAGCGGGGCGGCGATGAGCACGATGGCGAGGCACTTCCAGGGATTGGCGAGGCGGTTGTGGAGGAAGGCTCGGTAGGGCGCGAGTTTCTCCTCGGGGAGAGCCCGATTCGTCTGCAGGTAGCTGGCGAGTTCCGGCACGCTGAGGTAGCTCGGGTCGAGGGTGGCGCTGAAGATCATCCAGGGGGTTTCCTTCCACCCGGTGAGATCGACCCGCGACTCTGGGTCGCTGGGGAAGACTTCGCCGGTTTCGAGATCGTACCTGATGTGGCGTACCTGATAGAGCCACCAGGCGTTCTTCGAAGGATCGTCGATGCTGTGCATCCAGTTTGCGTTCTTGGCGAACCACTCCTCGACCCGGCGGCCCTGCTCGTCTTCCTGGATGACGTGGACGAACTTCATCTTGTTCGCATTGCTGAGGTCGAAGGGCAGGGCGCCGATGTACCAGACTCGGTGATCCTCTCGGTTCCGGAAAATCTGTTTGGTCACGAGATAGGGCGTCTCTTTGGCCTTGCCGCTGCGGGTGTCGGCGTTCTCACGGATCGTCTGGATCATCGAGTCCTGCATGCCATCCGCCTTGGGCGCCCAGTGATAGCCAAGCACGAAGCAAATCGCCGAGGCGATGAGGCCGAGGAAGAAACAGGGAACCAGAACTTTGGGGAGACTTCTTCCGGCCCCGAGAATCGAGATGATCTCGTTTGACTGCGAGAGCTTGCCGAGGGCGTAGAGCATCGACAGCAGCAGCCCCACCGGGAGGATCTCGACGATCATCTTCGGCACCATGATCGCATAGAACTTGAGAATGACCCCAAAGGGGGTGTCGGCGTCCTTGAAGTCGGGGAGGTTGTCGGCGAGATCGAAGATGACCCAGATCACGGTGATGCCGAGAGTCGAGAGGACCAAGGGCAGCAGGACGCACCTCGTCAGGTAGCGTACGAGTATCCCCCCCCTTCGGTAGAACCACAGGAAGAGCGCGGGGCTCAGCAGGAGCAGAGTGGCGAGGACGAGTTTGAGCAGGTAGGCGGAGAAGAGAGTTTCCTCTCCGAGGCGCCCGCCGACCGCCTCTTCCCAGTTGCCGTGGACGTCATTGGTGACCACGAGCGCGGCCAGCGCGGCGCAGAAAGCCGCGACGATGGAGAGCGGGATGCTCCCGAATCCCAAAAGCAGGAAGTAGAAGAGAATGGGTAGCGCGGTCAGCAGAATGAGACCGACGGCGGAGGTGAGAATGCCCAGCAGGATCCCCGCCTTGTACTTGAACAGTGAAATCTCGGTGAGTTCCTCCGGCAGCTCCGTGAGGGTCAGGTTGGACCAGTCGCGATGCAGGGCATAGGCGAGGAACCCAAGCCCTAGGACGATAGGGATCCAGAGGAGGATGGCGGGCGGGCTCTGACGACCGCGTCGCCACTCGAGCAGTTCGCTCCAGAGCCTTTCGGGAAGGGCTGAGATGGACGCCGGAAATTTCAAGCCGCAGAGATAGCCCTGCCCGGCGGAGGGTCAACCCTGAGACCGCCTCGCTGGCTCATTGCCTGCAGGCGGGAGCGCGGCTAGGTAGAGCGCGGTGATTGGCCTCAACGAGCAGGGTGGAAGCGGATCCGGAACCCTCGAGGTCCGGATGGCGGACTTCTTTTCCACCACGGGTCCGCTGTCGAAACTGCCCGATTTCGAGTACCGTGCCCAGCAGCGCCAGCTTTCGATGGAAGTGGCCCGGGCTCTCGAGCGGGCCGAGCCTCTGGTGGCCGAGGCGGGCACCGGCGTCGGAAAGAGTCTTGCCTACCTCGTGCCCGCGCTTGCCTTCGCGGCGGAGCAGGGGCGCAAGGCGATCATCTCGACGCAGACGATCAATCTTCAGGAGCAGCTGGTTCGAAAGGACATCCCTCAGGCTTCCGGCCTGCTGGGGCGAGAGTTCAACGTCGTGCTCTTCAAGGGGCGCGGCAATTATCTGTGCCCGACCCGTCTCAAGCGTGCCCTCCGACAGACCGAGGATCTCTTCACCACGACCGAACATGCCGAGCTGAAGCGTCTCGCCGAGTGGGCGGCCCAGACTCGTGACGGCAGCCGCAGCGACCTGCCCTTCCAGCCTGCGCCCGGGGTGTGGGCGCAGATCTGCAGCGAGGCAGCCGTCTGTTCGCCCCGTCTCTGTGATCCGGGCTCCTGCTTCTACCAGAGGGTGCGGTCGCGTCTCGCCGAGGCGGATCTCATCGTGATGAATCACTCGCTGTTCTTCACCCTGCTCGACGTCGAGATCGAGGACACGAAGGAAGCAGCGGGATTTCTGTTTCCCAAGGACTTCGTGATCTTCGACGAGGCCCATACGCTCGAGAACGTCGCGGCGCGAGGTCTCGGTCTGGACCTCGGCCATGGGCGTCTCCATTTTCTCATCCGTCGTCTCTACAATCCCAAGACCCGGAAGGGTCTGTTCACCGCGCTTTCCGACGGCGACGGCGCGAGAGCAGCCGTGGCCTCGCTTCACGCGGTGGATGCCTTCTTCGCTTCCGTGGCGGCGGCGGCGCGCTTTCGCGAGCCGAGCCGCGAACTCCGCGTTCGCGAGCCGGATCTCGTGGAGAACGTCCTCGCCGCTCCTCTGGGCCGGCTTTACGAGAGAATCAGGGACGCCTCCGATCACGTGAAGGGTGAGGGTACGAGGGCCGAGCTTCTGGAGATGGCCGCGCGGATTCTTTCCTGCCGTGCCGGGGTGGGAGACTTCCTCGAGATGGCTCGGGAGGATCATGTGTATTGGGTGGAACGCGGGTCTTCCCAGACCTACCCGCTTTCGCTACACTCCGCGCCCATCGACGTCTCCGGCACCCTTCGTCCGCTTTTTTTCCGCCGGGGCAAGGAGTGTGTTCTCACCAGTGCGACACTGGGAACGGGCGACGAAGATCTGTCCTATTTCCGAAATCGAGTCGGGGCCGAAGGCGCGGCCGCCTCCAGGATCGGGAGTCCTTTTGACTATCCGAGTCAGATGACGCTGCATCTGGCGAAGTCGATTCCTGCCCCCAACGAACCGAGGTACCAGGAAGAGCTAGGCAAGTGGATCGTGCACTTCCTCAAGCGCAGCAAGGGGCGCGCCCTCATTCTCTTCACCAGCTATCGCCTGCTTCGCGAGGTCGCCCAGGCTGTCGCATTCGACTGCCAGCAGCATGGGTGGCGGCAGCTGCTTCAGGGGACGGGCGAATCGCCGGCCCGGCTGCTCGAGCAGTTCCGCGAGGACGAACACAGCGTGCTCTTCGGCACCGACAGCTTCTGGACCGGAGTGGACGTTCCCGGCAAGGCGCTCTCCACGGTCATCATCACGCGGCTGCCCTTTGCCGTGCCCGATCACCCGCTGATCGAAGCCCGCCACGAAGCGATCGAGGCGCTTGGCGGCAGCTCCTTTGCCGAGTATTCGATGCCGGAGGCGATCCTCAAGCTGCGCCAGGGAATCGGTCGCCTGATTCGTCGTCAGACCGATGTCGGGGATGCCGTGATTCTCGACAATCGCATCCTCTCCAAGTCCTACGGGAAGAAGTTCCTCGCGTCCCTGCCCGACGCGAAGGTCGAGATCGCCGATCGGCTCCCCGATTAAGGGGGCGTTCGGTGATGATCCAGACAGATCGCGGCAGCAGCGCAACTCTGCGCGGTTGGTGCGGTTGTTTCTACCACGATATGAAAAGACGACCCACAACATTGATGACCCTGTCGCTCGCCGCGGCCCTCTCCCTGGGAGGAATCGCGGCTGCTCAGGATGATGATGCCCCAAAACCCAAGGGCGGCCCCTCAGCAGGCCCTGGTGCCGGCGGTCCCGGCGCGGGAGGTCCTGGTGGAGGCCGCAAGGGTGGCTCCGAGAGGCCTGGTCTTCCTGGAGGTGGTTCCCCGCGTGGAGGGTTCAACCCACTCGATGCCGATGCCAACGGTGACGGGGTGCTTGAGATGGAGGAGTTCAAGGCCTTCCACATGAAGCGGGCCGAGGAGGGATTCACTCGCTTGGATGCCAACGGCGACGGGAAGGTCGACAAAACCGAAATCGAGGCGATGCGCTCGCGTTTCCAGCAGATGCGAGGCGGCCAGTCCGGCAAGGGCGGCAAGGGCGGTCAGTCCGGCAAGGGTACGCCGTCCGGCAAAGGCGCTCGCCCCGGTGGCGAAGGCGGTGTCCCCAGCACCCCAGGAGGTCCTGGCGGCTCCGAAGGTCCGGACGGAAAAGGCAAAGGGCCCGGCGCTCCACCGGCTGAGTAAGGCCAGTTACAAAGTTGGATTGTTGAACTCGGGGAGATATCTCCACCGCTGAGTAGGCGCGGACGAGGAGCGGGGCCGGCCCCGCGACGAGGGCGCAACACCCTCAGCGGCAAAAAGATCCGCCGTCTACACAACATCCGCCGCAGGCGCTGAATCCATCCCCACTCAAATCCATCATTCCACGAAGATCACTTGGTAAGTGGTCTAAGACCAATGGCGCTTGGTTAAGAGCGGTGTTCGTGGGGTGGAAACACGAGCGATGCAGTTCTGTACCGTCCAACAGAAAGCCCCTGAAGGGGCGCCCCATACTAGCCCAGGGCATCGCCCTGGGTTTTTGGCCCGGCAGAATCGAGCCCTGAAGTGGCGTCCTAATTTGTCGCCACCGGCGACCCGTGACCTCGGTTCCCTAGGTCGCCCCTACAGGGCTCTGGTCGATGGGGGCGGAGTTCCCGGGGTGTTGCCCCGGGCTATGATCAAATGCCCCTTCAGGGCTCAAGCACGCAGGCGACATCAGCGGGTCAGAAACGCCCTACTTTCTCCCTTGATCTGGGATTCCGGCGCTTGCCGCGTTTTTACCGAAGATGACCCTTAACGAACCGCCATTGCCCCTAACCAAGCGCCATTGAGTCTAAGTCTAAGACTAGGTCGACCGAGCGCTGCCCCGAAGTCGTCCCTTGAGAAATCGAAACGGAATAGGAAGAGGAAGAGGAAGGTGGTCGCCACTTCGGCAGCCGGACCTAGTCCTTCTCCTGCTCGCCGCCTCTTTGTTGGCGGTCGCGGTCGCGGTCGCGCTCGGACTCAGACTTGAATTCCGGCACAGCATCGACGGGGAGCCATTGGGAGAGCTCCTCGATCTTGGCCTGATGAGCGGCCGTGGCGCTGTCGGCGAGGTTGTAAAATTCGTCGGGATCGCTGCGGTGATCGTACAGCTCCTTCGCGCCGTCCTTGTAGACGATCAGCCTCCAGTCGCGGGTGCGGACGGAATGGTTGCCGAAGTAGGAAGAAGTGATCGCCGGCCGCTCCCTTGGCGCTGAGGGATCGTTGAGCTGGGGAACGAGAGAGAGACCGTCAAGGTGCTCGCTCTCCGGCAATTGGCAGAGCGCAAGCAGCGTCGGGTAGATGTCGAGCAGACTGGCAGGCTCGCTGCAGGCTGCCCCGGGTGAGATGCCTGGTCCGGCCATCAGCAGAGGCACGCGCGTCGATTCCTCCCACAGCGTCCGTTTGGCCCAATGCTGTTTCTCTCCAAGATGAAAGCCGTGGTCGCTCCATAGGACAACGACGGTGTTCTCGGAATAGGCGCTGCTTTCCAGAGCGTCGAGAACGACACCCGTGCAGTGATCGACGAAGCTGATCGAGGCGAGGTAGGCCTGGGTCATGCTCCGCTGCTTCCCGTCTGCGACCACCTCGGCATGAGTCGGCGCAACCGCGTAGTCGTTGATGCCCAGAAAGTTCTTCGGGAGGTCTTCAAGATCGGAGAGCGGATTCTCCGGGAGGGCGATCCGTTCCGGGTCGTACAGGTCAAACCAGCGGGGCGGCACGAACAGCGGAACATGAGGGCGAAAGAAGCCCACCGACATGAAGAAGGGCTTTTCGAATTCGCCCCGAAGCGCCGCGGCCGCATTTTCCGCCAGCTGGTAGTCCGCCATCTCGGCGTCTTCAGCAGGATAGCGTCCCCAGTCCCAGGCACCGCTCCAGCTCGCAGGGCGGTTCATCACTCCCTTGGGTCGGGTCTTGCGCTGGGTGCCGAGCACCCGATCAATCCCAGCATCCAGTGGGCTGCGGAACCCGTGATGGAGTACCTTTCCCCCAGCCAAGGTCAGATAGCCGTGATCCTTGAAGGACTGCTGCAAGGTGGGCGCGTCCGCGAGCGCAGGAAGCTCTTCATAGCCCGGCCCTAGCTCGTAGCTCCCGTGAGTCGTGGGCGCGAGGCCCGACATCACGCTGACCCGCGAGGCGGAACAGACGGGAACCGCACAGTGGGCGTTGGTGAAATTTCGACCCCGCCTGGCCAGGGCGTCCATGTGAGGAGTCAGTGCCTGCGGGTGCCCTCCGAGAAAGCCGGTCCAGTCGTTCAGGTCGTCGATGCTGATCATCAAGACGTTGGGCGGGGGCTCCTCCGCCCGAGCGAAGGAGTCAGCCAGCGCCACGAGAGCGCAGGCGAGGAGCGGGAGCGGGAGTGAACCTTTCATGATAAGAAGGAGCTTGGCTTTTTCAGACTGACGCCACACACAACCTGTCTCTGGCATCTTTTAGACTAAGACCTTTTACAAGAACGGAGGGTGGAATCGGCGAGATATCCAAACCCTACCAAATTTCACCTCTCCGCCAAGATCACTGTGTAAATGGTCTAAGCAGTTGTAACCGGAAATTCTCCGAGGTAGATATCTTGCGTGTTTGAAGAGGGCCGATATTCAGTCTCCCGGTGCAGGCGGTTTTCACCCGCTTGGCTGAGACATGGCGCGCTGGCCTTGTTCTCCCCATTCGCCGTCCTGGCTCAAGAGGCCGCGGTCCCCACTTTTGAGCAGGTCCTGCCGGTGCTCGAACGCGTCTGCTGGAGCTGCCACGACGACGACATTGCAAAAGGCGACGTCGATCTCTATTCGTTTCGAGACGAGGCCGAGGCGATGAACAGCTATCGGGTCTGGGATAAGGCTCACCACCTCATCGAGAGCTACGAGATGCCTCCCGGTGAGAAGAAGCAACCGAGCGAAGAGGAGCGAAGAATTCTTCTCGGCTGGATCGAATCGGCCCTCGAGAAGAAGGCGCTGGAGAATGCCGGTGACCCGGGAAAAGTAGTCATCCGCAGGCTGACCAACGCTGAATACGATTACACGGTGCGTGATCTCACTGGGATCGACCTGCGCCCCTCGCGCAAGCTGCCCAACGACGGTGGCGGAGGCGAGGGCTTCTCCAACACCGGCGACGTGCTTTTCCTCAGCCCCGAGCTGCTCGAGAAATACCTCGATGCCTCGCGCGACCTCGCCGATCGGGCCATCATCCAGCCGGGCACCGGCATCCAGTTTCGCAAGGAACCCGTCGGGGTCCGCGGAAAAGCCCTGCTTGTCTCCGAAGCAGAGCTCGCGGGTCGTGCCTGGTATCGGGAAAAGGCCAAGGACCGGATCCCCAAAAGCAACGCCGAACTCAAGGTGAGCGAATACGTGATTGCCGTGTGGCAATACGCGCACCGCGAGATCACCGGCGCCCGCGACCTGCCGCAACTAGCGCGCGAATCCGGTCTCGACCCTTTCTTCCTCCAGAATTGGTGGCGCTTTGTCTCCGAAGAACGACCCAAGTCGAGGTTACTCGCTCCGACCTGGGACCTCATCAAAAGCATGCCGGCCCCCGACCCGTCCAAGCCAGGGGAAATACCTGTAGAGGTTGAGGACGCCGCCAGGTGGGCCGACTGGTGGCGTCAGGCCTGGCTTGTCGAGAAGGCCCCGGGGTACACCGTGCAGCGTCTGCAGCAGGACGTCGATTCACTCAATCAGCAGTGGGTGAAGACGAAGATCACCAAGTCCGGCTGGTACTACCTGTGCGTCACCGATGCCGGCGATGGCAACGCCGGGGATATCGTCCACTGGTCGGGGCTGTCTCTGAAGTGGAAAAAGGACGGCAGCTACATCGGTCTGTTCGAGTACCTGAAAACACATCACCAATGGCACCGAGGCGAGGTGTCGAAGCACCCCGAGGGCAGTGCCGAGAGAAAGAGTCATCTCAATGCCGTCGCCCAACTCGACATGCTGCTCGCCCTTCCTGGCACGCACCCGGACGGCGGCGAGACCAAGGAGGGAGGCTTCGCCGTGCGCGCTCCGTCGCGCATTCCGATCTGGATCAGCGACGACGTCACCGAGTTCACCGGACTCGCTCAACTGCAGCTGGACCACCATGATCGGGACAGGGCCTCGGTGCAGGCATTTCTCGGCCCGGAGTGGACCTCGGATCCGCTCCATGGAATCGAGCCCGGCTACAACGTCCGCTGGCATCGCGGTACCACCGCTCACCGGCAGATCATGGATGAGTTCTCCAGGATGAAAGCGATGTTTCCCGACACCTACGACAAGCGTCTGGAGACGGCGGAGGCCGGGCTCTATCACTGGGACGACCGACTCCGCGCGATCTACACGCTCCATGAAAAGCAGATCCTCGAGGAACTCCCGGTATGGCAGCGAGGACAACCCGATGCGCTGCGATTGGACTACGCTTTCCCCGCCGACCCGTCACCGGACAAGGCCAATCTCAAGGATCTGGACGACCGTTTGCTGGCGCATCTCACGGCCTTCGCCTACCGCGCCTGGCGCCGACCGCTCACCGAGTCCGAACAGCAGAGCATCCGGCGGATCTATCACCGCTCGGTCGAGGAACTTGGAAACCGTGAAGCCGCCGGACGCGAGGTGGTGGTGCGGGTCCTGATCTCCCCGAACTTCCTCTACAAGGGCGAGCCGCCTTCGGCAGAAGCCGAACCCGAGACGCGCTTGGATCCGCACCAGTTCGCCGCCCGCCTCTCCTACTTTCTCTGGGGGTCGATGCCCGACGAGGCACTGAGCGGCGCGGCTCGGGACGGTCGAATATTTGAAACGGTCGAGATCGATGCCCAGATTGATCGCATGCTCAAGGACTGGAGGTCTCCGGTGGCGTTCGGCAGCGAGTTCTTCGGCCAATGGCTTGGCTTCCGAGATTTCCCCACCTACAACTCGGTCGATCAGAGCACGTTCCCCGACTTCAAAGACGGCATTCGCTGGTCAATGTATCGCGAAGTCCTCGACTTCACCAAGTCGATCGTCGACCAGGACCGCGCGGTGACGGATCTGGTACTCGCTGACGACAGCTTTCTCGACGCTCGGCTCGCAGCCTTCTATGGCCTGCCGGAGTGGCAAGGCGCGGACGGAGAATTTCAGCAGGTCTCAATCAAGGAGGAGAGTCGCGGAGGACTTCTCGGCATGGGTGCCATTCTTGTGAAGACCTCCTACCCGGCCCGCACCAGTCCGGTGCTCCGCGGAGACTGGATCCTGCGCAATCTTCTGGGCCACGAAACCCCACCGCCCCCGGCCGAAGTGCCCGAACTCGACGACGATGGTCTCGGTGCGGATCTCACTCTCCGTCAGCGCCTGGAAAAGCATCGGGAATCGGCGGCCTGCGCGGGTTGTCACTCACGCATCGATCCTCCCGGGTTCGCCCTCGAGAACTTTGATGCCATCGGACGCTGGCGCGATCAGGACGAGAAGGGCCGGCCCATCGACAATGTCGCGACGCTTCGGGATGGCTCCTCCTTCAAGGGGGTCAACGGACTCCGCGACCATTTCCGCCGCGAGCAGGATGCCTACCTGCGGCAGTTCTGCACCAAGCTCCTGGGCTACGCGCTGGGCCGGGAAATTCTGGTCTCCGACCGTGCCCTCCTGGCGAAAATGGAGCGAGTTCTCCGCGAGAACGAGTTCCGCTTCTCGGCCGCCGTCAGGACCATCGTCCACAGCCGGCAGTTCCAAAACCGCCGCAACGATCTGTAGAGGCGATCTCTTCGAAATGCGCTACCCTGTTCTTCACATCATCGAAACTTGAACACCGATTCTTCCAGCTCCACCAACCGTCGCACCATCCTTCGAGGCCTTGGTGCCGCCATGGCTTTGCCATGGCTCGAGTCGGTTCCATCCGTTGGTGCCGCCACCGCCAGTTCGGCAGCTCCTCGGCGCCTTGCCTGCGTCTTCATGGGCAACGGCGTCAACGTGAACCATTGGGGTGCCACCCAGACCGGACAGGGCCTGCAGCTCGCCAAGTCGCTGTCCCCGCTGGAAGGCCTCAAGGATCATCTCGTCGTGTGCAAGGGACTGTGGAACGAAAGCAGCATGGATGGCCCCGGCGGTCACTACCCGAAGATGAACGTTCTTTCCGGGCTCACGGTGAAACGCACCACCACCGACGTCGAGACCGGCCTCACCCTCGACCAGCTCGTCGCCCGCGAAACCGGCAGGCATACGGAGATCCCATCGATGGTGTTAGGCACCGAGAGCCCCAATTACTCCACGGAGCTGGGCTACACTTCTCTCTACTCATCGCATATCTCCTGGTCCTCGCCGACCACGCCTTCGCCCAAGGAGATCTATCCCCGGCTCGCTTTTGATCGGCTCTTTGCCTCCGGCGAAGTGCGCAAGCGCGACCGCTCGCTGCTCGACGCGGTCCGCGAGGATGCCAACGCCCTGCGCGGGCGCGTCAGTCACTACGACAAGAACAAGCTCGACGAATATCTGACCTCGGTCCGCGAGATCGAGCAGCGCATCGACCGGGCGACCGCCAAGGAGGCGCAGGCCCAGCAGGCTCCCGAAGCGGGTGGCTGGTCGCCTTCTCTTCAGAAAGCCAATATCCCCCGTCCCGGAGAGGGCATTCCCAAGGATTCAGCCGAGCACATGCGGCTGATGTTCGATCTCATGGTGCTGGCTTTCCAGATGGACCGCACCCGGGTGGTTTCGTACATGATGAACAACGACCTCTCCTCGATGAACTACGGTTTCCTCGGCGACGTCAGAGGCGGGATGCACGAAGTCTCGCACCACTCCAACAGCCCGCATAAGCTGGCCATGTATCAGCGCATCAACGAGTTCAACGTCGGTCTCTGGGCCGCCGCCCTGCAAAAGATGGCTGACACCGACGAAGGCGGCACCAGCCTGCTCGACAACTCCCTTGTCGTGCTTCTCTCCAGCCTCATGGACGGCAACGCCCACGACTCCCGCCAGCTCCCCGTCCTTCTCGCCGGCGGTGGCGGAGGCACCGTGCGGGGCAACCGTCTCATCGACGTCTCCGGCGAGGAAAACCGTCGCCTCTGCCGACTGCACCTATCCCTCGCCGAACGTATGGGCGTCCGGCCCGAACGCTTCGGCGACGCCGAGCAGCCTCTCGATCTGACCTAGTCTGTCAGCACGATCGGAACCGAGCATGAGCATGAGCCTCGATGACGCTCAGCATGCTGCCAAGAGTTGTCTGCGGGCAGGAAGCGACCTTGCCTCCAGCCTGATCGGCCGCGACGGGCTTGACCTCTACGACCGCAGTGACCAATAACGATATCCTTCGCCACCTTCGCTCTGCCTTTGACCTCAAGGAACACCAAGTAGGAGAGATCATCGGCCATACGGACGCGGGGAAGAAAGTGCATCCCTCCCAAGTCGCCGGATGGCTTGAGCGCGATTCAACCCCGGGCTTTATCGTGCTGTCCGACTTGATGCTGGGTTGCTTTCTCGATGGACTGATCATTGAGAAGCGCGGTCTGCGCAGCGACGGACTCATCCCCGACCCGCTGGAGGTCCTTCCCAGTAACGAGATTCTTCGAAAACTACGCATCGCCCTCGACCTGCGGGATGCGGACATGCACGCCGTCTTCGAAAGGGCGGACTTTGTCGTGACCAAGTCGGAGCTTGGTTCCTTTTTCCGCAACTCCGCCCACCGCAACTACCGGCCCTGCCCGCCAGAGGTCCTGCAGGCATTCTTAAATGGTCTCGGCAGATAATCCGACGAGCCGATTCCGATGCCCCGGCGCGCGCCTGCCAGGGGAGGCATCGAGGACTGATCCGGACTCTCGATGACATCATCGTGATCTATTCCTCAAGTCGGTTTTTTGATATCCGAAACAACCGTCGTGGGGTTTTGGAAGCGTCGACGTCTATCTCGGTGTCCGCGTGATTCAGACTTTACCAAGTGATCTTGGTGGAATGATGAATTTGAGTGGGGATGAATCCACCGTCTGCGGCGGATGGTTGTAAACGGCGGACCTTGCTGCCGCCGAGGGTGTTGCGCCCTCGTTGCGGGGGGTGGGGTTGTGGTCGGTGACGGGTCCTTTCTCAGTGGCCATGCACTTTTCTGATCGAGAGGCCAGGGCGCACCAAAAGGCCCGGAGTCGAGTGATCGACCACGGGCCCTTGAGTGCCTTCCGTCCGATCTACTTGAGGTCGAAGCGGTCCAGGTTCATGACCTTGTTCCAGGCGGCGACGAAGTCCGTGACGAACTTCGCTTCGCTGTCTGCGCAGGCATAGACTTCAGCGAGGGAACGGAGGATGGAATTCGAGCCGAAGACAAGGTCGACGCGGGTTCCCGTCCATACCGGTTCGCCGGTCTCGCGGCTGACTCCTGCGAAGGCGTTGCCGCAGGGCGAGGCCTGCTTCCATTCGACAGCCATGTCGAGGAGGTTGACGAAGAAGTCGTTGCTCAAGGTCTCGGGGCGTTTGGTGAGGACACCATAGGCTTCGCCATCGGCGTTGGCTCCGAGGACGCGAAGACCACCGACCAATACCGTCATCTCGGGCGCCGTCAGCGTCAACTGTTGCGCCTTGTCGATCAGCAGGGCCTCGGCCGGGATGCTGTAGCTTCCCTTGAGGTAGTTGCGGAAGCCGTCCGCCGCCGGCTCAAGCACTTCGAAAGACTCGATTTCGGTCTGCTCCTGCGAGGCATCCATGCGTCCGGGAGTGAAGGGAACGTTCACTTCATGACCGCCACTCCTGGCAGCCTTCTCGACACCGGCACAGCCTGCCAGAACGATCAGATCCGCGAGCGAGACCTTCTTCTCCGAAGCCGCGTCGTTGAACTCGCTCTGGATCGTCTCCAGAACTTCGAGGACATGGGCCAGCTGCGACGGGTTGTTGACTTCCCAGTCTTTTTGCGGGGCGAGCCGCAAGCGGGCACCGTTGGCCCCGCCTCGCATGTCGGACCCGCGGAAGGTCGAGGCCGAGGCCCAGGCCGTCGAGACGAGCTGGGAAACGGAAAGCCCGGAGTCGAGTATCTTCGCCTTCAGCGCGGTCACGTCGGCATCATCAACGAGCGGATGATCCGCAGTGGGGATCGGGTCCTGCCAGAGCAGTTCCTCCTCCGGGACTTCCGGCCCGAGATATCGGCTGCGTGGTCCCATGTCGCGGTGCGTCAGCTTGAACCAGGCGCGTGCGAAGGCG
>ENA-ORXT01000873-ORXT01000873.1-marine-metagenome-genome-assembly--contig:-NODE-873-length-43970-cov-10.259814_pt1 | contig 43970 bp, 29 predicted proteins | sample MGYA00237868_ERZ511482 | MGnify/ENA metagenome assembly ERZ511482
TGATACAAACTTTTCTGTCTTTGGGTATTACTCTAAAAGTTGCGGCAACTGGTGATCCTCTAATTGGAGGAATCATAGCAACGATTACCATTTCGCCTTTACCGCAACAAGTACACAGGTAGGGATCTTTCCCAGTAGTCAAGGTGATAAATTCTCTAGCGGTCATCTTTACTTTAGCAGCAGGGGATTGCGCTCCAAGACTTTTTCTGGCTATTGCAAGATCTTTCTTTTTAGATCGAGCAGACAGAAAACCAATGTGTCTAATTTTGACGATACCTTTAGGTAAGATATGTTCAGCAAAAAGTTTTAGAAACTGCTCTCCTGGAATTGTCTTAGTTTTAGATTTGTCGTGAAACCTTACATGTAGATCGACAGCTCTTACATAGGCGGTAATGGTTTTTTCAGATTTATCCTCAATCTTCATGCGATTGATCATGGGCATGGTGATGGATAAGATGTCTTTTTTTAGTACATTTGAAGAGCCCTGTACGATGGGCTTGTTTTGGATTTTCCATAAAAGTTATTTTAAGTGATTAAATAACTGTTATACGGAAGTCTTTAAGGGAGTGTAGATGTGAGAGGAAAGCTACACCGATAGGTGTTTAGTTCAACAATGCATACAACGGCAATTACTTCCATGCGGTCGTGACTGCGTGTATGCGAAGACGTTGAACAACCCCTATATAGTTAATCGTGCAAAGTATCTAAAGAGTTGGCAGATTGGATTTAAAAAAAGATCCATGAAACAGTCAAAAAAGGAGCGCTTAAAGCGTTATGAAGATCACTTGATAGTTGGGAATTTTACACCATCCACAATAAAATCATATCTATTAGGCCTGCGTCAGTTTTTAGAATTTAGAGAATTGCACAGTATAGAAGGAGAATTTGACCAAGATCAAGCGCGTCAATTCATACTGCACAAATATGATAAAGGAGCAAAGTGGCAGACGATCAATAATGTATACTCGGCCTTACGAAAGTATTTTAAAAAAGTGATATTCAAAGAATGGACAACAAAGAAGATTAAACGTCCACGTCGTCAACGAACATTGCCAGTTGTCAAAGATGTCAAAAGAGAATGCTGTCAAAAAAGGATCTAGGATTCGGTAAGAGAGAGAAATATTAGTTATCTTAGTCAAACAGATGGGGGTGCTTTTCCTTATATAAAAAATTGGTTAAGGGAAGGTGCGCCGTGATTGTTCAACTGAAATATTATCATCATGAGCGATAGCTAAATATTATCGACGATGGCATGATGTTAATATTCCTTTGAGTTATGGGCAATTATGACCCGTCATTATATTATGTAAATTAAAAATATGAAATATTTACAAAGAATTGTTTTGTTATCATTAATGGTAGTTTTCTTTGGATGAGAAAAGGATGAGCTAATTACTTCGGTGAATAATTTTAATAATGAATCAAACTGTGATTATTGGGGAATTGATTCTGATAAGAAAATTATTCTCTATAATGGGAATTCAATTGCAATAAATAACAGAGAATTAATTATTGGCGATGAAGTGTTAAAAATAGAATCAAATGACAAAACAATTTCAATAGGAAAGTCATATAATGTTACGTATTTAGGATTAAATTTCAAACTGTATTATACGCAACTACCTATTTTATCTATATCTTCTAACGATATTGAAATAATAGATGACCCTAAAGTTGTCGGTAAGATAAAAATACTTGAAAATAATAAAGAAATATACAATTCGTTTGTTGGTATTGAATTACGAGGTGGTGTTTCTCAAAATTATCCCAAAAAAAGCTATAGTATGGAGCTATGGGAAAATGCAACTGGAGATTCAAAAAGGAAATCATCTTTATTGGGAATGCGAGTTGATGATGATTGGATATTAGATGGAATGTGGAATGAACCTAATCGTATTAGGGATTTTACATCCCATGAACTTTGGTTAGAAATAGGAAGAGTTCAAAATGCAAAAAATAACACAAAAATAGGTATAAGCAGAAAATACTGTGAATTATTTGAAAATGGAAAGTATAAGGGTGTATACTATCTCAGTGAGAAAATGGATAGGAAACAACTGGATTTAAAGAAGTACAGCAATCATATCGAAGGCGAATTGTATAAAGGTTATACTTGGTCAGGTGGGGTTACTTACGATGGGCTCATAGATTATGATAATAGCCTTACAACTTGGAACGGTTATGAAGCGAAATACCCTGATGATGATAATTATATAAATTGGTCAAATTTATATGATCATATCGATTTTATTATAAATAGTTCTCAACCAGAATTTAATTCTGAGATTTCTTCAAGAGTTGACATGAAAAATGCCATAGATTATTACATATTTTTAAATTTAATTTATGCATCGGATAATACAGGCAAGAATGTGTATACTTGCAAATTAGATAAGTCATCATTGTATTTCTTTGTAGCATGGGATATGGATGGTTCATTTGGCAATAACTGGAAAGGAGAAAGAACTGACATATCAGATAAATTATTATCAAATGGATTATATGATAAATTAATTGCTTTGCCGAGTTTTAAGCTTGACTTAAAACAAAGGTGGATAGAATTGAGGAGCGATATATTAAATAATGAAAAATTAAAGAGCAGATTTGTCGATAATAATGATTACTTAGAAAGAAATGCAATTCATATTAGAGAAGCACAAGTTCCTGAATTATCGCAGAATTATAGTGATACAGAAATAGATTTTATTGAATCTTGGATAGAACGTAGAATTATTTTTCTGGATGAGTATTTTAGTGGGTTATAAAAAAAAGCCCATAACAATGTATAATAAACATAGGTTGACTCAGTGGCTAACGGAACATTTGCATATTTAATCAGCTCCGCCAAATCTTCGATTTGACGGTCTTTCCCTTTCCCTTTTCCTTTCTTCTAGTAATAGCAGACCACTGATCCACTCATTCCATCATGATGACCGAAAACTTAATCCAAGTGTTCATGCTTATTTACAAGAGTACACGCATCAAGTTAATATTGAGCTTTGGAAATACACGAAACAGGTTGATATAACAATATGCACGATAGTGATAGATAGATATATATTTATTTTGCTTGATCATAATTATTCTAGCTTACATTTGATCAAGGCATATAGATAGTGAGTTCTATTTTAGGCTTGATGAAATAAATATTTTGCGTTTAGGTTTAGCGCTACTATAGAAGTTAGTCTCAACAATTGCTTTAGGCATTTATACTATACATAGGACAACGTATATATAGAACAAGCTCGCTGTATAAGTTATGTCGATATTATACTATATGTTATACAGACAGTCACACAAAAATATCTAAGTGTTTTAATAACACCAACATTATCAAGTAATCCAGATTAATTCTTAAATTTGATAAAAGTGAAAAACGCCATACGATTGGTTTTGATGTGAATATATTTAATATGCGTATAGGAATTTTAACAATACTTATCTTTTTCATTTTCAGATGCACCTCACCTGTATTTGGGCAGAACTCTAATTATATATTCGAAAAACTACCTTCAGAAATTGGCTGGACAGATGAGACAATCAATGATATTTTACAGGATTACAAGGGATTTATATGGATGGCTACTTGGTCTGGTCTAAAAAAATATGACGGATATAGTATAAAATCTTACAGCCAAGGACTAGATATCGAGAATGGTTTGAACGGTAACAAAATAAAGTGTCTATTTGAAGACAGTAAGAAACGGCTATGGGTAGGCACAAACTATACTGGGTTTTATCTCTACGATAGAGACCTAGATAAGTTCATTCAATATCAAAAAGATAATAATGATATGAATAGCCTTAGTAATAATCATGTCTTAGCCATCAGTGAAGATTGCGATGGTTTTATTTGGATTGGTACTGAAAATGGTCTCAACCGATTCTCTCCAGAAACTGAAGATTTTATACACTTTGAAAATTCTGAGGTAGACGAAAAGAGTAAAGGTTACAAAGGAATTGTCTCAATCGTACTTTCAGAAGATGGAAATCTGTGGGTAGGCTGTGAAGTAGGTTTGGATTTATTAGTTAAAGGTAAAAACGGTGCGCCTGATTATTTCATAAAATATTATTTAACTCCTGAGGATGCCTCAGCCGAAGATTTTTTACGACATAATTTTATTCTAGAAATAGTGCCTTCTAAAATTGAAAAAAATACCCTATGGATAGGTACAAGTATTGGAGTTAAAAAGTTAAAATATTTTCCAGAGGATAAATCAAAAATAGAATTTGAAACTTATGTCAATCAAAAAGATTCAAAGCAGGGTCTAAGTCATAGTTTTGTCTCAGATATTTATGAGGATAGTCTTAGAAATCAACTATGGATTGGCACATATAATGGCATAAATCTTTTTAATATCGACAATGGAGAATTCCAATACTTTACGCACAATAAATTTTCTCAAAATTCAATAAAGAACAATGTAGTTCACTCCTTATATAAGGATCGATCTGATAACCTCTGGATAGGAACTGATAAGGGTATAAACTATATTAATTTTTCAAGTAAACCTTTTATTAGCATTCAATTAGCTGAAAGTGAACAGGACTTAGATTTGATAAGTAGTCTAAAATCATCAAATGATAAAAAAGGGCTTTGGATTGCTACAAACGGTACTGGTTTAGGATATATACCTATAGAAAACGAATTGCTATCTCAAGATAAAATAGTCCATTACCCAATAAAAGCACCATTGAGGGAGGATCTTTCTGGTTTTATATCTGATCTTATTATATCAGATAAGGAGGATATTTGGCTGACCACTAAAGGAGCTGGACTGCTTAAAATACCTAAAAATAAAATAACTTTAAATAGTTCTGTGATAGCCGATCCGATTCAGTATACCATGGACAATCGACTAGAAGATGACTATCTAATGACGTTATTTCAAAGTAATAGTGGAGCCATATGGTTAGGTTATTGGGACAATGGTATAGGAAGGCTTGATCCGGATACCGAAGAAGTTATACATTTTGATTTTACAAATGAGTCTGAATTAAATCTCAAAATGTTTCCTATTGTCTATATTTTTGAGACTGTAGTAGCTGGCGAAAACATTTTGTGGGTAGGAAGTAGAGGGGGAGGTTTATATAAATTGAAATACGATAACTCTACACAGAATTTAGAATTTTTAAACCATTATCATTATGAGCATAGATATGGCAACGGAATAAGTAATAATTTCATCAATTCCATTTATCAATCTAAGAGTGATTCAGTTAATCATAAATTATGGATCGGAACTGAAAGTGGCTTGAATATACTAGATACAGAGAAAAATACATTTACCTATATAGATAAATCCAATGGACTCAAGAATAATTTAATTCAAGCTATATTGGAGGATAAGTCAGGCAATAAATGGGTGAGCACATCAGCTGGAATTTCTCAGATAAAAATGAAAGGAGATGACGTTGAAGTTAGTAATTTTGATAAATATGATGGACTTAAAAGTGACTCTTTCTTTGATAAGTCATGTTCTATATTAGATGGCGGTCAGTTAATATTTGGAGGCATAAATGGTCTAACCTACTTTACGCCAGGTAGTATAAAAATGAATGATTTACCACCAAAAGTATCACTGGTGGATTTTCGTATATTTAATGAGACTGTTCCGATTGGTAAGTTAGAAAATGGTCGTACTATATTAGAACAAAGTATTTCTGAGACAGAGTCTATCGATTTAACGCATCGTGAAAATGTACTATCATTTGAATTTGTAGGACTATTGGCAAATGAACCTCAAAAATTAAAATTCGCCTACAAACTAGAAGGATTTAATGAAGATTGGGTTTATACGGATGCATCAGAAAGAATAGCTCATTTTACTAATTTGCCATATGAGTCTTTTCAGTTTAAAGTCAAAGCGGCAAATGCCAATGGTGTCTGGAGCGAACCTAACATTCTAACTGTAAATGTCAGTCCTCCATTCTGGATGACAAATTGGGCGTACTTACTTTATTTCATTATAGCAGGAGGTTTGCTTCATGGTATATTTAGAGTCGTAAAGATGCGTTCAGAATTCAACCATAGTTTGCAATTAGAAAAAGTAGAACGCGAAAAACTACAAGAAGTGAATAAGATGAAGCTACAATTTTTTACTAACATTTCTCATGAACTTCGAACGCCACTAACTTTAATTGTTAGTCCATTAGAGCAGTTTATTAAGGAAAAATCATTAGATAAAAGATTTCACAAGTCTATAGTTCGAATGCATGATAATGCTCATCGTTTATTGACCATGATAAATCAATTATTGGATATCAGAAAGAATGATGCAGGACTGATTAAATTAAAGGCTGCTGAAGGTAATTTTACAAAATTCACTAATGAAATTGTGCTATCATTCAAAGGATTAGCAAAACAACGAAAGATTAAACTAAAATTTTACCCTCAAGAGAACTTTATGCCGCTGTGGTTTGACAGAAGTCAAATGGAAAAGGTATGGTTTAATCTACTTTCAAACGCTTTGAAATTTACCCCTGAAGGAGGAAGAATCGAAGTTCATCTGCTGTATACAAATAAGAAAAAAGATTTTCTGACTATTAAGATAAAAGACACAGGCATAGGTATTCCTGAAAATCAGAGAGAGCATATCTTTGACAGATTTTATCAAGTGGAAATGAATTTAGAGAAGGCCGAGAAAGGAGGGACTGGAATAGGGTTAGCTTTATCAAAATCTATTGTAGAATCTCATCATGGAAATATTTCGGTAGAGGGTAATGAGCAGCAAGAGGGGAGTACGTTTGTAATATCACTTCCATTAGGTAACAATCATTTTTCAGAAGATGAGAGAATCCCAAGCGCTGTGTATAAGGACACAATTACAAAATACTTGAATACAGCACTACCTAAAGAGGAGGAAGTACTTATTGATATAACGGAATCAGAGAGGGAATTAAAACCTTCTAAAACAAAAGCATTATTACTCATTGTAGAAGATAACGAGGATATACGCGCTTATTTGAATGAGTGCTTAGAGGAAAAATATAGAATCTTGCAGGCTGAAAATGGAGAGGTCGGTCTAGCTAAAGCAATAGCGGAACTACCTGATTTAATTCTGGCTGACATTTCGATGCCTAAAATGGATGGGATTGAAATGTGTAGCCAATTAAAATCTAATTTGGTGACTAGCCACATTCCGATTATTTTACTGACTGCTCGTACATCCTTAATTTTTAAAATAGATGGTGTTGAAAAAGGAGCAGACGATTATGTTACTAAGCCTTTCAATATGCAATTGTTGGAGGCACGGATAAAAAATCTAATTCGTTCAAGGAATAAACTGAAGGAAAAATTCGCGAAAAATTTTGATCTTAGTCCTTCTGGAATAGTTATGAATTCTTTAGATGAAAAGTTACTTTCACAAGTAAAGCATATAGTAGAGAGTAACATGGATAATTCTAATTTTTCGGTGGAGCAATTGGCTAACTCACTTCACCTTAGCCGTATGCAACTTTACCGAAAATTGAAAGCCCTCACTGGTAAGTCACCTAATAAGATCATACGCGAAATTCGACTGCAATGCGCAGCTCAGTTATTGAAATCCAAACAGTATAATGTAGCTGATGTGACCTATATGGTGGGTTACAATGACTTGAAATACTTTAGAGACCAGTTTAAGAAGGAATTTGGAGTTAGTCCTAGTGAGTATAGTAAGTCTCAATCCAATCAGTAAATTGAGTCTGTAAACGATAATAGTGCCCAACATGTGGATAGTCAGCTAATTTAATAATAGCTTATGGTCTCCCTACCATTAGTGGTTTCGCCATAACCTTGCCATTTCCATCTTGTACTTTCACCCAATACATCCCAGATATCAAATTATTTGGTAACCTGATTTCTATGTTTTCACCAATGAAATTTTGCAACTTATTATATACACTGATATATTGACCAGACATATCTATTAGACTGATCTCTAAATTTCCATTAAGCTCTTTGATTCCCTTCAGTGTTATTTGGCTTCCTGCTAATGAAGGATTGGGATAAAGATTAAATGATGAGTAACCCACACTTTCTACATTCACAAACTCCTCTTCACTTACAATGAATGCAGCATCCCAGTACAAATCTGGAATGGATACCACTAAACCGTTACCATCAACTACTATAGCTTCTCCATTAAGTATATCTCCACTCAAGCAATCCACCCAGGTTAAAAAATAATTTCCGGCTTGTAAATCAGGAATGGTAATAATAGCTCCATTTGCTGGAAGTGGTTCACCATTTGCCACTACATTTTCGTGATTATATTCGTTATTTAGTATATAGCCTGCACAGTAATTTTTGTCTTCTGCAATTAATACATAGCTATCCACTTTGGCTCCTAAATTGGAAAAATTATAACTACCAATAGAAATCCAATCTGTCCCTGTATTGTCTACTCTGATTGTATGTTTACCTTCTGGTATATCGACACGGTATGTTTCATTAGTTCCCGCTGCAACATCAGTTATGAGTACATTATCTACCCAGATGTTGATTCGGGGAGCTTGCCCAGATTCTGAAGAAGTTTGTACTTCGAAATATCCAGTCGTAGGATAATTTACAGTAAAAACTGGGGGACTACGAAATTCTGTATTCCATTGTGAACCATAAAGGTAAAGAGACAGTATGGAGTTGCTTGGAGTGACTTGACCAAGCTCATCTATAAAAATAGAATCACTTGCAACTGTTCCCCAACCAGCGGAAGGAGCCAGACTTAAATCTCCTACTGATTCCGATACAAACGAAGATGTTGGCTCTAATTTTTTTTCCATAAATGGCACATAATTAGTGAATCGCTCAACACCTGTAAAGTGAAAGTATAAGTCCAATGGATGGACATAACTATCCCACCACCAAGTCATCCCTGTACCCATTCCACCACCCATTAAACCACCCCAAATGGAATTGTGTAAATGGATTCCGTCTGGATCTTGATTTGCAATTGTAGCGGAGCCACCTAAGCCAAATTCACCTGTAAGTGTGGGTTTATTGTAATCCTCCAAATATCTGCGCACACCTCCAACTAAAACCCTTTCAAGGTTTGGAATATTATTATAAAAATGAGTCTGCGTAAAATCTATTTCTGGATAGGACCAAACTTCTGGGTCCTCCGCATCGTGTGCATAACTGGTGGTGACTAAGTGATTATAAGGATCAATCGTCTTTAGGTAATCGGTCATTTCAAAGTGCCAATTGGTAACATCTTCTTTATGGGTTGAAAAATCATCTGTCCATTCTACTTCATTAAATAATTCCCAAGCCATTATGTTTCTAGAATAACCCCAGCGGGCAACTATATATCGTAATCTATTTTTTGTGTGCGCCTTTGCAGTACTATCTGTAAAAAAGTCCCAAGTGTTATCACATGGACCGCCATTGGCTACATTATATGGGGAATCGTTCCAATTTGGATTTACTTGTGTAGAAACTTGTCCGTGATGCTGTATGCAAAGCATAACATATACTCCTTTTTCTGCGCAGTAATCATAGAGCCAATCTTGGTACCGACTTTTAATTTGCTGATATTTGCGAAGTCCTTCGAAATTGTTAGATCCCTCTTTCCACTCGATGCCTAAGCCCCAGTGTGCATGCCAAAGTCGGATAAAATTCCCTCCAAAATCGGATAATCGAGATAACCAAGCCTTATAATTTGTCAGCGTATTTCCGACTTGCCAAGCCATATTCTCTCCCACTAGTACCATTTGTTCACCATCATCGAAACTCAAATAGTTCGATATGTTTTTATTGACAAATCCGTGATTCTCAGTATCATCTGAGGCAATGCAATTAAAAGTAGAACTACTTATTATACTGGTTCCAGTGGCATCTGTTTTAGATATTTCATAGTTCCACGTACCAATTTTATCTGGCGAAAAGCGTACTTGAAATCCATCGTCTTCAGGAATAAGACTTCCATTTATCTCGTTCAACTCATAATTCTCTATATAGAAACCATCTACTTCCTTTCGTTCTCCATCAGGAGATGTAAAAATAGCAGTTACTGCAACCTCCTCATAATCATATGGATTTGCATAGTTTGTGCTTATATTCACTTCTGTTTGGAATTTCCCATATCGTTCAACATTTTGAGAAAATACTATTGAAGAACTGAATACCGAAAGTATAAATAGTAGAATTCGTGTCATGGAAATATTTATTTTAAAAAAAAAGAGTCAAAATTATTTGACTCCCAATTATGTATTTCGAATATAATATGTAAATAAAATAAAAGTAAAATGATAATTTTTTCAAACATAAGAATAAATCACTCATGAGATGGAGTTTAACCCATCTCATGAGTTTGATTTATTACTAGCTTTTAGTCAATTACTTGAAGCTTCAATGTCTTAGTATAATTTTGATATTGAATATTTACGAAGAATAAACCAGTAGGGAGATCATTTGTTAATAATTCTATTTTTTGATTTCCAGTTTGGATATCAGTTCTAACTTCATTAACAGTTTTACCCAAAATATCAACTACTTGAATTACAAGATCTTCTAGTGGCAATTCAGAAGTGATATCTAGCTGCACTTGTTGAGAGGATGAAGTTGGGTTAGGAGATAGATTAAATGCAACTCCTAATTCTTCTAACTCTATCACATTAACACCACCCTGTACTGTTTCAACAGTATTCTCGCTAGCACATATTTGCACATCATCATACCACACTGTATATGCTTCAGTAAAGTCAGCTGTATTCCAACGTTGAGCTTTCATTTCCAGAAAAGCATTATTCCAATCTTCATTAGGTGTAAATGTTAGAGAATAATTTTGCCAAGTGTTAGAAGTTACCATAAAGTTACCGTGTGCAGGTTCCTTCCAATCTGTATCTCTAACAGCTCTAGCATACACTTGTAGCGTATCACCATTAGGAATATCTCCCTTAATCCACATAGTCAATGTATATTCTGTACCTTCAACGAGGTCAAAGCGATCACCAAACCGGTGATGTAATTCTGCAACGTTGTGATTTTCAGGGACATCCACCCTGATAGAATTAGCTCCAGAGTGAGGTAATATAGGATCAAACACCCATATCGCCAATGATTCATTGTCATTACCATCCCAAGTTTCCCAACCTATCCCATCTTCATCTAAGTCAGTATCAGCAAATTCGAATGCCATATTCGAGGTGCAAGCGATTAGCGTATCCAAAGTACCAAAGTTATAAACCTCTGCTACTTCTTCTCCGCTTCCTGGTTCTTCATCTGTAGGACAGATTGACAATTCATCAAGCCATACGTCATATGGAGCAGTCGCGCCATCTGTAAAGACTTTTAATTCTAGATGAACATCATCACGCTCAGTATCATTGGCAAAAATGAAAGAGTATTCAGCCCAATCCGTAGATATTGTAGCTTCACTATTTCCTACGGTGGTCCATCCATCAAACTCATCTTTAACCCACATTTGTATTCCTGCACCGTTTAAAGAACTCTTAGCCCATACTGAAACTTTATAATTTTGCCCTTCGACAACAGATGCTACTACTTGCGGACGACTGTTAATTTCACCAGTTCCCTCTAAATCAGCAGTAGGTTTCGTCACACTTATCATGAAACTACTATCGCCAACAATCGACTCGCTGCTTACGTCAAATGTATAGTCAGTATCATTTCCACCATGCCAAGTTCCCCATTCTGCACTTCCACCTTCTGCACCAGGATTTAATAATAAATTATCTGAACATGTCACTGTTGATGGACTAGCTGCGCAAATTGCCAGTTCATCAAAAAATACCTTATAAGGTGCAAATCCTCCGTTGAATACCTTTAGCTCTAAATGGATATCATCTCTGTCCTTGTCAGCTTGGAAGATGTAAGAATATTCTGCCCAATCAGTTGAAATGATAATTTCTGTGTTGGCAAGAGTAGCCCAGCTATCAAACTCATCTTTAACCCAAACTTGGATAACTGCTTGATCGATAGTACTTTTTGCAGCAAAATTTATTTCGTAAAATTCTCCTTCTATAACAGGAATGATCATTGGTCTATTATTATATTCCGCTGGCCCTGTAGGGATGTCATCGGAAGGTACAAGCGTTTCTAGTACAGCACTGCTATCTCCTACAAAGGCATCATCACTAGTGTAGAATGCGAAAGCCGATTCAGTACCGCCATGCCATGATCCCCAACCTTCTGATCCATTTGGAAAATTTTCAAATCCTGCGTTATCAATCAAATTTGTCTCACACGTTTCAGTTACAGATACTAATTTGCAGATATAAACATCATCAAACTTTATAGTGTAAGGAACGCTAACATTCTCACTGTAAACTTTTAACTCCAAGTGAACATCATCTCTGTCTACAGCTGGCGTAAACTGAGTAGTAAGAACTTGCCATTCTGTGCCAGATACAGTAAAGAATTCATTATGAAGTGTAAACCATCCATCGAATTCATCTTTAATCCATGCTGATACATTGGCATTAGGAATTGAACTCTTGACAGCAAAACTAATTTCATAGGTCTCTCCGCCAGTTACCGAGACAATATCTGGTCGATTATTGTATTCTCCACCTTGAAAACTAGTTAATGTACCAGAATCGACTAATACATTGATAACAGCACTTGAATCCCCAGAATATGCATCAGAGTCATAAGCGAAAGAATAAGCTTCAGGGTTATTGTCGTGCCAAGTACCCCAATTGGCTGCGCCTTCTTCAAAACTACCATTGGAAATCGAATTATCAGCGCATTGTGCACTAATTCCTACCACAAGACACATCATGAGGAGGAATGTAATTAGAATATGTAAAGTGTTTTTCATTATAAATAAATTTTGTTAAAATAAGAGTTGTTTCCACAGCCAACTATTGCTGATATCATAAATGTAGGTTTAAGTATTAATACAATACCAAGACATTCGTTGCAAAAATAAGGGTCATTTGTAACATTTGGGATATATTATATCGTATTTTCACAAATTTGTGATATTTACCACCGATTTATGATCTGTTTACCTCTGTTAAGATATTATAACAGAATTACCTTTAGACTGTTGTAAAATTTTATCAAGACGAAAAAATCATAATATTTATGAAGAATCTTTTTCATATAAAAGAACGTAATCTGAAATTTGGGATCATTATATTATATATGATAGCCTCTTTTGGATTATCGGCCCAAATATTTGAAATCAAAGGAACTATAACTTCTGCGTTAGATGGTGAAACGCTTATTGGTGCAACTGTCTTAAATGAAGCATCCTCAAGTGGGGAAGCTACAGATATTGATGGTACTTTTACCATAAAAGCTAAAGTCGGTGATACGCTTAAGATTAGTTACACAGGCTTTGCATCTCAAGAGATTATAGTAGAAAATGATGCTCCATTAGATATAAAGTTAGAGAGTGATGCAAATATTATGGATGAAATAGTAGTCGTCGGATACGGGCAGACCCGAAAAAGTGACTTGACAGGTTCCGTTTCCTCTATCAAATCCGTGGAATTATCGAAAACGACCATAACTTCCCTGGAACAAGGACTACAAGGAAGAGTTGCAGGTGTAAATGTCACCCAAGGGGATGCCGCTCCAGGAGCTGGTATAAGCATCGAAATACGGGGTACAAACTCTATCCTAGGTGGAAGTCAACCTTTATATGTTATAGATGGCATACCAGTTACTAACCCAGCTGCATCTGCAGGAAATCTTGGAGCAAGCGAACCAAATAATCAGATTATTTCAAATACCAATGTATTAGCTACTCTATCACCATCAGATATTGAAAGTATTGAAATTTTAAAGGACGCCTCCTCTACAGCTATATATGGATCAAGAGGATCTAATGGAGTTGTGCTTATTACAACTAAAAAAGGGAAAGATGGATCAGGTAAGGTTTCCCTAAACATTGCTCATGGTTTTTCGAGTGTTATCAATAAGATTGAATTGTTAGACGCGGAAAAATTTATAGAATACCAAAATACTGCCTATGAAAATGCAGGAATCCCAACAGGCTCTTATCCTTGGGCACCGGATACACTCTCCGAACCTACCAGTCCTAGAATAAGTGATGTACTTGCTCTTCGTCCCGATGTGGAGGTTGATTGGCAAGATGAGATATTTCAGACAGCACCTATTAAGGACTATCAATTAGGATTTTCAGGTGGAAATAGTAAAGGAAGCTACTCCGTTATGCTTAATTATTTAGATCAAGAAGGTGTGATCATAGGATCTAAATTTAGAAGAGGTGGACTGCGAACGAACTTAAGTTACCAGCTCAACGATCGAATCCGAGTCAATGGAAATTTAGCTTATACCCGATCGAATAATAGCTTGGTACGTACTTCGACCAATACTACACAATCTGCAGGTGGTATTATTAGGTCTGTTTTAAATTATACGCCGATAAGACCTTTATTTACCAATGATGATGGCATGCTTGAAATTCTGGGAGAAGAAGATGGTGATCCTAGATTAGAAGATCCAGCTGTTTTTCAACAATTTGGTGCTAACCCACTGCGGTATACGGATGAAGTTACGGAGTCGCATAATTTTTCTAGAGTTATTGGTGGTATTAATACAATTATTGATCTTACCGGTGGTTTCTCTGCAGATATTCGCTTAGCAACCAATTATATAGATAGAAAGAATAATACATATTACCCTCGGACTGTTTCTGAAGGTTTCGGTTTAAACGGATTAGCAGTTGTATCAAGTAATGAATTTGTAAATTTAATAAATGAAAATCTAATACGCTATAAAAAGGAGTTTTCTGATTCTAGAGTAGAGGCGCTTGCTGGTTTCACATACGAGACTAATCAAGACTATTGGATAAACAATGAAGCGCGAGACTTTCCTGATGATGAGCTTTCTTATTTTGCGTTACAAAACGGTTTGTCTCACGTACCTACAAGAACCAATTCATCTAGATGGGAGTTAGGTTCCTACTTGGGACGAGTAAACTATGTATTGAAAGAAAAATACTTGTTTACGGGTACATTTAGATATGATGGATCTTCAAAATTTGCTTCGAATAATAAATGGGCACCTTTCTATTCGTTTGCTGTTGCATGGCGTGCTGGAGAAGAAGATTTTATAAAAAGAATTGAGTCAATTTCCAGTTTGAAGGTCCGCTTGACTTATGGACAATCTGGAAATCAGGCTATCAGCCCATATCAGTCGTTAGCAACCATTCAAGGTGTCACCACATCATTCAACAATCAGTTAGTACCAGCAGTCGTAGAAGGTCGTTTACAAAATGATAATTTAAGATGGGAAACAACTACTCAATTTAATGCTGGATTGGATTTAGAACTTTGGAACGGGAAGTTATTTTCTACATTCAATTTCTACCAGAAAGAAACATCAGATTTATTACAAAATATTACACTTGCGCCTAATACTGGTTTTACCAATGCACTTATCAATGCAGGAAATATTCAAAATACAGGTATAGAACTTGAAATTGGTGGATACCCAATACAAGGTGAATTTACTTGGCAAATGAGTGGTAATTTTTCTGTTAATAGAAATGAGATAACTGATTTGGGAGATGTGGAAGAGCAGTTTGCAGACCGGTTAGGAGCAGGGAATGGATTAGACGTTTTTCCATTTATACAGCGAGTTGGTGTTCCGATTGGTACGATCTATGGTTATAAGGAAGATGGAATTTTCCAAAATGAAGGTGAGGTTCAATCATTTATCGGTGCTCAATCAAATGCAGAAATCGGCCAAATACGTTATCAGGATATTAACAATGATGGTGTAATCAATGATAATGACCGGACAATTATTGGTGATGTGAATCCTGATTTTATTTGGGGTTTTTCTAATTCATTTACATACAAAGGGTTTGACTTTAGCTTCTTACTGCAAGGTGTCGAAGGTGCGGATATTATAAACACCTTAAATATTCGATTTCATAATCTGGACGGTCGCTCTAATATTCCACTTTCTGTATACGAAAATGCTTGGACAGGAGAAAGCTCAACGGATAATTTTAGACAAGCAAATCTAAATAATGGAAATAGCCGATTTTCTGACCGCTACGTCGAAGATGGGAGTTATCTAAGATTGAAGAATTTACAATTAGGATACACTGTTAATGCTGAGAATATTGGTTGGCTTTCGAGTGCTAGATTATATGTAAATGCCATAAATTTATGGACTAAGACAGATTATTCAGGGTATGACCCCGAGGTAAGTGCTTTCTCTAGTTCAGCCATGAAGGGAGTGGATTTAGGAAATTATCCTCAGGCTAGAACCATCATGTTTGGCTGTAATCTGGTTTTCTAAATTTATTAAATAAAAATTCAAAATTATGAAATATAAAATTTTATTTTCGATTCTAGGTTTTTGCCTTTTTGCTACATCGTGTAAGGACGATTTTTTAGAAGAAGAGGTTTATACATTTCAAGCACCTAAGGATTACTACTCGAATGAAAATGAAGTAGTGGCTTCCGTAAATGGAATGTACGATGCATTAATGACTTGGGAACTTTGGGTTCAGCCAGCATGGATTCCTATCGCTCTGGAGAACGATGATATGTTAGGATTGGATTGGATTTCGGGAGGGTACACAGGTGCTCAAAATGGACAGTGGTACATTGAGCGACCATGGAAAGGCTTCTATCAAGTTATTAATAGAGCTAATAATGTCATCGATCGAGTTTCTCAAGTAGAGTTTCTGACTGAGGAAGCAAAGAATGCTGCATTGGGACAAGCATATTTTATGCGTGGGTATTGCTATTTTGAAATTGGTCGCTGGTTTGGTGATGCACCTATAAGGATTAAATCCTTTGATGCCACGGCAGATTCTCCAAACCTTGCCAGAAGTTCAGCAGAGGAGGTCTACAATCAAGCAGCTTCGGATTTAGAGACGGCTGGTGGAATACTACCTGAAAATTACACCTCTGGATATTACGGCGATTCAGATCGCGGACGTCCTACCGCACCTGCTGCCTTTGGATTGCTTGCAAAAGTAAAAATGAATAGCGCTGGGGCTCAAGTTGGTAACACCGGTGCATATGCAGAAGCGATTGCTGCATGCAATGAAGTTGTAAGAATGTCCAACAATGGGTATCCTATTCTCGAGTCAGAGTATATGGATGTTTTCTTACAGGAGTCACAAGATATGAGCGATGAAATGTTATTTTCTATACAAGCAACGCAAGCTCCAAATGAGGGACCAGAAATTGCTCGATTTTATACTCCAGGTAACGCTAATTTTGCAGGTGGCGGCGGTCTTGGCGGAATATCAATGCGTGAAGATTTTTATAAAACTTTTGAAGACGATGACAGTAGAGTTAGCTTTGACAGAGCCTTATTTGGTAACTGGACAGATCTAAATGGTGTGGAGTGGTACAATTTCCGATCTCTACCTTCTACCGTTATTGGATTGGAAAATGAGGGTGTTTTCGACAATGGATTTGGAAGATTTGGAGATAATACATATTTACTTCAAGACGACTCGGAGGTAAAAGGAACACCTCGTATATTTATCAGAAAATATGTGGATCAAACTTCCCAAGTAAAAGATGAAAATGGTACAAATCCTATTATAGTGAGATATGCGGATGTATTATTACTATTAGCTGAAGCTGAAAATGAAGTTAATGGTCCTTCAGGTGCTGCATACGATGCAATAAATCAAATTCGTCAAAGAGCGGGTCTAGAAGATTTAGAAGCAGGTCTGTCGAAAGATAGCTTTAGAGAAGCGGTGAGGCTAGAACGTCGCCATGAATTATACGGAGAATTCCAGCGACGTTGGGATTTGCTTCGATGGGGCACCTGGTTGGAAACTATGGAGCAGGCTAACCGACCTCGTTTAGAATATCAAAGATTATTTCCTATTTCATCCGAAGAAATCGCTGCAAACGCATTGATAAATGAAAATAACCCTGGATGGTAATTTTTGTATGACCTAATAATAAATAGTAATAAATGAAAACTTTAGAATTTGTAAGAGGCATGCTTTTAGTAGTAATGACGCTTACTATTTATAATTGTAATCTTAGTGAAGACCCACGTTATGCACTAATTAATACGGTTGATAAAAAGGCTTCTAATGCAACTAAAGCGCTATATGATAATCTAAAGAAAATCTCTCAAGACAAAGTATTATTTGGACATCAGGATGGATTAGCTTATGGAGTAGAATGGAAGGAGTGGCATAAGAAGAAGTCAGACGTCAATGATGTCTGTGGAAAATATCCTGCTGTCTTTGGTTGGGATATGAGTAAGCTTGGAAAATCAGAACTTAACATAGACTCAGTTGATTTTCAACATATGAAAGAGTGGATGAAGGAAGTCTATAAAATGGGAGGTATTAATTCAGTAAGTTGGCATTTTGACAATTTTGCTAACGGGGGTACTTCTTGGGATGTACAAGATAGCTTGCGAGTAGTGGCCTCTATACTTCCAGGAGGTGAAAACCATGAAGCCTACAAATTAAAATTAGATCACTTTGTTGATTTCGTACATGATCTTGAGGTAGGTTTTATTGTAAAAGAAAAAGTTCCAATTATTTTTAGACCTTTTCACGAACACACAGGTAGTTGGTTTTGGTGGGGATCTAAGTTTTGTACTCCTGATGAATATAAATCTCTGTGGAAATATACTGTAAAGTATTTGAGAGATGAAAAAGGTCTAAATAATCTATTGTATGCTTACTCACCAGATATATTCAAGGATGAAGCACATTACTTAGAATGCTATCCTGGCGATGATTGGGTGGATATTTTAGGCCTAGATGATTATCATGATGTTGGATTGTCAGGAAATATCGAACACCTAACTGAACGACTACAGACGGTAGTAAAGCTAGCGGAAGAGAGAGATAAAGTTGCAGCCTTAACAGAAACTGGATTTGAAACTATACCAGACGAAACATGGTGGACTGAAAAGTTACTGAAAGGTATAACAAGTCATCCTGAAGCAAAGAAAATTGCTTGGGTACTGCTATGGAGAAATGGTCGACCTGACCATCACTATTGCCCTTATCCTAAACATAGTAGTGCAGCTGACTTTATAAAATTTAGCAATGACACTGTAATGTTATTTGCAGATAATTTGCCTGAAGTATATAAATTAAACTAGTAAACAAACACAAGACTAAAATCCTACCGATTAATTTTTATCGGGAGGATTTTTACTTTAACATCGAAAATCAACTTCATGATTCTTCATTCTATTGATATAGCAATCATTCTTCTCTACCTTGTAGTTACCATTGGAATAGGATTTTGGATTTCTAAAAAAGCATCTACTAATATTAAGAGTTACTTTCTAGGTGGCAATGAAATAAAATGGCAATATCTCGGTTTATCGAACGCCTCTGGAATGTTCGATATTAGCGGTACTATGTGGATGGTGATGCTACTATTTATATATGGCTTAAAAAGCGTTTGGATTCCTTGGTTGTGGCCTGTCTTCAACCAGATTTTTATGATGGTCTTTTTATCCATCTGGTTAAGACGATCGGGTGTTATGACTGGCGCAGAATGGATAAGATTTAGATTTGGCGAAGGTAAAGGTGCAAATCTGTCACATCTATCGATTGTTGTCTTTGCCATTATTGTGGTTATCAGTTATGTAGCATATGGTTTTATCGGAATAGGAAAGTTTGCTACCGTTTTTCTTCCTTGGGAACTTTCAGCAGATCCAGGCATGAATGAAATTTATTACGGCTTAATCTTCACATCTATCACCGCTATATATGTTATCAAGGGTGGTATGTATAGTGTTGTGTTTACAGAAGTACTACAATATGTGATAATGACAATTGCAAGTGTGGCGATCGGAATCATTGCTATGCAACAAGTGTCACCCGAAATGCTAGCGCAGTTTGTACCAGATGATTGGGGAAATATCTTCTTCGGGTGGGAACTAGGACTAGATTGGTCTAATTTGATGGAATCAGCCAACAATAAGATTTCAGAGGATGGCTGGGAGTTATTTACCATCTTCTTTATGATGATCCTACTTAAGGGATTGCTACAAAGTTTTGCAGGACCTGCACCTAATTATGATATGCAAAGAGTGCTCTCTACTCGATCGCCAAAAGACGCTGCAAAGATGAGTGGTTTTGTAAACGTAGTTTTGTTATTCCCGCGATATATGTTGATAGCCGGTTTGACAATCTTAGCTTTGGTTTTCTTTAGCGATGATTTAAATTTGATGGGTGACGATGTGGACTTCGAGCAAATTTTACCATTTGCTATCAAAAATTTTGTTCCAGTAGGATTAATGGGATTATTAATTGCTGGATTATTAGCGGCATTTATGTCCTCATTTGCGGCTGCGGTTAATGCCGCGCCAGCTTATTTAGTAAACGACATATATAAAAGATATATTAATCCTAATGCTTCAGATAAAAAATACGTTCAAATGAGTTATATCTGCTCTTTGGCCGTCGTAATTATTGGGACGTTATTTGCTTTTCTTTTAGATTCCATCAATGATATAATCGACTGGCTGGTCGCAGCACTTTATGGAGGTTATACTGCAGCCAATTTACTAAAGTGGTTTTGGTGGAGGTTTAATGGATACGGTTATTTCTTAGGAATGGTCGGAGGTATTCTAGCTGCTATGATCTTGCCTTATGCACTACCAGACTGGTCCGCTTTAGAAGCTTTTCCTATTAACTTTGCAATATCACTATTTGGCTGTCTTCTAGGGAGTTATTTTTCTCCACCAGACGATGAAGAGGTTTTAAAGAAGTTTTATCTTAAGACTAGACCATGGGGACTATGGAAACCAATCCTTAAAAAATTACAAGCAGAGAATCCTGAGGTACAAGAAAATAAGGATTTTGGAAAAGATATTTTTAATGTGGTTGTCGGAATCATTTGGCAAACTTCTCTAGTAGCTGCACCTATATTCATGGTGATTCAAGATTGGAATAGATTTATAGTCGCAATGGTCGTTATTGCCATTTGTACTACGATTTTAAAATTTAATTGGTATGATAAAATGGAAGACTATCCTGCAGATTTAGTCTCCATAGAACATAAGAAAATATAAAATGAACGAATTTCAAGAAAAAGTAAAGAACCTTTTATCTACGTATAAAAAACTAATTAATCGCAAAAATGAAAAGAAAGGAAATGGGAACGGAATATATGACCGATGGAAGTATCCTATTCTCACAGCTGCACATGCACCCATTATTTGGCGGTATGACCTAAATGAAAAAACTAACTCGCACCTCCTAGAACGTCAAGGTATCAATGCTACTTTCAATTCAGGAGCTATTCTTTGGGAAGGAAAATACCTACTTGCAGTACGAGTAGAAGGAGATGATCGAAAATCATTTTTTGCCATTGCGGAAAGTCCCAATGGAGTGGATAATTTTGAATTTTGGGATTATCCAATTACGATGCCAGAGACGAACGATCCAGATACAAACGTTTATGATATGCGACTGACACATCATGAAGATGGATGGATTTATGGACTGTTTTGTACGGAGCGTAAGGATAGTTCACACCCCAATAATACTTCTGCAGCCATAGCGCAGTGTGGTATTGCGCGTACCAAAGATTTAAAAGATTGGGAAAGACTCCCAGACTTAATTACTTACTCTGGTCAGCAAAGAAATGTAGTATTGCATCCGGAATTTGTAGATGGTAAATATGCGCTCTATACTCGACCACAAGACGGTTTTATTAGTGTAGGAGGAGGTGGTGGCATAGGTTGGGGTCTGACAGATTCCATGGTAAATGCAGAAGTAAAGAATGAGGTCATTGTAGATTCAAAAGTTTACCACACCATTAAAGAGATTAAGAATGGTCAAGGACCTCCACCCATAAAAACGGATAAAGGTTGGTTACACTTAGCCCATGGAGTACGTAATACAGCTGCTGGGTTACGCTATGTGCTTTATCTATTTCTGACTGACCTAGAAAAACCCTGGGCCATCACACACGCACCTGCGGGACATTTTATTTCTCCACAAAACGAGGAAAGAGTAGGGGATGTATCCAATGTAGCATTTAGTAATGGTTGGATTGTCAACCAAAACAAGGAGGTGTACATATACTACGCATCATCTGATACGCGTATGCACGTAGCAACTTCAACCGTAGAAAAACTCTTGGATTATGTGATGAACACGCCTGAGGATGGATTACGATCCGCCACCTCAGTTGACGCCAGAAATGAACTCATTCAACGAAATTTAGAAGTATTGAAATCGTATTCTTAAATTTTGTGATTTTAATAGTAAAATTTGTGCCTACCCAGTATAGTCATGGTGCATCTACTATAAATCTATTCCACAGGGTATATCTAGTAATCCCTGCGGACAGTCCAATCTTTAAACTTTAGACAGATGAATAAGAATGCGTTTATAGAATTGAAAGCCGAAATGGAACACGAATTGACCTCCATATTAAAGTGGTGGATGGACAATATGATAGACGATACCTTTGGCGGTTTTTATGGAAAGGTAGATGGTCAAAACCAAGTGTATCCTCAAGCAGACAAAGGGGTAATTTTGAATACCCGTATACTTTGGGCATTTTCTGCGGCTGCCAATCTAACTAAAAATCCGCAATACGAGATTATTGCTCACAGGGCTTATAAGTATTTAATAAAATATTTTGTAGATAAAAGACATGGCGGACTCTTCTGGATGCTTGACTATGAGGGTAATCCAACACAAACTAAGAAACAGATTTACGCAATAGCTTTTGGTATTTATGGATTGTCAGAGTACTATCGATTGACGAAAACTAGTGATGCACTTAATGCAGCTATTGGGTTATTTGACTTGATAGAGAAATATAGTTTAGACAAAAAGCAGGATGGATATTTCGAAGCTTTTTCGGAGGATTGGCAGCCATTAGATGATCTTCGCTTGAGTGAAAAGGATGCCAACGAAGCAAAAACTATGAATACTCACCTGCATATTTTAGAAGCTTATACCAATCTATACAGAGTCTCTCCAAGTAAGAAAGTAGGAAAGGCGCTGCAAGGCTTAATTGAATGTTTCATCAGTAAGTTCATAGATAAGGAATCAAACCATTTACATTTATTTTTTGATGAATTATGGAATTCTAAATCTAGTATTATTTCATACGGACACGATATTGAATGCAGTTGGCTATTACATGAAGCGGCAATCGTGCTAGGAGATAATGAACTATTGAGTATGGTTAAGACTATAGCTGTTGAGATGGCAAATACTACTTTAGATAAAGCATTTGATAGCTCGGGGGGCATAATATACGAAAGTGAAGATACGCATTTTGTGTATGAAAAACATTGGTGGGTACAGGCAGAATCTATGGTTGGTTTTTATAATGCTTTTGAGTTATCTCAAGAAAATAAGTTTTTTGATGCGAGTATAAAATGCTGGAATTTTATTAAAAATAATATATTGGATAAAGAGAATGGCGAGTGGCATTGGGGGATTTTAGAAAACGGTAAAGTTCCTTCCTCCGAAGATAAAGCTGGTGCATGGAAGGCTCCCTATCATAATGGAAGAATGTGTATGGAAATAATTGAACGGATAAACCATAACCATTAATGAAAATAGTCACTCATAGGTCAGGAACTTTTAATAGCTGAGGGGGAGAAGCGAGCACGTAAGTTGAGAGCTCCCTAATGAAGCCTCCTATCATCTTATTCTAGAATAAGCTTACCTTCGCGCACAAAAAAAGTGCAATCCATGAATATATACCAACAAATAGAATCAGAGATTCAAGCAGCTAAGCATATCGTTATAACCGCGCACAAATCAGCAGATGGAGATTCCGTAGGTTCTTCTTTAGGTTTACTTTACTTTATTGAAAAACTAGGTAAACAAGCGATTATCTGTCATCCAGACACAGCGCCTGACTTTTTGTATTGGTTGGATACGAGCTCTATTGTTCTGATGGAAGAAAACCCAGAAGAAGTCAGCGCACAAATGAAAAAAGCAGATTTGATCTTCTGTTTAGACTATAACGCGACCAATAGAGTAGGGCCAGGAATGCAAGCCCTATTAGAAGAGTCTACTGGAAAGAAAATTATGATAGATCATCATTTGAACCCTGAAGATTTTCCTACGTTAGCCGTATCAGAAACAACGGCTTCCTCTACGGCTCAGTTAATAGTAGACTTGATAGAACAGTCTGGTCACCTACATCTGTTGGATAAGAAAATAGGGACACCGCTTTACGTGGGCATTCTCACAGATACGGGTAGCTTTAGGTTCAATTCCGTTAAACCACATACCCATGAGGTGTTAGCGAAAATCTTGGCGGCAGGTGTAGAGCATCATCTAATCCATGAAGCCTTAAATGATACAAATACAGAAAGCCGATTACGTTTACAAGGTTATGCGATGAGTCAAAAATTAGAGATTCTATACGATTACAGCGTGGCTATTATTTCACTATCTAAAGAAGAGCTAGCGAAGTACAATTATCAGAAAGGGGACACCGATGCTCTGGCGAATTTACTTCTATCTATAAAAGGAATGAAAGTAGCTATCGTATTTAAAGAAAAAGATGGGATTATGAAAATCTCTTTCCGTTCTAAAGGCGAAGAAAATCCAGTGAATACTTTAGCCAAAGAGCACTTTGACGGAGGCGGTCATGCCAATGCAGCAGGAGGAATGAGTGATCTAACGGTAGATGAGACCTTAGTAAAACTGAAAGAGTTGATTCCTAAGTATTTTCAAAGTCAAGCATAGTTCCTATATCATTATTATGAAACCAATCCTGCGCTACCGAAATGAAATACCCTTTTACCATGAAAAAACAGCACTTGAATTTCAGCAAGATAATTATGAGCGGTATGAGGAAATGGTCGTTCGCCAGTCTGGTTTGCATTTAGCTAAGGAGTTATGGGAAACATACCCATTTCAACCTATTTTTGATTTTGCAGAGCAGCATTATCCAAAATCAGAGGATATCAATATTGTTGAAGTCGGTTGCGGGGTCGGAGGATGGATTGCTATGTTGGCAAAGCGCTATCCTTATGCGACATTATGGGGGATAGATTACAGCTACCAAATGCTAAAACTTGCGCATGAATATTGGACGCAAGCCAAAGATATCTCTGTTGATTGGACGGCAAAGGGGTTTACACATCAACTCATAAAAGGTGAACTCCTAAAGAATCTAAATTTTGGCCTAGCGAAAGCTGAAAAACTACCTTTTGAGGATAGTAGTCAGAATCTGGTCTTGAATAGCTTCTTGCTAGACCGCTTAGAAGATCCACAGCAAGGCTTAGAAGAGATGTATCGAGTGCTAAAACCAAGTGGTAAATTGATTATGATCAGCCCATTAAATTTCAGCAAACTAGATCATTGGAATAAATTTTATCCATCTAGAAAATTGTCAAATGTTTTAGAAGATATTGGTTTTAAAATTTTATCTTGGGAGGATGATATAATCATAAACGAGCCATTAGATACCCATGGCAATAGTGTGTGTTGGAAGTGTATTGGTTTTGTGTTAAAAAAGTAATGCGCGACCAGAGTTACTTCATTCGATCTGACTAGAATGAATGTTTCTAATTCAATTTCCTACTGCTAACTAGTGCATATTATTGGACTTAAATTCTGTACGATTTGAAAAAAGAAGACCTGATTGATCTATCTGATGAAGAGCTTCAGCAAAAAGAAAAGAACACCAAGACTTTAATTAGCATTTTTATTCCGCTAGTTTTGCTACTGCTCTATTTCGAAATAGACGCTTATTATAAGGGTAAAGGGATTATGCCCATGTCTATTATTACCATTTGTGCAATAGGGGGCTTAGTCTCACTTTTGCCAGATTTGAGAAAAATTAAACAGGAACTTAAAAAAAGAATATAGAAAAATTTCACTCTTTATGAACCGCATTTCTGAAGAAGCTCCAAAATACTTATGAAAATAATCACCGCTTACCTATCCTCTTTATGAGTTACACCAACTTTTCAAAAAACGAGATCGATGCTTTCATAAGGGGTAGAGTTTTAAAATAGTGAAGTCACTAAAACTCCCTAATTTTTCCTCCTACAAATCAACAAATCAACAAATCAACACCTCAACAACCTCCCTTCCCCTTTTAATTCTTAATAATCTTCTCCATCCAAACCGCATTATTCGACAGCAGACGCACGGATACAAAGTACATCCCATTGGGCAAACTGCTAAGGTCAATATCGATATCCTGATCGACCGCAGTAGAAAGATCTTGATGCACACTTCCAAGCACGTCTAGCACCTGGATCTCATATAACGAAGTCAATCCTTCAATGCGAAAAATACCAGTCGTAGGATTTGGGTACAAAGTCAAAGCATCCCCCTCCAGCAACAAATCAGAACTACTCGTAAACTCGCCACAGCCATCCGCCTCTATAAAAGCCTGATACTTTGGAGCGGGCATAGTACTCGTATCTTGACCAGTGAGCTCTAGCAATCCCCAACTACCATATTGCGCACTAGGCTTGCCAGCAAATATAAAATGACACAGTAGCAATGGTTCATTTGTAGTATTCAAGGTGCGCACCGAGTCGATCCACTCCGTATACATGTTGTACATATCCGGATCCGTCTGCACATCGAGCAGTGCCTGCGCATAAGAAGGCATCACACCAAATGGAGTAGGGGTCAAGTGCTGACCACCCTCATAAAAAGCCATGGGCAAATTTAGCGTATTGGCAATCGTCTGCATATCCTGCATTGCACTAAAGTTATCACTCATACCTGCACGTGCATGCAAAACTACATCCGCAGCAGTTGCACTCGCACCTAGATTGTCCAGAGCCGATTCTCCCATATCTGTAAATCCAAAATAAAAAGTAGGCGTGATCGCATCGAAACTATTAGCTGTCATGTTGAAACAGATGCGCTCGCTCACATCTAGCCACCCAGTTTGCACACCGACGACGCGCGTGATACGATCCAACTCATTTGCATAACTGCTGCTCCATTGATCCAACGCATTCTGGATGTATGGTACAATCCCTTCCGGCCAGTCGGTTCCAGTTTGCTCACATCCATACTTATTTAACCATTGTGTCTGACCAAATATCCAATTCCATATTTCATTACTATACTCTACATAGAGGTGTCGACCAGGCTCAACCTGATTGTTAAATAGGTTCCCCATTTCCGTGATATAGTTATTGTCTGCACGATGCGGAATACATACCCAGCCATCTACGTCTAGATGATTTATCAGGTCGATCATCAATTCGTATGGAACGCCTTTGCGTGAGCTGTAGGTATAATAATCTAACTGCGCTCGCTCCGACCAAGGTTCCAGACCGGGAGTATCCCAAGATTGCCAATCTTCACCCTGTCCCCAGTTATTGGTATGTCCCCAATCCATAAACCGTACAGTAGAGAAAGGCGCTAGTCCATCCAGCCATTCTTGATTGAAAGGTTGCGTTTGATAGGTACTTTCCGTACCAGGTAGTAGTAGCCTCATATTTTGAACAGGATCGTTTATATCCGATAGCGTCATCCTGATCTCGAGCGTGCCAGCAACCGGATTCACCACATCAAAAGTGATGCGATTAGGTACACTGTCATCTAAGTTGGTCATGGAGCCCCAAACGCTAAAGTCACCCACACCATCCCATAATAGCGTGTAAGATCCCGTCGGCCAAGCATCCATCCCATCCCAGATAGTGGCTACATCTTGCATCAGCGGTTCATTTGCAACAGCCTGCGGGATATGGGTCGGATACCCATTCACGTCATAGCTCAAGCTTTCCTGCAAGTCAGTGGAAAAAGCATAGTTCGGATCATTCACCCCTTTCGTATACCATGGTCTACTCATCTTCATCACATTAGCAAACGGCACCTCCGTCGAGTAGTCAAATATACCAGAGATATTAATGCCGATATCGATCTTACAACTATCTGGCAGTTGCGCGCTGGCACTAATACTAAAAATAATGAGGCTAAGGAAAAGTAGATTTATTTTTTTCATTTGGTTGGTTTGAGTGCATAATGGCTATAGGATAGCCTTACAGCTTATAGATAGTTTTTAGCAAAGATACGCTGCAATGTTTGTTTACTAAATTACAGTTTTACAACAGTTTTTACAAGTTTTAATTTGATTTTTTTGGGCGATCCCACGCGCTGAAAAAGCGCTTAGGTCAGGCTAACCAGCACTCCACTGTCGTTGCGGTCCCTGTGCCTGCCCCACATCCTAGGCAGGGACTCCGCCTGAGAAGGCGGCTGCTTAATATCCTTATCGCAAGAAAAAAGACTGCGCTCACATTTTTTCACCACATTCAGCACAATAGCAGACGGAATAGTTTTGGACTATGTGCTTTATGTTTTTTCTATGATCTTACAATGTTGTTCAAAAAAAACGCTTCCCAGTTATTTCACCGCATACAGCACTATAGAACAACCATAGAAGTCTATAGCAGTTTTAAGGGTGTCTCCTTGTGGTTTGGCTTTTCTGATTTGCGATATAATATACTAAAATAGTACTCCACCCTATTGTTTAATCTTAGCGCTGTATAGGAGCACTTTTAAAGCAACAATATAATCGAGTTGAAATCAATATAGACTAATTCATCTACTCCCCAAAATGTGGAACGTCAGTTAATTTAATACTTAAATATGATTCAGAGATACATTTATGTATGACACCGAAACTTAAATAATTTAGATTTGAATTCGTTCTTGGGTAATCTATTCTACTTACTTTACTTCATTATTGGAATCAACCAATACTCCGCCAAAAAGGGGCTTCTTTGCGCTGGTTTTTTTTAGTGCATGTACACGAGTATGTGTGCCATCTCCTAATATGAGGTTAAAACTTAAAATAATCCCTTGAAAGGTCGAACAAATCCTATTTTGAATCCTTATAAGTAATTGGCGCAGTTTTTAGCCCTATTTCTGTGCTACTAAATGAAAATAATCTATAATGAAAACTTATACCGCTACGCAAATAAGAATTAGGCTTATCAGCTGGGTCGCGATTCTCTTACTGTGTATTGGATCATTATCAGCGCAAAAAAATGCGACTACAGGATTCGTCTACGAGACAAGCGTAGGCTACATGGTAGGCGGCTCTGGAGATACCTATTTCTTTACCTACAATGCCGCACTCCAAGCCTCTTTTGCAGCAGGCAAAAACTTAACCGATAAAGTAATCTTAGCAGGAAAAGTAGGCATAGAAAATAACAAAGAAGGTATAATCTATCCTTTAGCAATTCAGCTTAAAAAGTCCTTCGGAAAGAAATCCAACCAGTTTTTGCAACTGCATGCGGGTTACGGACTAGGTTCAAACAATCATACCAATGAAAATTACAAATACCGAGGAGGCGCTCTAGCCGGACTTGCTTATGGTCTAGACATAGTACAATTAGGGCAACATAAAATTTATGCTTCGCTCGGTATCAATCTACGCAGAGCGAAAGTAGTCTACCAGCCTTTCGAATCAAGCCGCGAAGTTATTAGTACTGTGGATAACCATTTCTTAGGCTTAGAAATAGGGTTCCAATTCTAGACTGTATGTCCATAAAATATATTATATATAGTCTACTTAGTTGCATTGGGTTTATTGCACAAATAAATCTCTGTACAGCTCAAAGCACCATTTTGATCAATGAGATCATGGCAAAAAACGAGCAAACTATTTTGGATATAGATGGGGATCCATCAGACTGGATAGAGCTATTTAATAGTTCAGAAAATACTATTGAATTAGAAAATTTCAGTTTGGCAGACGACGGGCAGGAGTGGTTTTTACCAGCTATGACCATGCAGCCAAATTCCTACATAGTAGTATTCGCCTCAAAAAAAGATAAAATTGAAAATGGTCAACTGCATACCAACTTTAAACTAGATAGTGGGGGAGAGTTCGTGATACTCCGTGATCAAAATAAAAATATTATAGATCAAATTAACTTTCCAGCATTAGAAGAAAATGTATCCTATGGTCGTGCGACAACTCACAGCAATTGGATAAAATATAAACCTGCAACACCAGGATCAGTAAACGAAGGAGTAGCTTTTGTACCTTTAGGACAGATAACTTCCTCTCATGAGGATGGTTTTTATGCAGAACCGATTTCAATTCAGTTGTCAAATTTTGATAAGACCCAAACTGTTTATTACACATTGGACGGGACTATTCCTACACAAGAAAGTATGCTTTATCAATTATCCTCTTTTATAAATATTGATGATACCCATACCGACGAAACCATAGCTTTTATCCCCACTTCGGACGAATGGGAAATGCCAGATTCGAATATGCCTGTTGCTCAAATACTGCGTGCAGTAGTCTATAAAAACGGATTGCCACAAGGGGAAGTCTTAACGCAAAATTTTTGGATCGGCGAAGAAGCTATCCGCCAGCAACTTCCTGTCATATCTATTGTAGGGGAAGAGGCATCTTTTTTTGATGAACAAAAAGGAATCTACGTCAAAGGAGTAAATGATAACTATTGGCAAAAAGGAAAAGACTGGGAAAGACCAGTGTCGGTTAATTTTTACGATGAATTTGGAAAACTATTGTTAAATCAAGATGCGGGCATTAGATTAGGCGGAGCCAAAACGCGTATAGAACCACAAAAAACCCTTCGCTTGTACGCAAGGGATGAGTATGGAGAGTCAACTTTTGGCTATCCATTTTGGGGGGCAGATTATGGTCGGGATACTAAGCGTATTACTTTACGTACCCTCAATGTCGGGCCCTGGAGCAAGGCAGGCATTATGGACGATCTTATTCATGAAATCATCAACGGAGAGCTAGACCTAGATTATGTACGAAGAAAATTTGCAGTAGTATATATCAACGGGGTTTACTGGGGCATTCATAGCATGCGTGAACACAATAACCAGCATTTTATCGAACGTAAATATGGCGTCTCCGACGATGATGTTGTGGTCGCCAAAGCAAGTGTAAACGTTCCTGAAGTATGGAATAAATTTGATACGCTCGTTGCAGAAATTGCCAATTTAGATTTAAGGAATCAAGCAGACTATGATTATGTCGCAGCAAACTTAGACATACCACAATACACCAATTACATCATCACCAATTTAGCTTTTGCGAACAGAGATTGGCCTGCGAATAATACCGAATACTGGTACAGCAATGCGTACGACGGAAAGATCAGATTCATCATGAATGATTTAGACGCAAGTATGCTTGTACACAATGATGAACGCTTAGAGCTTTACATCACAGAACAAGCAGAACGTTTAGAGCGAGACAAGTGGGGTAGGGTGCTAGTCTTTATGCAGAAGCTTTTGGAAAACCCAAAGTACCGCCAGTACTTCAATCAAAGGATTACGGCATTACTTAACACTACTTTTTCTCCCGACAGAACGGTTGCCATTTTAGATGATATGGTTACTTCTGTTCGACCTGAAATGGCAACGCATATTGACCGTTGGCACTTTCCTAACAAAATAGCAAAATGGGATAAAGCAATAGAACGCCTCCGTCAATTTCTAATCCGAAGACCCTTATTTCTTTTAGAACAATCCAAGGAGTTATTTGGAACAACGATTCAAGTGTTACCAAATCCAGTAGTCAACGATCTCACAATAAAACTAAATCCTTGGCAAGATTGTACTGTCCTTATTCGGCTCGTTGACTTATCTGGCAATGAAGTTCAAGTAAGAAGTATGGAGGTGAGTGAAGGCCTACAAAGCGTGAAAGTTGATACCAATACATTAGCGGAAGGAATGTACATTTTGAACGTTTCCTATCTCGGTATTAATTCTACTGAAAAGTTTGTCAAGTTGAATGAGTAGTGATTATGGAGATGCAACTGAGCATAAGAGAAAAACTAATCCGCTTCAATCCGCAATATTCCACCTCATCCCTAATCACCCGCTGCAATAAGCAGTCGAACAAGCTAGCTAACTGGGTAGCAATAATTGTATAGTAGGTAATTTAGTAAATATCGAAAGAGCTCTAAATCGCCTTCGCTACAAAATAATACTCGGAATTCTCTGCGTACATCTTATTGAATGCCTCTAGCTGAATGGCAGACTCCTTTGCCAAGAAACTTTCTAAAGTAAAAATTTGCAATCCAATCTGATTCACAATCAAATCATATATCTGACCAGGAGTAGTGCCATAATGATCGCTAGCACCTAACCCAAATTCAAAAATTAAGACAGGCTTACATCGCTTGAAAGTTTCGAGCCCACCAAGTAGAACATCATATTCACCACCTTCTACGTCAATCTTTACAAAATCAACTTTTGCATCCGCGGGAAGCAGATCGTCTAGCTTCCGAGTCTGAACAGTAATTTTTTCTATATCAGGATTGTCTATAAAGTAAGATCTTTGTTTTAGACCACTAAAAGCAGGCGCATTTTTTACCAAGTTGAAAGTAACTTCTCCATTCTCATTACTGAGCGCAATCTGATGTAAAGTCGTCTTTTCACCATATTTTGACTTCTTCAATTTTGAAAAAAGATAAGGGATAGGTTCGAAAGCAAAATGATTCCCAAACGGAGCATACTTGATCATTTGATCTAACATTTCCCCTTCGTGACATCCAATATCAAGACAGTTAGTATGAGATCCAAGCTCCTGCTTCATGATAATCTTAGAAAGTCTATCATATTGCATATTCTTAGTCACATCTATCTGAAGTAACTCAAAGCCTGATTTAATAATATTTTTTAGTGTCTGATTCAAATCTTATCTGTGGCATTAACCACGCTTTAGTAATGTTAATTAATAAATCTTAAATCGGTATGTACAAAAATATCAATTGATTGGAGCGGGAAATTCTTCTAGAACAGCGCACATAGACCTAGTAGTACTAGATCAATGTCGTTTTTTTGTGTTATATTTTGTTGCTAAAATAGCGTTTCTCTAAACCAAAGGTACAAATCTTGTCATTATCAGTCAACTAACTGGTAGTATTTTATTTAAACATTACGATTATTTATATATTATTGGCCAATTTCCCCTTAAGAACTGAAGTTATTCGCACTTATATGACCTTTAGAATTGGTCAAGGTCACCAATAAAAACGCATTCTTTTGGAATATTAAGCTAGACAAAATCAAATTTCTATTTTCAAGCCTTAAAGAGTAATTTTACGTGCGAATGCAGCAAGAAAGAAAACGTGTAAAACCAGATAAAGGGGAGTGGCCCTATGTCATGTTAGGTATATTCTTATTTTTTGGATCCATATTCCTATTTATCCTTGAAATAGGAAATTACACCTATACGACCAATTTCAATACATTCATAATAATCTATGGTATTCTCGGATTGCTACTTGCCATTGTATTATCAGCTTACTATGGCAAAGGCACCAGAGGAGTCGAAAGAGCAAAGTTGACCCTGCTATTCGTGATATTTGTAAGCATGATCGTACCTGTTTGGTCGCACTTCTTCAATCGCATGATCCCTATTCATTCGCACAGTACTAAAGTTGAAATTTTTCAAAATGAATTGCAGGCGTATCTCGCTACCAATCCAAGTATAGATATGTCAGCCATTGAAAAATACGATCTTTTTCTGGTCTATAAAAAGAGGATACTCAAATTAACTACCTACAATTTAGCGTATGCAAACCTACCTGCAGGCGATTCTTTAGAAATTGTCATTCGTAGGGGTATCTTCGGATTTGAATTTGTTGACAAACAAATGTTTCAATGAAACTGAACGTACAAAAGCAAATTTCTTTAAAGGATAAACACACCTTTGGTCTGGAGGCTGAAGCACAAGCATACGTAAAAGTAAGCTCCATACCAGCACTTCAAACAGCATTGCAATTACCCTACAAAAATAAAATGACCCTCGGTGGTGGCTCTAATGTCATTTTTACCAAGGACTATAAGGGTCTTGTTATCGAGCAGGATATTAAAGGGATACGCATCGAAAGACTATTCTCCAAGCACGTACACATCTGGTGCGGCGGTGGAGAAAACTGGCATCAAACAGTCCTTTGGACACTCAAAAATAATTATGGTGGTTTAGAAAATCTATCCCTCATCCCGGGTAAGGTCGGTGCTTCACCCATTCAAAATATCGGTGCTTACGGAGTAGAGCTCAAGGATGTTTTTATCAAACTAAAAGCTTTAGAAATTAGCTCGGGTAAGCTCAAAACATTTTATAAAAAAGACTGCGACTTCGGCTATCGACATAGTTTTTTCAAGACAAAAGGGAAAGACAAATTCATAATTCTAGAAGTCTGTTTTTCACTCACTACCACTGATCACAAACTCCATACGGACTACGGTGCCATCCGCGCAGAACTGACCAAACGGAAAATAAAAAATCCCACGCCAGCTGACATCAGCAGGGCAGTAATCCACATCCGCCAATCTAAACTCCCCGATCCAAAAGTAATCGGTAACGCAGGTTCCTTTTTTAAAAATCCCATAATCAGCAAAAATAAATTCACCCACCTTCACGCTAAGTTTCCTGGCATCGTCCATTATCCCTTACCAGATCGGAAGATCAAACTCGCAGCTGGTTACCTCATCGATCAGTGCGGCTGGAAAGGGAAATCCATCGGCGACATCATGGTGCATCCACAGCAAGCCTTAGTTCTCACCAACCAAGCAAACGGTACCGCCCAAGATTTAAAAACGATGATCCAAAAAATCACCCAATCCGTAAAATCAAAATACAACATTACCCTCCATCCCGAAGTAAATATGCTGTAAATACGCATTGACATGCGTCTTTCCTTATCACTGGACTATCGCATTTTTACATTATCATTAATGAGTCCACCCTGAAAACTGACGAATTCCATAAAATGGTATATTTTGGATGTGATCTTCCGATGCGCAGCTATATTGATTCCGCGGTACCGCGGAATCAATATAGGGAGGGAACTACTGCTAGCTAGCAGTAGCATGCAATATCTCTCAGTGATGCCTGAGCAGAAGACAAATTGCCTATAAGAATCACCCCGTTTCTAGAGTATAATCTAGAAAAATGGTGTAATCCTAAATATTAATTCTTGCTTATCTGCCTAAAGTTGTACAGTTCATCCTCTATAGAAATATCCCCACTATATCCTGACAGGAAAAGCGTAAATGGTGCTAGCCCCTTGTCTCTAAAGCGCTGCGCATGTCGTTCTAACAACCTTTGGTATTCTGCGACAACTTTGAGCATCGACCCTTTTCTAGTATAGGACTATGGTCTAATATTTTTTCGAACAAATATTGCTTAGCGTATTTTATGTTATACTACTTGAAAGCCAATTTGTATAATTTTGCGCAAAATCGGCGTGCCGAAAGGCTAAGCAATGCAAACGGAGTGCGCTAGAGACAAGTGACTGCAGTGGTATCCCCAAGTGGGCTGACAGGGACGCTGGTTTGGGGATTTAACGGAAGCCACGACGCCGCCCATTTTCATGGGCTGGCGATGTCCCCAAAAAATCAAAATCGCTTTTGGTTATGGCTCGAACCTCTTATGGACGTTTTTGCGTAAAATAATAGGGAAGAATGCACTATTTGGATTAAATCTAAATAAGATACACGATATAAGAAAGACTTATGACCAGAACAATTAATATAAAAGCTTGCTATCTTTGCGATGTTTTTTTAAAAACCAATAAATAACCTATATTTTGAAAGACAAAATAGCCAAAATTGGTGCTGTTTTACCGCTCATTTTCGTGAGTTATACCCTCAGTGCTAAAACTATCTATTTGAGCAGTGGTGCAGATATGCTGCCATACGCTTTGATACTGGTAGTTGCCATCCTCATCTTGAGTGCTGTCTTCATGATATCTGAAAGTTTTGTCAGAATGGAGGCTAGAGAATTGGGCGTGAAGGATACTGATACTAACCTTTCGATATTTCCAGAAAAGCAAGAATTGTTTGGTGCGAAAGCAGAAGGTGCTAAAACTACTAAAAATGTTATCAATCTAAAGAAAGGATTGGATATCAATCTGGAAGGTTCAGCAGCATATGATGTAGAAGAGAATGCAGCTGTTTCGACCTTCGCAATGCAACCGAAAAACTTCGTCGGCATGACGCCGATACCTAAAGTAGAGGTGGTAGTAGGCGATGAAGTGAAGGCTGGGGACGTGGTCTACTACGACAAGAAAAATCCTGAAGTAAAATATTGTGCTCCAGTTAGTGGAGAAATTATCGCTGTTAATCGTGGTGAAAAGAGATCCATTGCGGAGGTAGTGATACTTGCAGACAAAGAAATGAAATATCGTGCACTGCCTGAGTTTGATTTTGAAAACTGTAGCAGACAGGAGCTCGTAGAATATATGTTAGAGAATGGTGCTTGGGCGCATTTGCGTCAGAGACCTTATAATGTAGTTGCGGACCATACTGTAGTGCCAAAAGCAATATTTGTATCGACATTCGATTCTGCACCATTAGCTCCAGACTTAGATATCATCATAGCAGGAAGAGAAAAAGAATTTCAAGCTGGCCTTGATGTATTAAATAAGTTGACTACTGGTACTGTACATCTAGGTTTGAATGCAAGAGATATAGACCCCTCACCTATATATGAGGGGGCAAAAGGGGTAGCTAAGCATTGGATAAATGGCCCGCACCCAGCAGGAAATGTAGGCGTGCAGATTCACCATATAGATGCGATCAACGCTGGGGAGAAGGTATGGACACTTGGGGTACAAGATGTGGCTACCATCGGTTCATTATTCATAGAAGGTGTCTATGATGCAGAGAGAATAGTGGCTGTAACTGGAGCGGAATTGAACGAGCCAAAATATATCGCAACTTACCTAGGCGCCAACATTGGCGACCTTGTAAATAATAATCTTAAGAACGAGCATGTCCGTTTTATCAGTGGAGATGTACTTTCTGGTCAGACAAAGAAGAAAGAGGGATTCTTGGATTTCTATGATGATCAAATATCAGTCATCGCAGAAGGAGATGAATACGAAATGTTTGGCTGGTTGGTGCCACAAAGTGCGCGGCCAAGTTTGTCTCCAACATTCCTAAGTAATGTGATTGGTAGCTCGTACGTAGCGAATACCAATACACACGGAGAGGGCAGAGCGTTCGTGGTATCTGGACAGTATGAGCAGGTACTGCCAATGGACATATATCCTGAACACCTCATGAAGTCGATCTTGGTCAACGACCTAGAACGTATGGAAGGACTGGGTGTATATGAGTTGGTAGAAGAGGATGTAGCATTATGTGAATTTGTGTGTACTTCTAAGCAGCCTGTGCAGTCAATACTGCGCGATGGTTTGGCTACGATGATGGATCAAGAATAAATAAAGAAACAAAATAATAAAATGGGATTACTCCAATTTTTACATAAAATAGAACCAGACAAAAAGAAATCTCCATTCTTACACACGTTGTTTGATGGGTTTTTCACTTTCGCCTATGCGCCTAATACCGTTACCAAAAATGGGACACATATCAAGGATGGGATGGATTTGAAGCGTACCATGTTTATCGTGGTAATCGCATTGCAACTGGCTTATGTTTTCGGTACTTACAATATAGGTCACCAGCACTTTGCTGCATTGGGTTTACACGAAGGCTTCCTCGAAGGATTTCATCTCAAGATCGTTTATGGTTTGACTAAGCTTTTGCCACTATTTATAGTATCTAATTTGGTAGGTCTGGGGATAGAATTTATATACGCTGCTAAGAAAGGGCATCCTATAGAAGAAGGCTACTTGGTATCTGGTGCATTGATCCCATTGATTATGCCTCCTGATTTACCATTATGGATACTTGCTTTATCTATCATTTTTGCAGTAATTATTGGTAAAGAAGCATTTGGTGGAACAGGAATGAATATCATGAATATTGCGCTTTTATCACGTGTATTTATCTTCTTCGCTTATCCGACTTTTATCTCAGGTGATGAGGTATGGGTATCTGGTATCGTGAAAGAAGGCACAGAATATATAGGTGCATCTTACGGCATGGTGCATGGTGTTTTTGATTGGCTCTTTAGTGGGGTCGGTTGGTCGACCTTCGGTGAAGGGGGCATGGCGACCATGGATGGATATACAGGTGCCACACCGCTCGGCTTAGCTGCCAAAGGTGGATGGGAGGCAGTATTAGAAGTCTATACTCCAGCACAGATGTGGTGGGGCGCTATACCTGGCTCTATAGGCGAAATGCCTAAATTCTTTATTCTAGCGGGTGCTCTCATGTTGATCGTGGCTAAGATCGCTAGTTGGAGAATCATGTTGTCTATGGTATTAGGCGCAGCGGTTGGTGGCTTACTCATCAACTTTTGGGGCGCGAATCCATTTATGGAAGTGCCATGGTACTATCATTTCTATATGGGAAGTTTCTTCTTTGCAATGGCTTTTATGGCTACCGATCCAGTGACGGCGAGTCGTACGCTGACAGGAAAGTGGATATACGGTTTCTTGATTGGAGTCGTGGGTATGGTGATCAGAGTATTGAATCCTGCTTATCCAGAAGGATGGATGCTTGCGATATTGTTTATGAACGTATTTGCTCCATTAATTGATTACTATGTTTTGGAGGCAAACGTTGCAAGACGATTAAAGCGTGTAAAAGCAACACCGGCTATGGTTACGGAGACTGAAGGTCAATTGGCAGTTTCTGAACATTAATTTTAAAAAAGAATAAAGATGCATACAACTAAATATACCATCACATTTGTTCTTATTCTGAGTGCTGCAGTAGCATTATTGCTGACAGGATTTAGAGAGGGGACGAAAGATTTGGCTAAAGCAGGAGAAGAGATTTTCAATAAGCGTGCGATCTTAAAAACAATCTCATCTGAGCTTGGATCAGAAGTAAGTGATCTATCTGCAGAGCAGGTGGAAGAGATTTTCAACACCAAGATAGACCAGAAGGTGCTTAATATGAGCGGTGATGTGCTTGATAAAGCGGCAGTAGTAAAAGCTGGATACAAGGGTGGAAGAGCGATAGATGTGGAGATCGCTAAAGAAAAGAAAAAGCCAGAAGCGCAAAGAATCTTGCCGATGTTTGTCTATAATGGCGATAAAGAAAAATTGTATATCGTATCGGTGATTGGTACTGGACTTTGGGATATCATCTGGGGAAATGTTGCCATCAGATCGGATAAGTCGACTATAGTAGGAGTAAGTTTTGATCACGCTGGAGAGACTCCAGGTCTAGGTGCAGAAATCAAAGATAATCCTAAATACCCTGCGATGTTTGCGGGTAAGAAGATTTACGATGACAGTGGAACGTATATTTCTATTACCTCGCGTAAAGGTGGAGCAGTAGATCCGGATCATGATGTAGATGGTCTTTCAGGTGCTACCGTCACGGCGGATGGGGTAACGGAAATGATGAAGCGAGGACTTAAATATTACGAAGCATATCTCGCAGAGAACTAAAATATAAGAATAAGTATTCTATTTTTAATAGATATAAATAAATAGACAGATGGCTGAAACAGCGGTTGTAGAAAAGAAAAAAGAAGGCATTGGGTTCGGTAAAAAAGAACGCAAGTTGCTTATTGATCCGTTAAACGAGAACAATCCAATTACCGTGCAGGTATTGGGTATCTGTTCTGCATTGGCGGTAACTTCACTCATATTTCCATCACTTGTGATTTCGGTTGCAGTGGTTTTTGTATGTGCGTTTAGTAGTTTGATAACTTCACTATTGAGAAAGTATATCCCGAATGCAGTCAGAATGATTGTCATGTTGGTGATAATAGCTTTCTTAGTAACCTTGGTAGAGCTTACACTTAAGGCATTTAGTTTTACAGTATACAAGCAGCTATCTGTATACATCGGGCTGATCATTACGAACTGTATTGTGATGGGACGATTGGAGGCATTTGCCATGGCGAATGATCCATGGAAGTCTTTCTTAGACGGTATCGGGAATGGTCTTGGCTACGGAGCGATCCTTTTAATCATCGCTTTCTTTAGAGAGCTTTTTGGTAAAGGAACGCTGTTTGCTGGAACGCCTATTGCGATTAATATTATAGGAGCAGGAAATGATTTCTTGATCAATACGGAGACTAACTTTTTGTTTGGTTGGTATGTAAACAACAATCTGATGGTGATGCCAGCAGCGGCAATGTTTATTATCGGTATTTTGATTTGGGTACAGCGTTCTAAGTTTCCAAACTTGGTTGACGTATCGTAAATTTCATTTCGTTTTAAATTAAGAAAATAACAGTCATGTTACTATTAGACAGTTTTATAAATATATTTCTTAAGGCCGCATTTTTCGAAAATATGGTCTTGGCATACTTCCTAGGGATGTGCTCATTTTTGGCAGTATCAAAGTCCGTAAAGACGGCTTTTGGTCTTGGACTCGCAGTAATATTTGTACTAGGATTCACGATGCCGATCAACTGGTTGATCACTACTTACTTATTAAGTGATACGGGTATCTTCGGTATGGATCTTACTTTTTTGAGATTCATCTTGTTTATCGCGGTGATTGCCTCTATGGTACAGCTGGTGGAGATGGTTATTGAAAAATTCTCTCCTTCACTATATAACTCTTTGGGTATATTTTTGCCTTTGATCACAGTGAACTGTGCTATTTTGGGTGGATCTTTGTTTATGGTAGCTAGAGAATACAACTTTTCTGAGTCTGTTGCATTTGGTTTAGGAGGAGGCTTTGGTTGGTTCCTAGCGATACTTGCTTTGGCAGCCATCAGAGAAAAGATAAGATACTCCGCTATCCCTGCACCTTTGAGAGGATTGGGTATGGCATTTATTATCACTGGACTTATGGGCGTCGCTTTTATGAGTTTGATGGGAATAGATCCTTCGGCATTGGCAGTGCCTAAGTAATTTAAATAAAGAAAAAAGAATACAGATGGATATACAATTAATCGGGCTAGCGCTGCTTGTTTTTGTTTCAATAATTTTACTGCTATCGATCATGTTGATTGCAGCTAGAAAGAAATTGGTACCTCAAGGAGCAGTAAGCATCGTTGTCAACGGCGACAAAGATAATCCTATCGCAGTTCAGCCCGGCGATACACTTTTGTCTGCATTATCTGCAAAGAGTATTTTCTTACCTTCTGCTTGCGGTGGAGGGGGGACCTGCGCCATGTGCGAGTGCCATGTAGATGCGGGTGGTGGTGATGTACTGCCTACGGAGATGAACCACATGACAAGAAAGGAAGCTGCGGAAGGTCTGCGTCTTGCTTGCCAAGTAAAGGTGAGAGAGGACATGGAGATTCGTATTCCTGAAGAGATATTTGGTATCAAGAAGTGGGAGTGCGAGGTTATTTCCAATGATAATGTTTCTTCTTTTATTAAGGAATTCGTAGTGAAGTTACCTGATGGCGAAACACTTGATTTCGAATCGGGTGGATATGTTCAGATTGATGTACCAGAGATCACTTGTGATTTCAGTACGATCGACATTTCACCAAATGAAAAAGATCCAGCTGGAGCAGATAAGTTTAAATCAGAGTGGGATAAGTTCAACTTGTGGCCGCTAAAGATGGTAAACGAGGAGGAACAATTTAGAGCTTATTCGATGGCGAATCACCCTGCAGAGGGGAATATTGTAAAGTTAAACATTCGAATAGCTACGCCGCCTTGGGACAGAGCAGCGAATGATTGGATGAATGTAAATCCAGGAGTTTGTTCTTCTTATGTATTTACGAGAAAGCCTGGAGACAAGGTGACGATCTCAGGCCCTTATGGTGAGTTCTTTATTAAGCCTACGAAAAAGGAGATGGTCTACATCGGTGGTGGAGCTGGTATGGCGCCATTGCGTTCACATCTATTCCACTTGTTCCATACGCTTAAGACAACAGACAGAAAAGTTTCTTACTGGTATGGTGGTAGAACGAAAAGAGAATTGTTTTACATCGACGAGTTCAGAGCGATTGAAAAGGAATTTCCCAACTTCAAATTTCACGTAGCGCTAGATAATCCGTTACCAGAAGATAACTGGAAAGTAAAAGAAACGATAGAAGACGAAGGAGATGGTTTTAAAGGTTACATCATGAGCGTGGCTTATGAAAAGTACCTCAAAGATCACCCTGAGCCAGAAGAGATCGAATATTATTTCTGTGGTCCGCCAATGATGAATCAAAGTGTGATCAAGACGCTTGATGAATTGGGTGTTCCAGAAGAGAATATTGCGTTTGATGATTTTGGTGGCTAGATTCACTTAGAAGCTATCATTTAACAAGCCTGTTCAATTCACTTTGAGTAGGCTTGTTTGTTTTTGGGGTAAGAGGAGTTGGGTCTTATTTTGGGGCCATCACGGCGGCATGGCCCCAACGTGCCATCCACACCCATGCCTGGTGTCGCGTCATCCGCTAATACGACCTATGATCAGCACGCACATCCGCCCATCATACGCCGATCCGCTTCTACCGCTTGTCCTGTAGGGCTGTTGCTGAACCGCATCGCCCATTTTTCATCTTACTTTATTGTCTAATAAATGCATAATTAGGATTGTCAAAGTTTAGAGTTAATTCATGTCGCAAGAGGTGGTTTGCGGCTCCTTCCAATTTTTTTTATCATCAATCAAAATTGCAGCGCATCAGTTACTCTTTCAATCGATCCAAGCGTCCGTAAATAGAAGTAGCAGCAATTATGTATCTCATATTTTTTCATACTTCTCAAGCGCTTAGATGAGCTTTTTTGAATTTTGGTTTGCCCCAATTTTAAGATTATCATTAATGTAGTTGTGAATATTATTGTATGCCTTTTCATCTCTAATAATGTGATTGTAGTATCTTGTGTGCAACGCAAAATTTGAATCCAATTTCCTTGCATGTTTGGTCACCACCGATTTATAGGATCTGATGATGGTAGAAATTAATCCTGATTTTGGAGAAATATTGGTCATTTTGAGATTTTAGGCGTGCGTCGGGTGGAGGTTTGTTGGTCGGTATGTTGGCTAGTGGAGACGTTGCACTGCAACGTCTCCACTGAATCTGATTTCTGATAAAAATCTCCTTTGATTAAAATCCCATGCATATGATCTGGCATGAAGATTAAAGCATCTAATTTGATAAATGGAAAATGTCGAGGTATTTAATTCTAAAATTGATAGGCGATGCTGCCAGTTTTGTTTAGGCACATGATATCATTTTCGATATGTCCAAAATCAGGAATTCTGTATTTTATTGAAATAGTGATAAAGTAGAATCCATTATTCTAATAATTCCTCCATTCCACTCGGATGCTTTTGATTCAATAATTATTTCGTTAACTCTCCATTATTTCATCTTTGATAAAAAGAGTTTGCGCTTAATTTTCTTTTATTAATTGCTATCCTTTAATAGACGTACGGATGTAATCGATTCCATATATTTAAAGCATTAAATGTGGATCAGACTAAGTTCTAATGTCCATAAAAAAATGCCTTCAAACGATTCTGTTTGAAGGCATTTACCTGTGATAATTATTTGGAATGAAATCTAGTGTTCATCTGTTTTTATCAACTCTGGAAATTTAGCTTGAAATCGCTTCAATCTTGGAACCGAGACAGCTTTGATATATCCTTGATTAGGATGTAGCTTTTCATAATTTTGATGATAATCTTCGCCAATCCAAAATTTGTCAAAGAACTTTACTTCGGCAGCCACTTTATCAGGCGCTATTTCTTTATTGAGGATGGCGATTTTTTCTTGGATGATTTTTTTCTCTTCTTTGTTTTGGTAGAAGATAATAGACCTATACTGTGAACCACGATCTCCACCTTGACCATTCACCTGAGTGACATCTTGAGAGCCGAAGTAAACATCTACTAGGGTAGCGAAACTAACTATCGCTGGATCATAATAGATCTCTACTGCCTCTGCATGTCCTGTTCTGCCTGTATTGGAGCTTTCATATGTAGGATTGCTCGTATGACCACCTGCATAGCCAGAGATGGACTCTTCTACACCTTTCACACTTTCATATATTGCCTCAACACACCAGAAGCAACCAGAGGCAAAATATGCCTTTGATAAGCCTTCTGTATTGACGGAAGTTTTGGCTACAGTTACAGCTTTAGCAGCAGAGCCATCCACAGTGCCAGACTTGGGTGTACAGCTTAAAAATATACTGCTAATAAATAGTATGGACAAAGGAATTATAATTTTCATCGTTTTCTTTTTTTAATGTACGTAATAAAAACGATTACGGACTATATAAAGTTTAGAGTGCCACTATAATTACGAATACTAAAACGATAGAAGTAAAGAGA
>ENA-ORXT01000874-ORXT01000874.1-marine-metagenome-genome-assembly--contig:-NODE-874-length-43945-cov-4.432229_pt1 | contig 43945 bp, 43 predicted proteins | sample MGYA00237868_ERZ511482 | MGnify/ENA metagenome assembly ERZ511482
CTTTTATTTAGTACACCTACCCTAACAGGCGGCCCAAATGGTGGGGGTAGTATAACTGCGTTTGATAGAAGGTCTAAGAAAGGCGGCAAGATAGAAAAAATCAATCCTTATCCTGATGTCATTGCAATCGATCTGTCCGAATTACGCTATACCCCACCTAAAGGTTTTGTTGGTACGGACACTTTCTGGTATTCCGTCAGAGATACTAAATTCACTCAAACTGGCACGCTTCCACAGGCAACCAAAGTCACCATTACAGTATTGGCGAATAATAAAATCCAAGCCCCATACCCAATAGCGAAACCTGATACCTCCGATGTATTTTGTTTCAGATCCAGCTGCACAAGAGATATCAATATCGCTGGTAATGATTCAGGTAACAATCTTATCTATAAAATCAATAGCTCATCGTCATTAAAAGGAGGAACGGTTCGGCTTGGGCCTTCAGGTCTAGCAGCAGGCACAAGAATAAGCTACACACCTAAAAATGGATTTACTGGACAAGACAAAGTTTGGTACGTCATCGAAGATGAGTTTGGACGAAGGAATTGGAGTGTCGTAACACTTAATGTAACACGAGAAGATTAATCAAAATAAGCACAGCAAAAGCCACCGCATAGCGGTGACTTTTTGCTGTCTATGCTAACAATTTTGTATCATGGAGAGACAGTAAAGTCTCCCCGAACACTCCACCCAGACCAACCGGCGGAACTTTTTGCACCTGCCCACCAAGTGGATGAGCCTGCTACAAGGTTATTAACGGTAAAGCTGCAAAGGCCAGTGGAACATCCCAGAGTATTGGCGTTTACGTAGGCACCTCCATTGTAGCTTCCGTTATTATTGTAAGAGACAATATACTCAGTTGCGCCAGCAGTTGGCCACCATGTAAACGTCACTGTTTGACCTGTACTAGCATTATAATCAGGTGATTTAACCGTAGGTTTGTTTGGCGGTATAACTACAAAGGTATCAACCTGAGCAAATCCAGACTGTCCAGCTGAATTTTTAGCACGAATCCACCACTTGCTTAGTCCATCTTTCAAGCCATAAACAGTATAGCTGCATGTTCCAGATGAACAATTGAAGTTACTGGCGTTAGTATAAGAGCCCGTGTTGTGCACACCATCATTTTCATAGTCAACCTGATACTCCGTTGCTCCAGCCGTTGGGTACCACTTAAAGGTAAATTGAGGAGTACTTTCACCATTTACCGGTGAAACCGTAACAGGCTTGCTTGGAACTATGACCTCAAATTCGCCAACCGTACTGAAACCACTTGCCGGACCCGCCGAGCTTTTCGAACGTACCCACCATTTACTATCGCCGACCGCTAAACCTGAGATGGTAAAACTGCATTGCCCGGTTGAACAGCCTAGATCATTGGCGTTGACGTAAGCCCCTGCATTGTGTTGGTTCCCATTTTCATAATCGACTTGGTACTCAGTTGCACCTGACACCGGATACCACCTCAATACCACTATTCCTGAAGTCTTAACATTATTTTTTGGCGCAAAGATATTTGGTTTGCTAGGTACCGCAACTGTAAACGTACCAGCGCTACTCCAAGGGGAGTCGGTTCCATTATTACTTGCCAAAACCCACCACTGACTGAAACCTGCGGCGAAGCTGTTAAAAACAGAATGACTACATTCACCCGTGGAACAACTTAATTCACTAGCATTTTTGTAAACACCACCAAAATAACCTGTGCCAGGGTTTGTATAGGAAACTTTATATTGGGCTGCACCGGTAGGTTTCCACTTGAACGTCACTGATCCAGAAGTGGCGGCGTTATTCACAGGAGAGATTGGCGTTGGCTTTTGAAGGGTATTGGAGGGTGTGAAATTTACCCCTTGGCTCCATGTAGATGATCCTGCGGCATTTTTAGCCATAACCCACCATTGACTGGCACCTCCAACCATATTGCTGATGGTAGTACTACATGTGCCAGTCCCACAATTTAATGCAGAGGCACTTTGAAACGAACCTCCATCGTAGTTTCCAGCATTGTCGTAAGAAACTTTGTACTCAGTTGCCCCAGAAACTGGCTTCCAAGCAAAGACAGTATCACCTACTATTGTATTACCACTAGGTGAAATGCCAACCGGTTTAGCTGGAGTGCCTGGCTGTTGTCCGCCTTGAAAGTTCACCCGAACTAAAAGCACTGACAGATCGGAGTTATCCAGTGTCTTAACGCTGAAATCACGATTATTCGCACCACTTTTAAAGTTGGAAAGCTCGAAAGTAGCTGTTTTAATTTGCCCGTCGCCAAAAGTTTGTAAATCTGTGCTGGCGACTGCATTCGGATTGGTTGGAATAACTTTCAGTTTCCTTGCAAGGCTATCTTTGAAAACCACCTTGACATTTATATTGCAGTTATTTCCACAGCGTTGTTGCATCAACTGGTCGTTTATATCAAAGAAAACCTCCTTTGATTTGCGTGCGTAAATTTCATAATGTCCTTCGATCCCCCTTCTTACGCTCATTGTTTGCCCCCATGTTCCCTGACTGGTTGGCATTGACTGCTTAACCGACTGATCTGCTGTAGTAGGGCTGACTACTTTAAGCCATCGGCCAAAGTCACTAACCAGAGCATATCCTGTGTTATTAGCTCGTTTTAAACACGGTTCTTCCGGAGAGTCTGTATACTCACTCGGCATATCCTTTGTTCTAATTGTCCTTTCTCCTAACATAACAAAAGCATCTGGCGTGTCAGAACGTGTTCTGCCCAGTGTTTTTGTAAGATAGGTGATGAAGTCTTTTGATTTATATTGATCATTAGCCACGTTCTTTAGGTAGTTATGGCCTTCAAGAACAACTGAGAAATAATTTTTACGTAACTGCAATGCGCGCATTGAACTCACATAAAAACGATATGTTTGATTGCTCAATGGGCCAGAATACTCGGCTGATGATGGCCCAACAACATGAGGAAGATTTCCATAGAATTCATTTTCATCACCCCAATAGCGCCCTTGGATAGTGTCAGCGAAACTTTCATCAAAAGTCATTGTGCAGCTGCCATCATCAATATTCCGATTGGTTTTGAGATCAACCCCATAAACATTACCGCTATATCTCATCCAGGATTCAATTTGACCCTCTCTCATACCTAGGCCTTTAAACTGAGCGTGACTGAAAATACTTGCAATCGCGTTCTGATACGCTAATGAGCCAAAAGAGGTATACCCCATAAACACAAGTTTGCCCGCATTGGCAGGCTGGAATGCATCAACATACATATTTATTAGTTGTTTTACATTGGATTCAAAATTTGGGGGATTCATGCCATCATTGACGAAAGTACTTTCTTCTGGAGTTTTTAGGCTATCATTCCAGTAAAACTCACCCCAACCATTCCTGCCCGAGCCATCAACACGAGAGAAATAATTGCTACTTTGCGGGCATGCGGTACCTATTATATTTCCGCTACTATTACGCTGGTAGTACTCTCCATCAGCAATGCTTAAATGTACCCCGGCTATTCTTTCATCATCTCTGTATTCATTCGCAAATGCGTTGATCAAGCCACTTAGTTGGTTTCTATAGGATGGCTTCCAAAAATGGAAAGTCTTATTGTACGAGGAAGGTATTGTATTTTTAGCCCATTGTGGAGCATGACAAGCTGAAGTCACCTCTAGACGAACAAGTACTCTTTTTCCATTGTTATCACTATCATTGAGATAATTCTCCAGCCGGTCGAAATTGATATTTCCTTTTTGCGGCTCGCTCTCACTCCATAAAAGCCGTATTAAAGCACCGTTAATTTCCGGATCACTGACCGTCCTGCCATTTATCTCAAGCATACCTCCAGTTTCTGAAGCTGTTGCGTAAGATGGTAGGCTCCAATCAAAGCCCTGATCTAACCAAGAAGCCGAGTAGGCATTGATTGAAAAAAATGAAATTAACAGAATTGCTAATAATCTGGTTATTTTTGGTAGAAAATCGATCATTTGTTCTCTCCAATTTAACTGCTGAGAGCATCAAATTAAACTATAGACAATTATAAAGTAAATTTTTATTGTTAATTTAATGGCCAAAAGTTAACTAATTCCGATTAATTGTTTATTTTATATACTTAAAATTAGTCTAATTTATAATCATAAAGCAATTGATATTGGAATAAAAATGAAATTTATTATTAATTTACCGATTATCTGTTTTTTAAGTGGTTTTATATTAATTTAGTTGACTGGACTGGTAGTTTTACCAGTGTCAGCCCTACAAAGGGGTTGATAATGAGCTGTTTTGATATCTTTTTTCCCTGAACTGATTTTTAAAAGCATTTGCATTTGATATAAAAGAAAAGCATCACAGCTATCAGCTGGTTTCACCCATCAAGAAAGTCTACAAGGTAGAGCTGAATGGTGGAAAACAGTTAGCTGAAAATTTAGCTATAGAATTAGTTCTAAAACCAAAGTATTAAGGGGGGCTTAAGAAAAGCGCTCAGGTGAAAATCACTGTGAAGCGGTAGCTTATCTATAAGCCAAAGATTCTGAACTTCAGTAACAGATATAAAAATCCCGACATCGTTTGTCGGGATTTTAATAGGGGGTGACGAAGCGGAAGGGCGAGGGTTTAAATATTCGCACTTATATTTAGAGTAGACCGTATTTAGAAGGTTTGTGATTGTCAGAATCAAGTCTAAAGAGGGTTCCATTCATAGTTTTTCGATGCTTTTCTAAAAACACCTAGAACCTATTTATAAGATACGGATGCCATACCAGTACTGCAAGCTTGTGGTGTGAAAATGGGTAAGCCAGTGGAGATTGATAGAACTTCAGTAGCTGGTGGATTGTTTGCGGATAGCCATGATGCTACCGCGATAGCACGTAAGCTTAGTGTATCCCGTTCAGCAATCTACAAAGTCAAAGCCGAGCCTTTGCGTGTATTGATTCACTTTGCATCGCCACTCATCCGATTCACGCCCCGCTAATACCGAGACCACAGGACAGGCATTCGCCTTTAATGCATTCTTACCCTCATAATTAATAACAATAATGAGCTAGATGTGATTTTCACTGTCGATGTAGAAGACTGGTCTCAATCAGTATTAAACCGCAATAACCCTGTTACCGAACGCGTGCTAAACAGCACCCATCTCGTTATGGACATTCTGGCCGAAAACGATACTAAAGCCACGTTCTTCACATTAGGCAATGTTGCTGAAAAATTCCCAGCGCTTATTAAACGTATGGCTGACGAAGGGCATGAGGTCGCCTCTCACGGTTACGATCATAAAAACATCTACAGCATGAGCTCAAAAGAGATGCTGGAAGATATTGGTAAATCCGTTAAATTATTAGAAGATGCTTCAGGACAAAAAGTCATTGGTTTTCGTGCGCCTAACTTTTCCATTCGTGAACATTTATTTCCAGCATTTTGTGAGGCGCTGGCAACGCTGGGCATTCGCTACGACTCCTCACTGTTCCCTATGAAAGTGATCAAATACGGCATTGAGAAGAAATATGACTTGAGCGTGTTCAAATCATTTGGCATCGATGAGCACTACCTAAGCTACATTAAAGTCAAAGGCTACAAGCTGCCCTATTTCGGTGGCGGCTATTTTCGCTTATCGCCTTATGCCATGACGCAAAGACTCAGCAAACCGCTACCTGACTCCTCTGTTTTTTATATGCACCCATACGAGGTCGACTCAACAGAGTTGGAATTTGTAAAAGCGCACTATGGCTCACTGCCATTAAAATGGCGAGTTACCCAATTTGTAGGCAGAAACAGTGTGCCTAACAAGCTCAGAAGACTGATTCGAGATTATGACATGATGTCTTTTCGCGAGGCATACTATACTTGCGATAGTCCAAAACCTCAGAGCAACGACTCAAGCGCTAGCGCAAGCAACTTTACGCAGCTCGCGACGTAATATCCGCCCTGATTTTTGCCTTGGGATGCGTGCTACAAATTCAATATGCTTAGGGCATTTATAGGCGCTAAGCTTGGTTTTGCAATAGGCCATCAGCGCATCTGCATCATTACTGCCGTCTTTGCTTACCACAAATAGCTTTACCGACTCGCCTGAGCGCTGATCTGCCACGCCAATGGCCCCTACATCCTCAACATCCGGGTGCTTTTGAACGACGGCTTCAATTTCACTGGGATAGACAGTAAAGCCTGACACATTAACAATATCTTTAATCCGCTCGATGAGGCGGATAAAACCCGACGGTGCCATTATCGCGACATCCCCTGTTTGGAACCAACCTTGTGCATTGACCGCTGAAACATTGGCCCCAGATTGCTTCCAATAACCGAGCATGACCTGCGGACCACGCACCCAAGCCTCACCAGGGTGATCTGGTGGCAGAGGGTTACCTCTTAAGTCACGAATAGAGACTTCCGTTGAGGGCAAAGGCAGGCCGACGCTACCGTTGTACTTTAAAAGCGTCAGTGGATTCGTGGCGATCGCAGGTGATGTTTCGGTCATGCCGTAACACTCAATAATTGGCACACCTGTCACCTGTGACCAGTCGCGCGCAACCGATTTGTGCAGTGCCATTCCCCCTGCCAAGGATAGCTTGAGGTGACTGAAATCCAACTGATCAAACCCTTTGGCTTTTAGTAGCTCAAAAAACAACGTACTAACGCCCACCAAAACTGAGAACGGCTCTTGTGAGAGTAATTTAACGACGCTTTCACAGTCACGCGCATCGGCTAGTAGTAAGTTTCTAGCACCAAGCTTTAACGGATAGAGCAAGTTTGCGGACAGGCCAAAGGCGTGGCACAGCGGTAACGCCGAAACAATGACCTCCTCCCCCGGCACTAAAACACTTCCACCCCAGGCCGAGCCTTGCAATACGTTAGCCAGCAGATTGCCATGACTGAGCATAACTCCCTTAGGAACACCTTCGGTGCCACTGGTGTATTGTATAACCGCTAAATTGTGTTGATAGATAATCGGGTCAGCATACAGTGCACCCTGTGTCCCTTGATCGCGGCGGATTGTTTTATTAAAACTAATAGCCGACTCAAGGGAGTAGGTTGGTACACGTGCTGCTAGCCATTTATGCTGGAAGTTATAGGCCGTACGCCTAGCACCTCCTAACAGGTCTGCAAGCTGCGTTGTAATAACAAATTTTAGCGGCGTTTGCTTGATCACCCGAGACAACTTTCGCGCGCAATCTTCAATAACAACAATCGCCGCGCAGCCAGAATCACTCAGCTGGTAGCGAAGTTCACTTTGTGTGGATAATGGGTCGATGTTTACAACGACCAAGCCTGCCCTAATGGCAGCAAAAAATGCAACGGGGTATTGTAAAACGTTGGGCAGCATTAACCCGACTCTATCGCCCGGCTTAAGGCCTAATGACTGGGTAAAATACCCAGCCATATGACGACTGAGTCGGTCGAGATGTCTATAGCTTAGCGAGCGCCCAAAGCTGGTATAAGCTACTTTGTCAGCGTAGCGGTCGGTACTTCGGCGCAGCAGGTCTGCAAGCGATGAGTATTCACTTAAGTCGATCGTGGCAGCCATTGCGTCCGGATAGTTTTTAAGCCATATCTTATCCATGTCGCCCCTCCCCTGACATTTTTTCAGCCCACCTCTACAGGAATTTTCATCCTATTTAATCGCTGAAAACACGGCACTACTCACCAGAGATCATCATTTTTTCAACTAAAATTGAACCGGTGCGCGTGCTGATACGATCATCCCAATCATTGCCAACCGCAACGATATTAGCGAACATTTCTTTTAGATTGCCCGCGATAGTAATTTCCTCAACGGGATACTGAATCACACCGCCTTCTACCCAAAAGCCTGTCGCACCGCGTGAATAGTCACCTGTAATACCGTTGATACCGCTACCGATAAGCCCTGTCAGCAGTAAGCCTGTGTCCATTAACGCCAGCATCTGCTGATAGTTTTGCCCCGTTGAATGGGCCGTTAGGTTATGCACGCCGCTAGCGTGACCTGTCGTTTGAAGCCCCATCTTGCGCGCAGAGTAACTGCCCAAAAGATAGGTTTGCACAATGCCGTCTTTGACGATATCGCGTGCTTTAGTGGCAACCCCTTCGCCATCATAAGCCGCACTTCGCGCCCCTTGAGGGATAAGCGGCTGCTCGTACAAGTGCATAAACTCAGGAAATACCTGACTGTCGAGTGAATCAACAAGAAAGCTTGCTTTACGATAAAGCGAGCCACCGCTAATAGCGGATTTATAATGCCCTAATAAACCAGAGGCTAGTTGAGGGCAATACATGACCGGCGCTTCGCGATTACTTAGCTTTTGCGCATCAAGTCGCTCCAGCGTTTTCTCAGCGGCCATACGCCCTACAGATTCTGCGCGCTCTAAACGGCTAGCGACACGCGAGCTTGTATACCAATAGTCACGCTGCATACCCTCGCCATTCGCCTCATTAGCGATCACAGAACAGCTTAACGAGTGTGAACTACTTGCCCTAACTGCGGCAAAACCGTGACTATTAGCATAAGCATTAAAACCGCTGTAAGTGCTAACGCTGGCGCCATCGCTATTGGTAATACGTGCATCGTGATCTCGCGCCGCATTTTCACAGTTGATAGCCGTCTCAATTGCCTGCTCAGCTGTAAGATCCCACGGGTGATACAAGTCTAAATCGGGCAGATGCGTCGCCATTAACTGTGCATCGGCCAAGCCTAAGCAATCATCTTCAGAGGTATAGCGCGCGATATTGCAGGCAGCCTTAACTGCATCACGAATGGCGCCTTCTGATAAATCGCCCGTGCTTGCAGCGCCTTGGGCTTGGTCAAAATACACCGTTAGTCCCAAGCCTTGGTCACGGTGATATTCAAGCTTATCTATCTGCGCCATTCTTACATCAACGGACAAACCATCACCACGACTGATACCGACCTCGGCGCTAGTGGCCCCTTGTTTTTTCGCTTCAGCCAATACCATTTCAGTCAGCGCGATTAACTCATCTTTTTTTATTTGAATAGTCATGATTAGCCCGCCGTCCCGCCAACCGTTAGCCCGTCGACCCGAAGCGTTGGCTGTCCCACCCCTACCGGAACACTTTGACCTGCTTTACCACACACACCGACCCCATCATCTAGCGCTAAATCATTACCAATCATACTGATACGATTCATAATATCTGGTCCGTTACCAATCAGCGTTGCGCCTTTAACTGGTCGAGTTACTTTGCCGTTTTCAATCAAATACGCCTCAGAGGCGGAAAAAACAAATTTCCCCGAGGTGATATCGACCTGCCCGCCGCCAAAGTTGACCGCATACAGCCCGTTTTTAACCGAGCTTAAAATTTCCTGAGGATCGTGCTCACCGGCTAACATGTAGGTATTGGTCATACGAGGCATTGGCAAACTGTCGTAAGACTCCCTACGCCCGTTGCCTGTGGATTTCTCACCCATCAAACCCGCATTCATCTTATCCTGCATGTAGCCTTTTAAGATGCCATCTTCAATCAGCGTGGTGCACTGCGTCGGTACACCTTCATCGTCAATAGTTAAAGAACCCCGCCGATCTGGCATGGTGCCATTGTCAACGACTGTAACGCCTTTGGCCGCCACCTGCTCACCGATACGCCCGCTAAAAGCCGAGGTGCCTTTACGATTAAAGTCTCCCTCCAAGCCGTGCCCCACCGCCTCATGAAGCAACACGCCAGGCCAGCCATTACCTAATACCACGACCTGCTCACCCATGGGTGCATCCACCGCCTCTAGCTTAATCAGCGCCTGCCTAACCGCTTCATCGACATAGCCTTTTATGCGATCTGCTTGAGTAAAGTAACTTAAACCATACCGGCCACCGCCCCCACTGCCTGCGCTTTCGCGCTTGCCGGCTTTTTCAATAATAACCGTGACGCTCATGCGTACTAAAGGTCGAACGTCCGCACTCATGTGACCGTTATGGTCCGCCACTAAAATCGTTTCATGAACAGCGATCACGTTAGCGATAACCTGCTCAACATAAGGACTAGCAGCGCGCGCTGTGGTATCCGCTAAGCGTAATAGCTCAATTTTTTCAGACTCAGTTAACGTGTCTAGTGGATTATCAGGTGTATAAAGCGGCGTATAAGCCGTTTGGCGCTGCCAGCTTTGCACGCGACCGTTCTGCCCTGCCTTACTAATCGCCGACGCCGATTTAGCCGAGGCCAGCAGCGCGTCCATGCCTATTTCATCAGAATAGGCAAAGCCACTTTTTTCACCGCTTACCGATCGCACACCGACGCCTTGATTAATATTATACGAACCTGATTTGATAATACTGTCTTCCAATACCCACCCTTCGGAGCGTTTTGATTGAAAATACAGATCCGCCAAATCTGTTTTAGGACCGACCAAATGATCAAACACCCGATCAAGCTTATGGGTATCTAGATCATAAGGGGTAAGCAAACTCGATTCGGCAATGTCCATTAGATTCATATTATTAGCCTTGGTGCCTAAGCACGTGATATTCGTTTTATTATGTAGATGATGGGGTCACAGCAGCACAACATCAAACTGCTCTTGGGTGTAAAGCGATTCCACCTGAAAACGGATTGGAGTGTTAATAAACTCCTGAAGCTCTGCTAAGCTTTCTGATTCTTCGTCCAAAAATAGATCGATAACATCAGATGATGCGAGCACCAGTAGCTCACGCGCATTAAATTGCCTTGATTCACGTGAAATTTCTCTAAATATTTCATAGCATACTGTGACAGCTGTTTTAACAAACCCTCGCCCATCACACACCGCGCACGGCTCACACAGGGTTTGTAGCAGGCTTTCACGCGTACGCTTGCGGGTCATTTCAACTAAACCCAAAGACGACACCCCACTCACGCCCGTTTTAGCGCTATCTCGCTCCAACGCTTTTTCTAGCGATTGAATCACCTCAGCTTTGTGTACCTCGGTGTTCATGTCAATGAAGTCAAGAATGATAATACCGCCAAGATTACGCAGGCGAATCTGTTTAGCAATGCCTCGGGCAGCTTCCAAATTTGTTTTAAAAATAGTCTCTTCAAGGTTTCGGTGACCAACGTAACCACCGGTATTAACATCGATGGTGGTCATGGCTTCGGTTTGATCAATAATCAAATAGCCCCCTGATTTAAGCTGCACTTTACGATTCAGCGCTTTTTGAATGTCATCTTCAACCCCGTGCAAATCAAAGATAGGTCGCTCACCAGGGTAGTGCTCAATTTTCGTTTCAAGCTCAGGGATATAAGATTGACAAAACTCAACCAGTGCCGCAACCGTTTCTCTGGAGTCGACTAAAATCTTACTCACATCCTGACTCACGGCATCTCTCAGTATGCGTTTAGCCAGCGGGATATCAGAATAGAGTTGAGCGACCTTTTTAGACGCCTTGGCACGTTGGGTGACCTTAGCCCAGACACGCCCCAAATAGCGCATATCCGCTTTAAGCGCCGCCTCACTTACCCCTTCGGCCACGGTGCGAACAATAAAGCCAAACGGTAAGCCTTCCTCTTCACACACTTGGGCCACCAGATTTTTTAAGCGGCTGCGCTCCTCTTCTGATTCGATTTTGCTCGACACGCCGATGGTTGGCGTATCGGGCATTAGTACCATATAGCGTGAAGGGATGGTGACGTAGGTGGTTAAACGCGCGCCTTTACTGCCTAGTGGGTCTTTTACCACCTGCACCATTACCCGGCTGCCTTCTTGCAAAATCTGGTTTATTTTGGGTGGTGGCAACGCTTCGGGCAAAGAATCACCCATTAGAACGCCTTTTTGCTGAGTCGATAAGTCTGATGCATGCAAAAAAGCTGCTTTTTGTTGACCAATCTCAATAAATGCCGCCTCCATGCCAGGAAGCACACGACTCACGCGGCCATGATAGATATTGCCAACGATACCTTGATGAGCATTGCGCTCCACCATGATTTCTTCTAGCGCACCATTTTCAGTTAATGCGACACGGCACTCTTGTGGCGTGACATTTATTAGTATTTCTGCACTCACAATTCACCGCTACTATTATTGCTTGTAAGACAAACCTGCCTCACGAATTAATTGGGCTGTTTCAAACAGTGGCAATCCCATAATACCAGAATATGAGCCTTCGATACGTTCTATAAAAACAGCGGCTAAGCCCTGCACCGCGTAAGCGCCTGCTTTATCTTGAGGCTCACCCGTTTGCCAGTAATCACGAATTTCTTGAACGTTTAATTTACAAAATTTCACTCGGCTTATCGCCGTCACTTCATAACATACGTCTTGATAAATCAATGCAACGGCGGTATGAATTTCATGCCAACGATTTGACATCATTAGTAACATGGCTTCAGCATCGGCATAGTCAATCGGCTTTAACAGTACCTTGCCGTCTAACAAACCCACCGTGTCTGAGCCTAATACGGGAAACTGACCTTGCGTTTCAGTCACCCCTTGCTGGGCCTTTTCTCTGGCTAACCTAGCCACTAAATCAGTCACAAGCTCACCTTTATGTGGCGTCTCGTCAATATCCACAGGGTGGACCTGCGGGCAGAGCCCAATTTGCTTTAGCAACGCCACACGGCGCGGCGAAGCCGAAGCGAGCACTAACTCCAAAGGCTCACGGGTAGATGCATCGATTATTTTATTATTACTCAAAAGCGTTAGCCTGCACGGTGATAGGGATGGTTTTCAGTGATAGTCCAAGCACGATACAGTTGCTCAGCAACAATGACACGCACCATGGGGTGTGGAAAGGTTAGGTTTGACAGCGACCAATGCTCATTGGCCGTGTCAATTAGGTCTTTGGTTAAGCCATCGGGCCCACCGATGATCAAGGCAACATCAGGGCCTTGCATCATCCAGTGCTCCAGCCTTGTCGCGAGCTTTTCAGTGCTCCAGATTTTACCCGTACCGTCTAACGCTACAATATGACATTTAGGGGGAAGCGCTTGGCGAATCTTATCCGCCTCGCGCGCTTGAAGGTCGGCGGCTTTAACATTTTTGCCGCGTTTTTCCGGCAAAATTTCTTTAAGAATAATTTTACAGTGCGGCGGCATGCGCATGGCGTACTCATCGTACCCCTGCTTTACCCAAGCGGGCATGCGCGTACCCACCGCTAGCAGAAAAATCTGCATGCTAACTTATTCCGACTCAGCCGCTCGCATGGCTTCGACTTTTTCGACCGCCTCTGGGCGTTCCCAGATTTTTTCTAGCTTATAAAAATCTCTCACCTCTGGCAGCATAATGTGCACGATGACTGAGTTAAGATCGACCAAGCACCATTCGCCTTCACGTTCGCCCTCAGCGCCTAGTGGCTCCTCGCCTGCCTCTTTCGCTTTGACCTGAACGTTATTGGCGATCGATTTGACGTGACGTGTGGAAGTGCCGGAGGCTAATACCACGAAGTCTGTCATCGACGACTTACCTTGGATATCAATAACCTGAATATCGGTGGCTTTCATTTCTTCTAACGATTCGCGAGTCAGTGCGACGAGTTGTTCTAATTCCATTATTGGTTTCTGCATTAGTTGTTATATCAATTGCTGTATAAATTATGTTGCTGAATATAATCATGAACCGCATGAGGCACCAGATAACGAATACTTCGTCCCTCATGCCGTTGCCGTCTGATATCCGTTGCTGAAATTGACAGTGCCGTTGTGGTTATAAAATAAAGATAACCACCAGGCTGAGTGTTCAGATTCAGCTTATTGTCCGTTTGCATTGACTGTGCCCAGTCTTGCAATGGCTGCGCAGTATAGTCGGGTCGGGTCGTAACTACTAGATGTGCCAGTGTAATGATCGTCTGCCAATCATGCCACTGCGTAAAGTTAAGAAATGCATCCATCCCAATAATTAATGCCAGCGGCGTTTGTTCACCTAGTTGTGCACGAAAAGACTTAAGCGTGTCCACAGTATACGACTCACCTTCTCGCTGTAACTCACGATCGTCGGCAATAAATTTTTCATTGTTACCAATCGCGTGTTTTAACATCTCTAAACGCTGCGCGGCGCAGGCTACTGGCTGAGTCCGGTGCGGTGGAATACTGCCGGGAATTAAATGCACGCGCTCCAATGACAATTCGGTTGCGACTTCCTCCGTCGCTCGTAGGTGCGCAAAATGAACAGGGTCAAAGGTGCCGCCACGAATACCAATCACTGACGAATATGTCCATCGCCCAACACGACGTATTTGACTGAGGTAAGTCCTTCTAAACCTACCGGACCACGTGCGTGCAGCTTATCGGTACTAATCCCAATCTCAGCCCCCAAACCATACTCAAACCCATCGGCAAAGCGGGTCGAGGCATTTACCATGACCGAAGCTGAATCCACTTCTCGCAAAAAACGGCGTGCTTTGGTGTAGTTTTCGGTAACAATACTGTCAGTGTGCTGCGAGCTATATTGATTGATGTGCTCAATGGCGTTGTCTAAACCCTCTACAACACGAATCGATAAGATGGGGGCTAAGTACTCCGTATTCCAGTCCTCCTCTGTCGCGTGCCCGGCATGAGTTAAAATATCCCGCGTGCGCTCACACCCTCGCAGTTCTACATGGTGTTCAGCGTACAGTGACGACAGTTTTGGCAAAATCGTTGGCGCAACAGACGCTGCAATAAGTAAGGTTTCCATGGTATTGCACGTGCCGTAGCGGTGTGTTTTTGAGTTTACCGCGATGGCCAAGGCTTTATCCTCGTCAGCCTGATCATCGATATACACATGACAAATACCATCTAAATGCTTAATCACAGGAATCAGTGATTCTTGGCTGACCCGTTCTATTAAACGCTTACCCCCACGAGGGATAATCACATCAACGCTGTCTTTAAGTTTTAACAACTCACCCACCGCCGCCCGATCAGTCGTGTCGATCACTTGCACGCACTCACTTGGCAGACCTGTTTGCTCCAGCCCTTGCTGGATGTATTTAGCAATGACTCTGTTTGAATGAATGGCTTCTGAGCCACCACGCAAAATAGCCGCATTACCTGACTTTAAGCACAACGCGGCGGCGTCTGCCGTGACATTGGGACGTGACTCATAAATGATGCCAATCACGCCAAGCGGAACGCGCATGTGGCCCACTTGAATACCCGAGGGGCGATAGGATAAACCGGAGATTTCACCTACGGGGTCGGCAAGTGCCGCGATTTGGCGAAGGCCTTCTGCCATCGTTTTAATGCGAGCATCGGTTAGCGCTAAGCGGTCTAACAGCGCAGCGTCCAACCCCTTATCAGCACCTGCGGTTAGGTCTTTTGCATTTTCCAATTTTAAGGTGTCGCCATTGTCCTCTAGCAGGTCAGCGATGACGTGAAGGGCTTGGTTTTTAGTCGCCGCTTCTGCAGCGGCTAATACAGTAGAGGCTGCACGGGCATTTTTGCCGACTTGCTGCATATACTCGGCAATATTGGATTGAATCATGGCTTCCTTATCATCACATTTATAAGGCAATACTATTTAATTATAGAAGGGTTGGGTAGCGATAATTAAACAATACCAACTACTCAGTCGGCTTTCTACGCAGCGCCTTATTTTTTCCGTGCAACGTTTTACTGTCCATGCGTTTTCGCTGCGAATTACGACTAGGCTTGGTTGCACGGCGTTTTTTCGGCTGCACCACGGCGCTGAGTATCAGCTGTTTCAAGCGTTTTAGCGCATCTTCTTTATTTTGCTCTTGATTGCGAAAATTTTGCGCTTTAATTACCACCACACCCTCTTTAGTAATGCGGTGGTCGACAACCTTCAGCAGGCACTCTTTATAAAAAGGCGGCAACGTGGAATGCACAATATCAAACCGCAAATGAATCGCAGAGGAGACTTTGTTAACGTTCTGCCCGCCGGGTCCTTGAGCACGAATCGCATTCAGCTCAATTTCCCAGTCAGCCAACTCTATAGTTGAGGTGATAAACAGCATACTAAACGCTTAAGCCCCCTTTAATTATCGAACATCAAGCAGTTCAACATCAAAAATCAGTGTTGAATGAGGCGGGATATCACTGCCGGCACCGCGTGCGCCATAACCCATCTCAGAAGGAATAATCAGCGTTCGCTGCCCGCCCACTTTCATTCCAGCGACCCCAACGTCCCAACCTTTAATCACCCTGCCAGCGCCTAATGGGAAACTAAATGGACGACCGCGCTCGACAGAGCTATCAAATTTTGCACCGCGCTGATTGCTTGATGAAGGATCATAAATCCAGCCGGTATAGTGGACTGAGACTTGCTGACCCGCCCTTGCCGTTTCACCCGTTCCAACCTTTACATCAGTCTTTGTAAAGGCGCGACTTGAATGAATAAGGGTTGAGCCTGATGTGTCATTTTTTGTTGGACTGTCAGAGCACCCGGCGAGTAACACAGCTAACGAGACTGACGCGGTCAATTTAAGTATGTGCATTGTTTTCATAAGTATTATTTTTAATTAATGGCGTATATCCAGTAGGGAGGCGCCTTGTTAAGCGTGATTATGGCGAACTGAACTAAATAATCAAACTATCTTTCAAGCGGCTGTTTTGATAACAACAGTGCCTGATAGCTGTAATGCCAGTGCGAGCAATTCAGCCCATACTCTCGCATCGCCTTTGTTTTCGATTTTACTCAAACCCTTTATCATTTGATCGATATTGATTGTTTTTTGCATTATTGACGGCCAGTCCTCTGACTGCAGGCGCTTTAGTGCAGGCTGTAGCCCTTTTTGCTTGTGTCTTGGCACTTTATTTAGTGCCGCTTGCAGACTCATACCATTGCGCATGGCAAAACTTGCATCTGCTAGCTGTACAATCATTTCGTTTAACACCCAAAGCACCAGCGGCGTTGCCACGCCTTCTGAGCGTAGGTGGTGCATGATGTGCTGTACCCGCCGAGTGTCGCCAAGTGAAACAGCCCCAGTTAAATCAAATACGCTAAAGCGTGAACTGTCGCTGACCGCCTCTAAAATGTTAGCCTCGTCAATGGGCGACTCACCAAATAAAAGTTTTAATTTATCAATCTCCTGAGCGGCCGCTAGCAAATTACCCTCAACCCGCTCGGTGAGAAGCTGCACCGCTTCTTGCGTTGGCTGCATGCCTTGCTGCCTTAACCGCTTGGCCACCCAGCCTAAGGTTTGTGCGCTCGACAAATCCCAAAACTGCACCATAACGCCCGCAGCGCTCAACGCTTTAACCCACGCGCTGTTTTTTTGCCTCGCATCCAGCCTTTGACAAGTAATCAGCAGAATTTTATCGTGAGGTATCCGTTTGGTGTAGGCGATGAGCGCTTTACTGCCAGCAGCGCCGGGAGATTGTTTTTCAAGGCGCATATCAAGAATCTTTTGTTGGCTAAACAGTGACATTTCATCGGCTGACTGACCCAAGGATGCCCACTCAAACCCCGGCTCAACGCGCAGTATTTCACGCTCTAAATAACCTTGTTGTTTAGCCACACGGCGCACCGCGTCAGCCGCTTCCATCATTTGCAGCGGCTCATCCCCGCTTAATAGGTAAATCGGGCTCAGCGGCTGGCCATTTTCCAATAGCTTTAACAATTGATCGGATTGAACATTCACGTTGAAGCGCCCACCTGTCTTTGTCTATTGCTCATGGTTTTTCCTTCAGCGGCGCGTTGTTTACGAATTTCTTTAGGGTCGGCAAACAGGGGTCTGTATAGCTCGATCCGATCTTTTTCGAGAAGCACCTGATCTCTTGGCGCAACTTTGCCAAAAATTCCAACGTTAAGCGTGCTGAGCTCAAGTTCGGGATGAATTTCACCAATTTTAGAAAGCTCAATACCTTTTGCAAGCGTTGTACCCAGCGGCACCTCAAAGCTCAGCAAGGTCTGCTGCTCTGGCAGCGCATAGACGACTTCAACACCGATCATAACGTTCAAAATGCTCAATGGCTCGACGCTTTCATCACCCATAAACCGTTTTTGCTCGCTTGACAAAGGAGTCAACAAAGGTGTTAGCGACCTGATTAAAAATGGGCCCTACCGCCATACCGACCAAACGATTGGAAAACTCAAAGTCCATATTAAAGGTAATCTTGCAAGCAGTGTCTGAGATAGCATCAAATCGCCATTGGCCGAGCAGCTTTTTAAAAGGCCCATCGATCAGCGTCAGCTCAATCAGCTCAGGCTTGGTGAGACGGTTGCGTGTTGTAAATGATTTATTGATACTGCCTTTTTGAATAGTCACTGAGGCCTCTACTTGGTTAGCATCACGATTATATTCTTGTGCACCCCCACACCAGGGTAGAAATTCAGGGTAAGCCGCTATATCATCGACCAGTTGGAACATTTGCGCTGCGCTGTATTCGACCAGTGCAGTACGGTTTACGTTGGGCATAGTTTAAACGTCCTAAAAAAATATCAATCAAATAGCGGTATCGAATATATGCAAGCTAAGGGTATAATACACTGATGGCTAAGAAGCAAAAGAAAAAAGGACATGGCGGTTTATCGATCGCATCCAACAAAGTTGCACGGCACGAATACTTCATCGAGGATACCTTTGAAGCCGGCATGGTGTTAGAGGGCTGGGAAGTTAAGAGCCTCAGAGAGGGTAAAGTGCAGCTCAAAGAGAGCTACGTTTTCATGAAAAAAGGGGAAGCGTTTCTTAACAATTCTCACATTTCACCACTCAGCACGGTTTCCACACACATCGTAGCGAATCCAATACGTTCACGAAAACTACTGCTCAACGAAATAGAACTGATTCGTCTTGGCGCAGCGGTTGAACGCAAGGGCTATACCATTGTTCCGTTAGTTTTATACTGGAAAAAGAACCGTGTGAAATTAGAGATAGGCCTAGGTAAAGGTAAGCAGTTACATGACAAGCGCGCGGTATCTAAGGAAAGAGACTCAAATCGGGATATACAGCGAGACATGAAAAATAATTAATCCCGCCACAAAAATCAGAAAAAACAATTAAGACTATACATGACTGATAACACGACCGAATTTGACCTGTCCACCTTCCGACAGCTGCCCGAACTTGAACGCTCACTTTTGCAGTTGCTATCAGTCATTTATGCACCCACAGCCGCCACCCCGCTGGCAATCTGCGCGCGCAAAGTGGGTATCCGCAATCCAAATGGCGATGAGAGTTTCAACCTACATAGCCTAAAGCCCATTTTACAAGGGCTAATGGATACAGGCTGGATTATCGCCGGCATTAACCGGTTTGCTTGTCGGCCGGACATGCGTGAAAAGGTGACGGTAGAGACCATCAACAGCGGTGTGTTCGAACGCTATTCTGAGAGCATTCTTGAAGCCTTTGAACCTAGACAAGTTGACGGCATTATAGTCTGGCAAGATTTGGAACATGCTATCTCGCATGCGCGCATCCATTTATATCGAGGCGATCGCACTCATTTAAGCGAGACGCTAAAAAGCATGTATCGACAGTTTGCTGACACGGAAACGCCGATCGATGCGAAGGGGTTTTATGACCCTATTTTTGGTACGCCCCCTGATATGGCAATTATGGGAGTCTTGCAACCAGAGATTCTCGCCGATGCGTTTAAAGACCTTGCCACCAGTGGCATGCAGAAATTACAAAACCTGCAACCGCTGTGGGAGATGACTCAACAGCAATCAGCTGAAAATACCGCCAGCGCAAACGACAGTGCCTCGATGCTTGAAACGAGGACCCTGTACTGTTTACTAACCGGCCAGTTAGATGCGATTGTATTGCCAGAAACGATCGATACTGAAAATGCTGATACGCTTAGCCACACTCAGTTGCTTGTCGCGAGCATTAAACAGCTTATTCACACAGGCTCACAGGCCGCAATTGAGGTACTAACAACACACTCAGATACCGCCACGCTGCATGTTTTGATGACCGATCATGAACTCACCGCCCTGCCGCTGTTGGCGATGGCTAACAGTTCAGACCCCAAACAGGCCCAAACGGCGCAACTGGTTTTATCTCGTCAACAGCACTCATCCTCTCATGTGCTGCTACAGCAATATGTTGAATCACTGGCAACCGGTGTGTTTAGCGTCAAATTACCGGATGCAGAGGTCCAAGACCAAGGCCAGTTAGACTTAGTATTAGTGTGTTTATTAAATTACTGGCTGGGACATCAGCCGGATATTGCATTAGTTGAAATTATTGAGGCGCGCCAGATTAAAGCCAGTGCCGCTAATTATCATTGGCTGGCCGCAGAATACGCTCAAGCACTCGCCTATTTTGGTAGGCCTGAGTCTAAAGACGATTTTGCAGCCATTGCTGAGCAGCTGCACAGTACCGTTGGCAGTAAAAGCTTATTTGCCCTAGTGCAACCTAAAGCCAAATGGGAACGGGCGCTAGATGCGCTTAACATGCTTGCAGGGCATCAGGTTCAAGCTGTTCGTCACAGTGAAGAGCGCCTAATCTGGCTCTTGGAAATTGATACCTACGACAGTTACAGCCTCTCGCCGAAAATGCAAAAACGCAAAGCCAATGGCGGCTGGTCTAAAGGGCGTAATTTATCATTAAGCCGTTTGAAACTTGAATACACAGAATTGAATCAGCTTAGCGATAAAGATATTGAGCTGTGCAATCTAATACAACACCGGCCAGGCTATGACTTTCAATCAGGCTCACCGGCGCCGTCTTTTATCGATATGAATGCGGCTTGGCCTATCTTAGTGAATCATCCCGCCCTGTACTGGGACCAATCTCGCTTTACAGCCCTTGAAGTGGTGCAAAGTGAGTTCGAACTCTTGGTAAATGAGGAAGGTGACAAACTGCGTATCAGTTTTTATCCACCGGTCTTTGCCAGTAAAGCAACCGATCAGTTCGTGCTACAAAAAGAGACGCCAACGCGCCTTTGCGTGTATCGTAAAAATGAACAGGTCATGCGCTTGCACGACATTTTAGCCCAAGGCCTATTAATTCCTCGTGAAGCCGAAGCGCAGCTACGCGAAACCCTTAGCTCACTCGCACCGATGATCAGCATTCAGTCTGATCTAGAAGGCGTGGTCGACGCTGAACCGGTCGACGCTGACACGCGAATCCATGCTAACCTTTTGCCATACGGTGAAGGTTTACGTGCAACACTTCGCGTGAAACCTTTTGGCATGTTCGGGCCACTTTATCCACCGGGACAAGGTCGTCAAAAATTAGTCACTGAACACTACGGTGAAAAATATCAAACCAAGCGTGATCTGGTTGAGGAAGCTCAAAAGCAGCGAGATATCTTGCAGTATTCTGTTTTAGATACGCTTGACGAAGATGATTACGACGATGAGTTTGTTATTGAAGATCCGCAAAACTGCTTAGAACTCCTAGAGCAACTGCGTGAATTAGAAAATGAGGTGGTCATCGCTTGGCCTGAAGGTGAAGCGCTGCGGGTTGAATCGCGGGTTGATAGCAGCAGCATGCGCCTTAACATTAATAAATCAGATGATTGGTTCCAACTTGATGGCTCACTTCAAGTTAATGACGACCTAGTGCTCACACTTCGCCAAATCATGGACCTTTCCAATAATGGTGCCGGGCGTTTTATTGAATTGGGTGATGGGGAATACGTCGCACTAACTAAGCAACTGCAGCGTAAACTTAGTGCGTTACATAGCTTATCTGAAGATCACGAAGGCGAAATGCGTGTCAGCCGATTGGCAGCATTAGCGCTGGATGAATTAACGCAAGATTTAGGCGAACGCACAGTTGATGATGCGTGGCTGGCGCATTTAGCCAAGCTTGAATCGCTTCAAGACTTTGCACCAGAGGTTCCTGACACATTAGAGACGGAGCTACGAGACTATCAGCTGGAAGGTTATCAATGGCTGTGCCGCCTTGCTGAGTGGGGCGTAGGTGCCTGCTTGGCCGATGATATGGGTCTGGGTAAAACGATTCAAACGTTGGCTCTTATACTGCAACGCACTTCACAAGGGCCCACGCTGGTTGTCGCGCCCACGTCGGTCTGTAACAACTGGATGAGTGAGACGGAGAAATTTGCACCCACGCTTAATCCCATTTTCTATCGCGGAAAATCGCGCGAAGCCATCTTAGACAATGCAGGCCCGCAAGATCTTATTATTTGTAGTTACGGCTTACTGCAACAAGATGCCGAACGCTTTGTGGCAATGGAATGGACAAGCATCGTATTAGATGAGGCCCAAGCGATTAAGAATGTTGGCGCAAAACGCACCCGCACCGCACATCAATTAAAATCTGACTTTCGCTTGGTGACAACCGGTACCCCTATCGAAAATCACTTAGGTGAGCTTTGGAGTTTGTTCCGCTTTTTAAACCCTGGTCTGCTACACAGCCAAGACCAGTTTATGAAGCGATTTATGATTCCCATTGAACGCGACAAAAACGCAGGCGTCAGGCATGCTCTAAAAGCACTAATTCAGCCATTTATGCTGCGCAGAAATAAATCACAGGTGCTTAGTGAATTACCTCCGCGTACCGAAATCACGTTAGAAGTGCCGCTTAGTGAAGGCGAACGTTCACTGTACGAGGCGGTTCGTTTACAAGCGATTGAAGAGCTAGAGCCGGGACAAAAATCAGATAGCGAAGCGGGTCACTTACAAGTGCTGGCCGCCATCACGCGCCTTCGTTTAGCTAGCTGTAACCCACGTTTGGTTATGCCTGAGACAACCTTGCCCAGCAGTAAGCTGGAGCAGTTCGCGACGTTGATTGATGATTTATTAGAAAACGACCACAAGGCGTTAGTGTTTAGCCAGTTTGTAAAACACCTGTCGCTGATTCGTGAGCATTTGGACAAGGCCGGCATTTCCTATCAATACCTTGACGGCAGCACCAGCATGGCAAAGCGTAAAGAACGCGTTGATGCATTCCAAGCGGGTGAAGGCGATGTGTTTTTAATCAGCTTAAAAGCCGGTGGTTCAGGGCTGAACTTGACCGCTGCGGACTATGTTGTGCATATGGATCCGTGGTGGAACCCTGCGGTTGAGGATCAGGCATCGGATCGTGCACACCGCATTGGTCAGACACGGCCTGTCACTATCTACCGATTAGTTGCCCAAAATACGATTGAAGAGAAAATTATTAAACTGCACCAGCAAAAGCGTGATTTGGCTGACAGCCTGTTAGAAGGCAGCGACATGAGCGGCAGTATGAAAGCCGACCAAATGTTAGCCTTGATCAGAGATATTTAAGGCCGCCTAATTTAAGTGACGGACAGCTTATAAGCATTTAGTCAGTGCTTATAAGCACGTTAGTGTTGTTTGCCAGATGCTGTTTTTGTCAAGCGTGGTTTCAGCAACTAACTCAGCAATGGTTTTATTAAATTCTGGATGAACAACGTCAGCGGCGATTTCTGCTAAAGGAAATAAAACAAAGGGGTACTTTAAGATCTCTGCACGCGGTACATCTTTATGAGGCTTAAAAATCGCCTCACCAAACAATAATATATCAACATCTAAAGTGCGTGAGCCAAATTTCTCACCATCCCGAGTGCGTTTTTGCGTCACTTCAATGGCCTTTAGATAGCTCAAAATCGCCTCAAAACTTAAGTTAGTTTCAAAACCTGCAGAGATGTTGATGAAATCGTCGCCCTCAAACCCTTCTGAAAGAGACTCATAGGGATGAGAAAAAACAATATCAGGAAAATCAGCACGCAGCATTTGAATACAAGCGCAAATATTTTTATCACGGTCGATATTACTGCCAATGTCTATAAATACCATCGTCATAACGTGCGCTTCTCTGCTCGTCTTTCGATGATAACACCGACTTCACTCGCACCTTGTACAGCCACAGGTTTACCCAAGCTCACCTTGACCCAAGGGAGTTTCATCTTATCTAACAACAGCTCAGCGATGCGCTCCGCTAGTGTTTCAACTAGCTCAAACTGGCTACTTGCAACAAATTCTGCAACTAGCTCCGCCGACTCTTTATAATTTAAGGTATATTGAATATCATCGGTTTTTGCAGCAGGCCGATTGTCCCAGCCCATTTCAATATCCAGCGTTATCTGCTGGCGAATTCTACGCTCCCAGTCGTATATGCCAATGCACGCATCGAGTCGTAAACCCCGAATGTAAACAATATCCATTGTTAGACTACCTTATTTTCTGGCGCTCATTATAACGGGCACCAACTATCACACTAGGCAATATAACTATCACCTCAGACCTTAGATTTGTGGCGACACAACCTTAAAATTTTAATCCTGAACGTCGAGGCGCGATACATTTCTATAGCCTTTAGGCAGCAGCTTACCCCGCTTGCCACGCTCACCAAGGTACTCTTGAAGCTCCTCACCCCGAATCGTTTTGTGCTGTTTTCCGGCATGAACAATAAGCTTCATACCACCACTCAAAGCCACCATAGAGACTACATGCTCCTCACCTGACTTAAGCTTAGCCGAAGGCACATTGATGATTTTATTGCCTTTTCCTCTCGCTAACTGAGGAATATCTTCAGCTTTGACCAGCAGTAGATAGCCTTCAGAGGTTACCGCAGCTAAATAACCCGTTTCAATAGAATCAATTGGGCTTGGGGTCAACAATTCACTGCCTTTGCTTAGCGTTACAATGGCCTTGCCCGTTTTTGTGCGGCTCAACAAACCGCTGAACTGACAGATAAAGCCATAGCCCCAAGAACTTGCCATCAGGAAATATTGTTGGTCAGTTGACATCAACGTTTTAACAAACACGGCATTAGCTGGCGGCGTAAAGTGGCCACTTAAGGGGTCGCCCTGACCTCTTGCCGATGGTAGTGTGTGGGCACCCAATGAGTAACTTCGCCCACTGCTATCCATTAATACGACCTGCTGGTTAGACCGACCTTGCGCTGAAGATAAGAATTCATCACCCGTCTTATAGCTTAGTGCCTGCGCATCAATATCATGACCTTTAGCAGCCCTTATCCAACCCATCTTAGATAGAACGACCGTAACGGGCTCGCTGGGCATTAATTCTGACTGGTCAAGTTGATGAGCAGCGTCGCGCTGCATAATAGGTGAGCGGCGTTTGTCACCATAGGTTTCGGCATCTTGTTTAAGTTCATCACGAATCAAATTGGACAATAGCTGCGGCGAATTTAGCAGGCTTTCTAAATAGTCCCGCTCATCTTCAAGCGCTTCTTGCTCTGCGTGTAACGTAAATTCTTCTAGTTTGGCTAAGTTGCGCAAGCGCAGATTTAAGATCGCTTCAGCTTGCGTGTCGGTAATGCCAAATCGCGCCATCATAACGGGTTTGGGCTCATCCTCTTCGCGGATAATCATAATCACTTCATCGATATTTAGATAAGCAACTAATAAGCCTTCCAAAATATGCAAGCGATCCATGACCTTTGCTAAACGCCACTCTAAGCGCCTAGTGACCGTCTGGCGGCGAAACTCCAACCATTCGACCAAAGTTTCGCGAAGATTTCTCACACGAGGACGCCCATCCAATCCAATCATGTTCATATTGACACGGTAACTTCGCTCTAAATCAGTGCTCGCAAATAAATGCAGCATCAGTTGATTCATATCAATACGGTTAGAGCGTGGCGTCACCACAAGGCGCGTTGGGTTTTTATGGTCCGACTCATCGCGTAAATCAGAAACCATTGGCAATTTTTTAGCGCGCATTTGTTGAGCGATCTGTTCTAACACTTTGTTACCTGAGGTCTGATAAGGCAAATCAGTGATAACAATATCAGCATCTTCTTTGTGCCAAACCGCTCGCATACGCACACTGCCCGAACCGTTCTCATAGATTTTCTTCAAATCATCAGGAGAACTAATAATCTCGGCAGCGGTTGGGTAATCGGGGCCCTTAACAAACTTAAACAGGGCTTTTAAATCAGCCTCAGGCTTATCCAATAGGTGTAAGCACGCGTTGACGATTTCCCGTAAGTTATGCGGTGGAATGTCAGTTGCCATACCCACCGCGATACCTGAGCCACCATTTAACAAAACATTTGGCAGGCGGGCGGGCAGTAACGCAGGCTCATTGAGCGTTCCGTCAAAGTTAGGGTTCCAATCTACCGTCCCCTGACCCAGCTCTTGCAAAAGCACTTTGGCATAAGCGGTCAAGCGAGACTCGGTATAACGCATTGCCGCAAACGACTTAGGGTCGTCTGACGAACCCCAGTTGCCTTGTCCATCCACTAGCGGATAACGATAAGAAAACGGCTGCGCCATTAACACCATCGCCTCGTAACACGCGCTATCACCATGTGGGTGAAACTTACCCAACACATCACCCACCGTTCTTGCAGATTTTTTGTGTTTTGATAATGACGATAAGCCAAGCTCAGACATGGCATAGACAATTCTGCGCTGCACGGGCTTTAAACCGTCACCAATATGAGGCAGCGCGCGGTCTAAAATAACGTACATGGAGTATTCCAGATACGCTTTTTCAGTATAAGCTTGTAAGGGTAACGTCTCAGTCATAAGATTTAAGCGTCTCGTAAAGACTCACAGATTGATTGATATTCATCAGCGGATAACTCAGCGTTTATCAGTTGATCACGTAGATAAATTTGATAGATATTTAGTGCACGGGTTTGATTACTTTCGTGCACGATGTCGAGGGCATCATTCACATAACAATTGATCGTTTCCTGATGACTCAACTGCGCCGACGTAGGAAAACCTAAACTACTCGCCAAACCTACCCAATCCGCACAGGCTGATTGCTGATTATTTGAGAGTTTTTTACTAAGATCAATGCTCGATGCACCCTGCATGTTTTTACTTGTAATGCCATGTTTAAGCAGGCGATAGTAAATCAAAGGCCACTCATGGGTGCTCATTTTCCAAGCAATTATTTTTGCATTCTCCCCCATTAATTTATCAAGCTGCTTTAATAAAACAGCCTCATCATGCAGCTGAGAGTCAAGACACTGTATCGTTACTTTATTTAATGGTGAGCGCTTAACTACCGCCAATGAAATAATCTGCTGCTGGTATAAAGGCAAAACCCTGCTACCGGATTGTTGATTGTGTAGATGCATCGCGGCATTTAAAACCCCCTCGTCCGATAAATCACCTAACTGATGAATTACCCGTAGCGCGTCGATGTCGGGAATTGTCGCAATGCTAATGACGATTTCGTCACTCATGAGGGAAATACGCCGGTTGAGATATAGCGGTCGCCCCGATCACAAATGATACTGACAATCGTGGCGTTTTGAACTTGCTGAGAGAGTTTTAAAGCGGCAACCACCCCGCCCCCTGATGAAACACCACAAAAAATACCTTCTTCAACCGCTAAACGCCGCATCATGGTTTCAGCTTCTAATTGGGTCACATCGATAATTTGATCAACGCGTTTGGCATCAAAGATCTCTGGCAAATATTCTTTTGGCCATCGGCGAATGCCCGGAATAGAATCGTTTTCACCTGCAGGCTGCACACCTACTATTTGCACCGCTGAGCTTTGTTCCTTAAGAAAGCGTGATGTCCCCATAATAGTGCCGGTGGTACCCATTGAGCTCACAAAATGCGTTACCTGACCTTGTGTGTCTCGCCAAATCTCAGGGCCTGTTGACTCATAGTGAGCCCGCGGATTATCTTGATTGGCAAATTGATTAAGCACAATACCCTCACCTTTATCTTGCATCGCAAGCGCAAGGTCTCTCGCCCCTTCAATGCCAATTTTAGCAGATACAGAAATAATCTCTGCACCATAGGCTTTCATCGAGGCACGGCGCTCCTCACTCATGCTTTCAGACATCAGCAGCTTCATTTTATAACCACGAATAGCCGCCACCATCGCCAGCGCAATACCCGTGTTCCCACTAGTGGCTTCAATCAAGCTATCACCCGGTTTAATTTGACCGCGCGCTTCTGCCTGCTTAATCATACTCAACGCCGCGCGGTCTTTTACAGACCCGCCGGGGTTGTTGCCTTCAAGCTTAACCAATAAGGTATTGGAGGTATCACCCGGCAAACGCTGTAAACGTACCAGCGGTGTATTGCCCACTAAGGTCTCGATCGATTGATAACTCATGCTTTAGCCTTCTAAAACCACATTCGCAATCGCATATTCTTGCTCATCCGAAAGGGATATAAATAAATGTTTAACGCCAAGCTCATCGGCTTTATCTAGCGTTGTGCCGTGTAACGTTAAGTGCGGTCGTCCCAGCTCATTTAACTGAGTTTCAATTTCATTAAAATTAACCCCTTTAGCAATACCCGTACCTAGGGCTTTTGATAGGGCTTCTTTAGCCGCATAGCGCTTCGCAAAATAAGCCAGCGGCTGACTGTGACTCTGATAAACCAGTAGCTCGTTTGGATGAAGAATTCGCTCTACAAAGCGCTGACCATGTCTCTCAAGCACCGCCTGTATTCGCGACACCTTGACCATATCTACTCCAATCCCCACAATCATACCGCATACCCGTTTTCACTATTTTTAAGGTCGCTAGATTATCGCTTGTTTAACACTGAATGCCAAAGCCAATGCGCATAATAGTTTTTATTAAAAGCGCAACAACTTACGTGAATTGAATGGTTTACGTAACACACGCATCCAAAGTGCATCTAGGAAGCTGCGTAGCGCGTGATACTGCTCAAGACTCATCGCTTCAGGCCGCCTAAGTGCCATAAGCAAACTCCCAGAGATGGGGATTGCGCCTTGATTGAAGTTAGTCGAGCTTTTTAGGTATAAGCCAACGTTCAGACCATAAGCATAAGCTTCGTCAGCATTGATATCCTTGCCATGCTCATCGTCTTGCCATAGATCAGGCAGGTGCCCCAAATCTTCAAGTAACGCCAGCTCAAATTGCATCACAACAATCATTGGCAACTCTGAATCGCAAAGCAGTTGCAGGGTATGTTGATAGATCGTAAACAAGGTATCTAAGCGCGCGTGTGTTTGCACCAGCTTTAGCAATAACTCGTTAAGATACAGCCCAAATAACAAATTCTTAGCAGGAATGCGGTGCCTGAACCGCTCATCCGTTTGAGTAAGCCTGCTTAATTCAGATAAACCCTGCCAGTGCAGCTGTAACAAACGAAACGCTTGTAAATGGCCCTTTTGTACTTTACCGCGCAGTTTTGCAGGCCGCGTAATGCACGTTATTCTCCCGGCCTCTTTGGTAAAGAGATCGACAATCACACTCGCCTCAGTGTAAGGCCTCGTGCGCAAAATATAGCCCATTGACGACTGCATTAGCGGTTAGACATAATTCCTAGCTCTTGAAGGTGTCGTGGATTATTTTGCCACTCCTCTTCAACCTTTACCCACTGCTTCAACACGACCTTTTTGTCCAAAAACTCCTCAATCGAACGGCGAGCATCGGTACCAATGCGCTTGAGTGTTTCGCCTTTTTTACCAATGATAATACCTTTTTGGCTTTCTCTAGCCACCCAAATCACCGCATCAATCTCAACGAACTTTGGCGTTTCTTCATAACGCTCGATATGAACCGCTGTAAAATACGGCAACTCCTGATGCAAGTTCACAACTAACTGCTCACGGATTAATTCAGCACAAAGTGAGCGCACCGATTGGTCTGTAATACTGTCCTCATCATAAGCCCAGTCATCTTCAGGGGCACTTTCAACAAGTACTTCAAGCAGACGGTCAATATTGATCTTACTGGTGGCCGACCCTGGAATAATTTCTTTAAAGTTATACTTAGCAGAGACTTTTTCTAGGTAAGGAAATAATCGATTTTTTGGCTGCACACGGTCCACTTTATTCACTAATAAATACACCGGCGAGGTGACATGCTTAAGGCGTTTGAGTGCCAATTCATCCTCATCTGTCCATTTGAGCGCTTCCACCACCATGACAACCGCATCCACTGACTCTAATGCCGCAACCGCCTCGCTATTAAGTGTCATATTCAGCAAATTTTTAGCTTGCTGATGAATGCCCGGCGTATCGGTGAAGATAAGTTGATAATTATCCTTAGTGACAATGCCGCGGACATTGGTACGTGTCGTTTGCGGCTTATTAGCAATAGCAGAAATCTTATATCCTACTAGCAAATTAAGCAGGGTTGATTTGCCCACATTAGGTCGACCGATGATTGACACATAGCCACATCGCTTATTCATGAGAAACTACCTTTTGGTAAGCCGAAGCGGCTGAGATTTGTTCTGCTCGGCGGCGGCTACTTGAGACGCCGTGAGTCGTAATATTTAAACTGGCGATTTTGCATTCAGCGGTAAACGTCTGGCGGTGCGCGTCGCCGGTCGCGCCCACTAAATTATATTCAGGCAGGTCATGCCCTTTGGATTGCAGGTGTTCTTGTAAGCGACTTTTAGGGTCTTTGAGTTCATCTTCTTGCGGCAGTGTTTCAAGTCGTGATTCAAACAATGCTATTACAAAGGTGTTTGCGTCTTTGAGGCCACGCTCTAAATAAACACTGGCGATTAACGCCTCTAGTGCATCAGCGAGAATAGATTTTCGGTTGATGCCGCCACTTCTAATCTCACCTGCTCCCAAGTTGAGTAGCTTACCCAACTGCAGCTCAGCGCTCAACTCGGCTAATACAGACTCATTGACCAAAGAGGCGCGTAAACGGCTTAAGTAGCCCTCTGAAGCCTCAGGCAGACGGTGGTATAGCGCATCACTAATAACCAGTCCTAATATGCTGTCGCCTAAGAACTCCATTCTTTCATTGTGCTTAGCATTTGCGCTGCGGTGGGTCATCGCGCGCTTAAAGTGAGGCGTTTTTAAAAACTCTCTACCGAGCAAACTATTTAATTTTGTCACCAATCGATTACCAAATCCCTGTTGGTAGTCGACCAGTTTACCGACTACACGTTATTTCTGTTTGCCCAATTCAACCTGATAGGCATAGTCCATTAAAAAAGCGATATTACCCAACCAAGGGGCTTCTACTTCATAGTTTACTGCCAGCTGTCTTTCATTGCTTTTTTTAAGTTTAATAAGCTTAAATGGCATCTCCATGCCAGGTTTTTTAGCTTTAGCCCCGTAGTAAGATTTGCTTAACCCTTCCATACTATTAATGTTCAGGTACTTCTCAATACGCGTCATAATTTCGCGCTTATTTTTGGTTTTGATACCAGGTTCAGCAGCGATACCATTCATAAAACTTTTAACAGAATTATATTCCATATAGTGCGGACCAATTTTCAACCCGCCACTCACTAATAAAATACCTACCGCAATACCAATCATCCAAGAAATTAGCGTTGCGCCTTGTTGTTTCTTATTATTTTTTTTCATTATTATTTTCTTTTTTTAATGGACGGAACTCTCGAAGCGTTATTGTCGACCTCATCGCGCTCAGCTGTCAAACTAGAATGACAAGCGGGTGAGTAAATAACCTAGGCCACCCGCCGCAATCGTTTATTTAAGCGATGTGCCAATTCTTGACGCATCAAACCCATCACCACCGGGCTGCCAGTTCCAATGCATCCAGACAAAGGCGGCTTTTCCAACTAAGTATTTTTCCGGCATAAAACCCCAGAATCGACTATCGCTGCTGTTGTCGCGATTGTCACCCATCATGAAGTACTCACCTTGAGGAACAACAAACTCACCGACCCTATTGGCGCGCTTGTTAGGTTCGATAATAATATTATGCTTGTGAACGCCATCACCCGATGGGAATGACTCTAAAATATGCACGGCGTCAACATTACCTTCTCTACTCGCATATGCATAGGGCGGTAAGGTTTCTTCGGCAACTAACACGCCATTAATTTTAAGCTTCTTATCTGAGGTCCATTCAATACGATCCCCTGGCAGACCAACAAGACGCTTAATAAAATTAATCGACGGGTCAACAGGATAGCGAAACACGACAACATCGCCTCGCTGTGGCTGCCCTGTTTCGATTATTTTTTTATTAATAACGGGTATACGAATACCATAGGCATACTTTTGCACGATGATGAAGTCGCCAATTTCCAGTGTTGGGATCATTGAACCCGATGGAATGCGAAACGGCTCAATAACGAATGATCTGAGCAATACAACGACTATTAGCACAGGAAAAAATGACCGCGCGTAATCGATTAATATGGGCTCTTTTTCGGTTTGTTTTCGCCCCATTATAAAGCGATAGACAAACAAAATAACACCGCACACAAAGGTCACTAAGATGAGCCAAAACTCTAATCCATAAGAAATTTCCATCGTTAATCACCCACCTTAAGTACCGCTAAAAACGCTTCCTGTGGAATTTCGACATTACCAACCTGCTTCATGCGCTTTTTACCTTTTTTCTGTTTCTCAAGTAGCTTCCGCTTTCTTGATACGTCGCCACCATAACACTTGGCAATAACATTTTTGCGCAGCGCCTTCACGTTGGTTCTTGCAATAATATTGGTGCCAATGGAGGCTTGAATCGCCACATCAAACATCTGTCTTGGAATAATTTCTTTCATCTTTTCAGCCAGTATACGTCCTTTTGACTGAGCAAAATCTTTGTGAATAATCAGTGCCAGTGCATCAACCTTATCGCCATTAATAAGAATATCCACACGCACTAAATTAGCCGCTTGGAAATGGTCAATTTCATATTCAAATGATGCATAACCGCGACTCACTGACTTTAGACGGTCAAAAAAGTCCAATACTACTTCGCTAAGCGGCAGTTCGTAAGTTAGCGTGACCTGATTTCCCATGTATTGCATGTTCTTTTGCACGCCGCGCTTCTCAACACACAGCGAGATCACATTGCCTAGATAATCCTGCGGCACTAAAATATTTGCCTTAATTATCGGTTCACGAATTTCAGCGATCTTGGTGACCGGTGGCAGCTGTGACGGGCTGTGCATTTTAATCACCTCGCCATCCGTCTTCTCTACCTCGTAAATCACGGTTGGAGCAGTAGTGATCAAGTCAAGATCGTACTCGCGCTCAAGTCGCTCTTGAATAATTTCCATATGCAGCATGCCAAGAAAGCCACAGCGAAAACCAAAACCCAGTGCCTGCGAAGTTTCAGGTTCGTAGCTCAATGAGGCGTCATTGAGGTTTAGCTTACTTAAGGCATCGCGTAAATTCTCATAGTCATCTGAGCTGACAGGGAAAATTCCTGCAAATACACGCGGCTGTACCTCTTGGAAACCGGCTAGCGCTTGAGCTGCAGGCTTTGCCGCATCGGTAAATGTGTCGCCCACTTTGGCCGCGTCAATTTCCTTAATGCCGGCAATAATGAAACCCACCTCTCCCGCTTTAAGGATTTCAGTGTCTTTCATCTTTGGTGTAAAGATGCCCACGCGGTCGACCTGAAAGTCTAGATCAGTATGCATGGCTTTAATTTTTTGTTTTTTGCCAATGGAGCCTTGGACAACGCGAACCAGTGACACTACGCCCAGGTAGTTATCAAACCAAGAGTCAATTATTAACGCTTTTAACGGTGCATCGACCTCACCGCTTGGCGGTGGAATTCTCTCAACCAGTTGCTCTAAAAGGTCTTCAATACCAATACCGGCCTTAGCACTGCAGTGAACCGCATCGGTTGCATCAATACCAATGATGTCTTCGATTTCTTGGGCAACACGATCAGGGTCCGCAGCGGGCAAGTCAATTTTGTTTAGAACCGGCACAACTTCAAGATCAAGGTTGATCGCGGTATAGCAATTAGCCACACTCTGCGCCTCTACCCCTTGGGATGCATCAACGACTAGTAACGCGCCTTCACACGCTGAAAGCGATCGGGATACTTCATAGGAAAAGTCTACGTGACCCGGTGTATCAATGAAGTTGAGGTGATAGGTTTCACCATTTCTGGCTTTATAATCTAACGAGACACTTTGTGCCTTGATAGTAATACCACGTTCGCGCTCAATATCCATGGTATCTAACACCTGAGCTTCCATCTCGCGATCGCTCAAACCTTCGCAGTGGCGAATGAAGCAATCTGAAAGTGTGGATTTACCGTGGTCGATATGAGCTATGATTGAGAAATTGCGGATATTCTGATTAGCTATGGCCATTTGCAAACGTAAGTCTTAATTGTTCTTCGTCAAAAAAATGATAAAAAATCACCTCGCCCTTATAGCGTACAACGGGAATATCAACGTTATAGCGCAGTTTTAGCTCGGGATCTTTATCGATATCTACCCAGTCTAGCTGATAATTAAATTCAGGCTGAAACTTGCGCAGATGCACGGCGATCTCATCGCAGAGATGACAACCTTCGCGATAATACACTATGAGCGTGTTTTCGTATGCCACTATTTTTCTGACACCCCTTCTGCTTTAAACGCTAAGAACCTAGCAGCGCCATCTCTAATCACGAGAATCGCCATGGTCTTATCTTGTGCAATGTCCTTACTCAACGTTTTGAACTCCTGAACACTCTCTACAACCTTTCCATCAAATTGAGTAATGATGTCTCCACGCTCAGCCAACGCACTGGTTGCTGCTTTGCCTATTACCCGCTGAACTAAAATACCCCCTTTATCAATACCAACCGACTCACGAATCTCATCATCGATATCTTCTACCGCCATGCCCAATACAATATCAGACGTTTGCTCTTCAGCTTCCTCGACCTCTTCAAGTTCCTCTAATGGCGCTTGCTTTTTAAGCTCGCCTAGCTGAAGGCTCACGAGCAAATTAGAACCGCTGCGTTTAACCAAGATATCGACTTCTTTATCCACAGGCGCAGAGCCCACATGAAACGGTAACGTAGCTGAGCTTTCGACCGTTTTACCCGCAAACTCCAAAATCACATCGCCCGGCTTTAAGATTTTATCCGCAGGGCCTTCAGGCATCACTTGAGCAACTAAAGCCCCTCTTGGAAAATCAAGACCAAAGGTTACCGCTAGCTCCCGAGACACCTCTTGAATGTAGACGCCCAACCACCCACGCCTGACTTCGCCAGTGCTTTTAAGCTGATTAATCACATTTTTCGCCACATCCACCGGAATTGAGAACGACAACCCCATAAAGCCACCCGTTCGACTATAAATCTGCGAGTTTATCCCAACAACTTCGCCCCTAAGATTAAACAGCGGGCCGCCAGAATTGCCAGGGTTAATAGCCACATCCGTTTGAATAAAAGGAATGTAACTTTCAGAAGGCAGGTTGCGCTCTTTTGCCGATACAATACCAGCGGTGACACTGTGATCAAAACCAAACGGCGAGCCAATTGCAATGACCCATTCACCCACCTCAAGCTCATCAGAACTGCCAAAACTCACAGCCGGTAAATTCTCTGCATTAATTTTTAACAACGCAAGATCGCTGCGCTTATCTGTGCCAATAATTTTTGCAGGAAGTTCTCGACGATCACTAAGATTGACTATAATTTCATCCGCACCATCAACCACGTGGTGATTAGTCACAACATAACCGTCTTCTGAGACAATGAAACCAGAGCCTAACGAGCCATTGCCGTTTTCATCATCTTCTTGGCCAAAGTCAAAGAAGCGTTTCAGAAATTCATCCAAAGCGTCGTTTCCGGTTCCACCTTCAGGAATTTCTATTCCAGGGGGAAGTTTAGAGCGGTTGGTTGTGCTATTTCTCTCTGTGCTGATGTTAACCACCGAAGCACTTTGTTTTTTAACAAGGCCCGTGAAATCGGGAAATTCTTTCGCCGATAAGGGATTAAAAACACACAGTAAAAATAATAATGAAAGAGGAATGCTGAGCAAGCTTGCCTTTTGAGGCATTTGAATTGTTCTCCAGAATCGTATTGGGAAAATGCTTATAGGTGGTTATCTAATCACCAATAACGGTTCAGTAGATTATAGCCTAAGCTAAGTTGTTCGCTTGACTAAATTCTATGACTTTTTCTTCACTTTCGCTTTTACCCAGCATAATTGGCTCAAGCTTACCGCAGACTTTGATATTCGCCGCCGTGCTGTTAGCGGCAAATAAACCAAACCCTAAACCACAAACCCCTAAGATAATACTGACCAGTTCAGAGAAAAAAACCTGACCAATGAAGGAAAACACGAGTAGGCAGAAAATCGGCAGTAGATAGGCAAGCATTGAACTGAAAATAAGGTTTACCGAATGAATACCCACCATGACATGCTCACCGGGGGCTGCATTATCGAGGTTGTCGATTTTTACTGTTCTTTCGGATTTTTGCTTTAGAATGCTGCTTAGAAAAGATGAGGAGCAACTAGCAGCTGACGGACACCCCGAACAGCCAGCCGAACGGAGCGGCGAGACCCAAGCGTATTGGGCATTGCTACTAATTACTAATGCTTTTTCTTCAATCATCATGACAAACTACCCCTGACGAGATGAATTCCTAAACTTAATTTTTACCACTGTACCTCAGATTTCTGAAGATATCTTGCATCGTGGATTTAGGAATCTCCCCTACTAGTGTGATTCTGTGATTATTTTTTTGTGTCGTCAACACATTAAGCGCGCCAGAATTGATTGTAGAGTCAACTTTCGGCTGAGCGGTAGTCATTGGTGAAATAAAGATCGAAACTGAGCTCAAACCGTCAGTCAACATGAAATGCTCAGTGTCCGTACCCTTCTTTACTTCAGACTCCTGACTCAGTGGCAGCTCACCAAAAGTAAATCCTTTTGGCAGCTTGGCAATGGTCCAGTTACCTTTTTCACGAGAGTAACTTTGAACATAAGTCTGTGGTGGCAAGGTAGTACTCGATAGGACTTCAGCCTCAGGTCTTGTTATTGAAACCTCCGTAAATGTAAAGCGCTCAACGGTCCTGCGATTATTATCGATGAGTGAATAATCCAAAGGTAGACCCGTGAGTTTATCCACGCAGTACTTTTGAAGATAACGCATCTTGTCTTTGGGTCGGGCAATTAGCATTTGACAGTCACGCATGGCGACTTTTTTCTTAGCACCAACATCTAGCGCGTAGACCGCTTTCATCCGCTCTATCGTCTCTGGCACTCTGACTAAACTAAATGTTGGGGTTTGACTTGATACGGACTGATTATCAACATTTAAGCTATTGACAATTTCCTCTGCAACACCGTCTTTTAACCTATGGGTTAGGTGTAAGGTATTAACGTCACTGCCTTTGATATGAACCAGCGTACCGGAGTAGTTCATTCTATGTAGCGCATCATTCATCTTAACGAGTAAACTAATTCCCGTCTCGTTGGCAATCGCCTGTGAAGATGACAATATTAGAAGCACTAGCCCCATTTTTTTTAACATTTTTTAAAAATCCGTTGAGTAGCTGACAGCCCTTACTCGAGGCATTAATGTGCTAGAACTTGCGTAGCGCAAATGATGCGCGACATATTTATCGATCAGGTCTTTTATTTCAGCATCTGGCATCTGATACGCTTCCGCAATTGAATAATCGCTTTGTGCAGTAGCGCTATCTGGCTCAACACGATTTTCCCCTGTAGCGGGCAGTAGACTGTTAATACGAGCCTGATTATCAGTTGGCTCTGGCGTTGCAAGTGGCGCGCCGGCTAACTGTTGATTGACGTTTTGATCGGTCGTTGAGAAATTTTGAAAACTAATCGCAGCAACAGCCACAACAGAGGCTGCAACCGCGTAACCCAATGCTTGGCGTGGAAAGTTACGTTTCTTTTTATTATTTATAGCCCCTTCATTAACAATCACGGCGTCATCTTGTACTGTTTCAAACGGCTTATCGTCGGCTATAGCGCGTTGAATGCCTTCCAAAAATGACGAATTTGCAACCATGGCTTCAGACTGCGAACGATTTTTGATTGACTCGCCAATCAGCGCAAAGCTAGATAGCTTATCCCGCATCAATTGATCTGTGACAAGCTGATCACAGATCCTATGCTGCTCAAAAGAACCTGCTTCACCGTCAACAAACGCTGACAAATATTCTTCTTTCGTTATATGACTCATAGTTACACCCAATTTTGCCCTTTCAAGCTGAACCCTTCATAAGTCCCACAATTACAATAAAGGCTTCAGTTCTTTCTCTATCGCTTCTCTGGCCCGAAAAATACGCGAGCGCACCGTTCCTATTGGACACTCCATAGCTTCGGCAATCTCTTCATAGCTCATCGCCTCAAGTTCTCGAAGCGTAATAGCCACTCTTAAATCTTCAGGCAGCGCGTTTATCGCCGTCATTACCGTCTGATGAATTTCATCTTTCAGCATTTCATGTTCTGGCGTTGCAAATTCTCTTAACGCATCGGCACTGCCATACTGCTCAGCCTCCTGAGCATCGATATCGCTATCGGGCATGCGGCGATTTTTAGACACTAAATGATTCTTAGCCGTATTAATCGCAATACGATACAACCACGTATAAAAAGCACTGTCGCCTCTAAAGTTCGCCAATCCACGGTAGGCTTTAATAAAAGCTTCCTGCGCAACATCCATCGATAAATGTGGATCGTGCACGTAGCGGTTCACCAAGTTGATGACTTTTTGCTGATACTTAAGAACCAATACGTCAAATGCTGATTTATCACCTGCCTGTACGCGTTTGACTAGTTCTAAATCGGTTTGGTTCCCGCCCATTAGGGCAACACTCCTTGATTGTCGACCATCCATCAATTTTGTCGGATAGTACATTAATGTCTCACGAAGTGTAAACCATAGCATTTACACTGTATCTGACCTGATAGGGGTGAATAGTTCCGTGAGGTAAAAATTATCGTTACAAGCGGTAGCCAATTGACTCACCTACCGCATATTACGATACACCATCGTCAGTTGGATTTAAACCTTCTAAACGGTTAGCGGCCCGCGCATTGCCAAACCAAAACTTTAGTACCGGGCTGTATCATGTATCTAGAAGCCCCTCGGTTCATTCGCAATAACATATTCAGGCTGACGCCCGTTGTTCTCGCAATAGATGACAATGATCTTGGGCGCTGTGGGGAGTGATAGCGTTTCATGGACTTGCCACGCTTAACTAAACGACTCGCCCGCTTGAGTTTTTGAGAAGAGACATCGCGGCAGGCAACACGGCTTTTATTGTTAGCCACTTTATACAAGTTTGTGACACGCGCCCGACCGGGTTTGCGCTTCCACTTGTAGTCGGGCTTTATAAAGTGCCCTCTGTTTGGGTTACGTTTAGCAGCCTTTAGTGCAGCAGCATTGTCACCAGACCTACGATTATTGGCAGCGCTCACTTTAATTGTAGAGGCTTTACTAGAACGATTAACCAAAACCGTTGAACTTCCCGCCGCTTGTAAGCGGCGATACACCATCATTACGCGGCGCACATACTCTTTAGTTTCTTTGTAAGGCGGGATTCCAGAATAACGATCAACTGCGCCCTCGCCTGCGTTATAGGCTGCCACTGCAAGGTGCAGATTGCCTGAAAACTTGCCTAACAGAAACTTTAAGTACCGCGTGCCACCCCTGATATTTTGAGCAGGGACATACGAATTTTTAACGCCAAAGCGTTTAGCCGTTGCAGGAATTAACTGCATTAAGCCGCGCGCATTCATATGAGATCGTGCACGATGATGAAAACAACTTTCCGCGGTAATAACCGAAATAATAAGCGCTTCGCTAACCCCGTAGCGCTGACTGGAATTTCTTATCGCGGGTTGAAAAGAGTCTGCTCTATCGCGCAAAGTTGCGGCAGATGATTTATAGCATGCACGTTTAAATCTGCGCCGCTTAGCCACTTTGGCTTTTGGCTTGGATACACGCTGCGCTTTAGAAGCAACGTTATCTTTACTCGCCTCTTTGATAGCCGTTTTAGTTGATACGGCGCTTGATGAATTAAATTCCTTTAGGCGGTTTGCCAACGAATTTTCATCAGCACTTGCTGCAAATACACTGTGACTGCTCAAAACAAGCAAACAAGCAGCGACGTAGCCCGATAATCCGAGCGGTTGTTTTTTAATACTCAATTATACAATTCTCTTAAAACCAATAATGCCTTGAGACCCACACGTTCCAACACCTTATTTTTTGTATTCTGCTGATGTATCAGCTGCGCAGTATAACGTAAGATAGTCCTATAATTATTAAAATTTTGTAGGGTTGGGGTTGACCTTAAGTCATCAGCACCAGCTGCTCAAGCTCCGCTTGACTAAAGCCTGCTTGAAGTCTCGCCTCACTGTGAAGCGGCCCCCTAAGCCCACCTCCCATGTATTGCTTTAACAGCTCCCTAAAGGTCAAATCAGGCTCTACCCCTTTGATTTCACAACAATAATTAAACCAACGTGAACCAATCGCCACGTGCCCTATTTCCTCGCTCAATATAATTTCCAGTATGGCTATCGTTTCAACATCACCTACCTGCTCAAGGCGTTTTATCATCCCTGGCGTGACATCAAGCCCGCGAGCTTCTAGCACGCGAGGCACTAGTGCCATTCTAGTTAATGCATCGTGATCAGTTTTTACCGCCATTTCCCACAGGCCATTGTGGGCAGGCAAATCACCGTAGTGATAGCCCATTATTTCTAAGCGATTGCGTAATAAATTAAAATGTTTTGACTCCTCAGCCGCCACTAGCAACCAATCAAAATAGTATTGATCCGGCATATCGCGAAACCGATAGATCGCATCTAGGGCAAGGTTGATCGCATTAAATTCAATATGCGCCACCGCATGCACTAAGCCTGCACGACCCTGCTCTGTAGTGAGTTTGCGGTGCTTTACCGATTTGGGGTCAACCAACTGGGGTTTGTCTGGACGCCCTGGAATTGTAATTGCCACAGGCTCGGCTGGGGGATTGTCTTTTTCTACCACGCCAGATTCGGTAATCTCAGCATAAAACGACTGTACCATCTGCGTCTTTATTGCAGGGTCGCACTCCATTAAGCACTGATGAGCACGTTCATAAATAGATACTATCATTGAGTGAATCCCTGAAAATGAAAAACCCCGCCATTAGGCAGGGTCAGTGTCGTTGATGTGTCGGTCAAACTAGACGTTGAATGAAGAACCACAGCCACAGGTTGTCGTCGCATTTGGATTACGAATGACAAACTGAGCACCTTCCAAACCTTCGGTATAGTCAATGTCGGCGCCGACTAAATATTGAAAGCTCATAGGGTCAATGAGTAAGGTTACGCCGCTATTTTCCACTGACGTATCGCCGTCATTCATATTCTCATCGAAGGTAAAGCCATACTGAAAGCCTGAGCAGCCGCCGCCAGAAACAAAAACGCGCAGCTTTAGCGCCTCATTGTCTTCTTCTTCAATCAGTGTTTTAACCTTTGCCGCCGCCGCATCTGTAAAGTTAAGCGGTGACATTTCCTCTGCCGTCATTGTCTGTACTGACATATCTTACTCCTAGTTCCACCAGCGCTTATATACTTGAGCGTAGGTTTCCTTTTCCATTTCTTTGTATAAAGAAATAGTGATTAAACTGAAAATTTAGCCTGCGACACAGATAAACTTAAATCGATGTTCTCCGCAGGCATTTTGATTTGCTCAGATAGTTCGTGATGAACCAGCTTACCGTTGACCCCTGCACCCACCGCCATTTCTAGGAGATTATAATGCAAGTCGCCATTAATGCGTGACTTCTCATACAGTTCGACTTTATTCGATGCCAGTACGTTCCCATCTATTCGTCCATTGACCATGACATTAGATGCCTTCACACTTCCTTTAATGTGTCCTGCATCGCTCAAAATCAAGGTACTATTATCATCATCTGAAATAAGATCCCCCTCAATTGTGCATTCAACGTGCAAAATCCCTGAAAAGTGTACGTCCCCTGCAATCTTTAGCCGTCTGTTTAACATAGCATCAACCTTAGGCCGATTTTGCTGTGCATTAACAGCAACTGGTTTTTTATTTTTCTTTTTAAACATACTAAACCCCTTTACTCTTAGCCTCGATCCAAACAGTTTTTATTCGTATCGTTAGATTGCAACTATAATACACCCTAGTACTAAAGCGGTAATCTTCATTACGATTTATGGCAGCATTGCAGGATGACGAAGCGCTTCTGTCTCATCAAACCCCAACATTAAATTCATATTCTGCACCGCTTGACCTGCAGCCCCTTTCACTAAATTATCAATCACAGACAGGACAATAATACGATGGCTATTGCCGGTTCGATGCATCGCGATACGACACATGTTGCAGCCTTTGACCGACCTTGTCTCAGGTTGAGAGCCTGCAGGCAACACGTCGACAAAGTATTCATCTTTATAACGGTTTTCAAACAAATGCTGCACATCAAGCGATCCGTCATCTTTAGTATACAACGTTGCGTGAATCCCCCGAATGATCGGCAGTAAGTGCGGACTAAAAGTTAAGTCAACAGAAGTACCCGCAGCGGCGGCCAATGTTTGAGCAATTTCCGGCTGGTGACGATGCCCACCCGTTGCATAGGCTTTAAAGCTTTCCCCTGCCTCACTTAATATATTGGCAAGCTTCCCCTGCCTACCTGCACCACTAATTCCAGATTTTGTATCGGCGATTAAATTCTCTAAATCCACCTTGCCCGTTTCAATCAGTGGCAACAAACCCAACGTTACGGCCGTTGGATAGCAACCGGGGTTGGCGACAAGTTGCGCATCTTTAATGTGGCTGCGATTAATTTCAGGCAAACCGTAAGCGGCAGTTTCAACAAGCTCAGGGCAAGCATGCGTCATACCGTACCATTGCTGCCAGACGTCAACGTCCTTGATCCGAAAATCGGCGGCCAAATCGATCACCTTAACCCCTGATTTGAGTAGTTCAGGCGTGTGCTCCATGGCAATACCATTGGGTGTTGCAAAGAAAACTAAATCGCAATCGCCCAAAGCATCGCCTGAAGGGTCGCTAAACTCACAATCACAAAAACCGCGAAGGTTAGGAAACATAGCATCGACTCGGGTGCCAGCATTGCTGCGCGAGGTAACGACGCTCACCTCAACACCGCTATGCATCGCTAACAGCCTTAACAACTCTACGCCGGTGTAACCCGTCGCGCCTACAATACCGATTTTTTTCATGATAATTCGCAACCGTTGACAATTGGGTCGTATAATATCGGGGTTTGGCATACCAATCTACGCCCCTTCGCAAAAACGATTACACAACCCACATTAAAGGTTAGCTCATGTACTTATGGCTTAAAGCATTCCACGTGATTTTTATGGTGACGTGGTTCGCCGGACTATTTTATCTGCCCAGATTGTTCATCTATCACGCGATGGAAGAAAATAAATCGAGTTTTGAATTATTTAAGCTTATGCAAAAGCGCTTGTTTGGAATAATGACCCTAGGCGCGCTGCTGACGGTTATTTTTGGAACCGCGTTAATCGCCATGAATTGGAGCTACTTAATTGCCAGCCCTTGGTTTTTAGTTAAGATGCTGTTTGTCGCAGCTTTGTTTGCTTATCATTACTGGTGTTTTAAAATTATGATCCAGTTTCGTGAAGAGCGCAATAAACGCAGTCATGTGTGGTATCGATGGTTTAATGAGGCGCCGGCAGTGGCTTTAATTGTGATTGTAGTGATGGTTGTTGTCAGACCATTTTAGGCCTGACAACCCCCTTTACACAACCTTCGTGTTTGACAGCAACGGTCCAAGCTCATCAAGCGCTTTTTCGTATACTGTCCGTTTAAAGTACACTACCTCTCTGATTGGACGATGGTAATGTACCCAACGCCAACCATCAAATTCGGGCACATCTGTCGCCCGTAAGTTGACACAGGAATCATCTGACGTCAGTCGCAACAAATACCAAACTTGTTTTTGACCAATACATAGCGGTGTGGACCGCCTGCGTATCAGATGTTTAGGCAGACGGTACGTAAGCCAGTTTGCCGTAAATCCCATAACTTCAACGTGTTCTTCTAAAAGCCCTATTTCTTCATGAAGCTCTCGATACATTGCTTCAAGTGGTGTTTCACCTTCGTTAATACCACCTTGAGGAAACTGCCATGACCTTTGGCCAATACGCTTTCCCCAGAACACTTTGCCGTCACTGTTGGAGAGGATAATGCCTACGTTTGGTCTAAAACCATTCTCGTCAATCAAGGCACTCTCCATTGTCTAACTTTATGTGTCGATTTTTTCATAACTATCATGAATCAGCAAATGTTAGCCGCTATAATGTGCATATTTTTGTGCTAATTAATGCTGCAAGCGATATTCGGTACAATTTTTCACCAATACAATGAGAATATATCTATGGCACTGGCCCTTTTTGACCTAGACAACACGTTACTTAGCGACGACAGTGATTACCGATGGGGTCAGTTTTTAGTTGAAAGAAAGCTGATTGATAGCGACAAGCACAGCCAGATAAATCAAAAATTCTATCAACAATACGTGGATGGGACTTTGGATATCCACGAATTTTGTGCCTTTAGTTTTGAGTTTTTATCCA
>ENA-ORXT01000875-ORXT01000875.1-marine-metagenome-genome-assembly--contig:-NODE-875-length-43944-cov-7.509403_pt1 | contig 43944 bp, 38 predicted proteins | sample MGYA00237868_ERZ511482 | MGnify/ENA metagenome assembly ERZ511482
TCTCCATTTGATATTTCTGCATTCTTATTCTGAGCAAATTGCCAGAAGGGTGGTCTGAGCAATGCGTATTTAGGACCCAGACAATATTGCGTATTCAGATAGTGAGGATATTTAGATGCAGCAGAACCTCCTCCATGATTGATTATCAAATCTGCACCACCATGGTCAGCATAAAGATCATCGATACAGATCAATTTTATTTTGGACGAAAGAATTTCTTTTTTGTAAGCAATGTCAAATTCGTATCCATCAACTACCAAATAATCAGTTGGCTTAAGGTGTTCAGCAATCAATAACTGTGTTTCGGCTGCAAGTGTAAAATCTGACGTGATTACTATCAGGTTTTTGCACTTATCAGATATGAGAGTGCTTATCTTTTGACTTGGATCCTTGATGATAAAGTAACAATCGAAGAAATCATCGAGCATTTGCAACAACGCCAGAGATCGATATACGTGCCCTAGACCAATTGTAGAATTCCCATCAGCTCTAAAAAATACCTTTATTTTATTCACTGTGAATGGCTTGGTATTTTAATTCTGCGAGCTTCCAATCCTCTAAGGTGTCTATATCTTGTACTTCGAGTTCAGAGAGGATCACAGCTCTAGTCAGTTCGGCAAATAAGGTTTGATTACTTTTCAGCTGAGGTATATCAAAGGTGTAAAACTGGCCTGCATCATGATAGTAAGTTTGCAGATCTTGAGATCGTTTCATGATGTTTTCCTTATGTACAAATGCTACTTTCTTATTTGATTCAAGTTTTAATGCTCGCTCTATCGGATAAGAAAAGCTGGAAATAGTAATGACCGTATCTGCATCTGTTCCATTGAGAATCTTGAAACTTTCCCTCAGCGAATCTAGAGTTACTAGTGGCGCAGTAGGGTAGAGACAGGTGCCTTGACTGAAGTGACTTCCTTGATCGGCATAAGCAGCAATCACCTCTAACACTACATCTACTGTAGTGGCGTAGTCATCTGCATTTTTTTCACTTCTGAGGAAAGGGACTTCTGCGCCATACTCGATTGCTATACGCTTGATCTCTTCATCATCTGTAGATACCATTACGGTATCATACAAACCAGAATCCAATGCAGCTTTAATGCTATAAGCAATGATCGGTTTGCCAAGAAAGTGTTTTATATTTTTTCTTGGTATTCGCTTGCTGCCTCCTCTTGCTGGTATGATAGCGATTCTACTCACGCAGAAATATTTAATACTTGTTCTATCACGTAAGCTTGCTCTTCTTCTTTAAGTGTAGGATACATAGGGAGACTTAGACATTGTTCATAGTAAGCTTCTGCTAATGGGTAGTCCCCTTTTTTGTGACCTTTAGATCTGTAGTATTTAAGTAAGTGAGTTGGGATGTAATGTACCTGAGCATATATCCCGTTTTTCCTTAGCGTATCATAGACCTCCTTGCGATTATTGAGCAGGACGGTATACAGATGATAAGCGTGATTTACACCCTCGTTTATTTTTAATGGTTTAACTGAAGTATCCTTAAAAGCTACATCATATTTCTTAGCTATTTCTCTTCTTCGTTTTATACCACTTTCCGCTTTAGCCAACTGCGATATCCCTAATGCACACAAGATATCTGGGATACGATAATTGTATCCTAGACTTACCATGTCATAATACCAACCTCCGTGGTTCTCCTCTAGTAGTTCTGGGTTTCTGGTAATGCCATGCGTCCTGAGCACACAGAGTTTATCATATAGTTCTTTGCTATTCGTAGTGATCATCCCACCTTCGCCACAAGCAATATGTTTCACTGGATGAAATGAAAAGATAGCTAGATCAGCAAAATTACCATTACCGCAGTTTTGTGTAATTCCTTGACTATCCGTAAAAGAACCTCCGGGGGAATGACAAGAATCTTCGATCATCCATAGGTCATGCTCATCACATAGCTTTCTAAAAGACTCTAGATCAACTCCTTGTCCTGCAAAGTCTACGGGGATGACACCTTTATAATATCCTTTTGGTTTAGTAGCTAGTTTGGCCTTGACGGCATTGATGTCTAGCAATGCTGTGTTAGGATCAATATCTGCAAACTCGATCTTCCCTCCGCAGTAAGAAATACAATTAGAGGAAGCAGCGAAAGTAATAGGAGTTGTAATAACACGATCGCCTGGTTGCACATCCAATGCCAAAGCGCAAAGATGAAGAGCAGCTGTTCCATTAGCACAGGCTACTGCATATTTAGACCCAATATAACCTGCAAATTTTTCTTCGAATTCTGAGACCTTAGGACCTTGGGTCAAGAAGTCTTGGGTCAGCGTAGACACCACTGCGTCTATGTCTGCTTGGTCTATACTTTGTCTTCCGTATGGAATAGAAAAATTACTCATTAAAAATTTTCTGTACTAAAATTCGTATCTACATGATCAACGATAAATTCTCTAAGTTCCTCGGCACTTATCCACTCATCATTATCTCCAGAGTTATAACTAAAACCTGGTGCCACTTGTTTTGCTTTGAATGTATCTTTGAACTCCTCCAAATCCCAGCTAGGAACCGTAGGTAAGATCGTATAATATTTTCCAAGATCATAAGTGTTGAACGAGTCGGAAGAAGTTATCATTTCCTCATGTATTTTTTCTCCTGGTCTTATACCGACTACTTTTTGTTCTACATTAGGCGCAATTGCTTTTGCGACTTCTGTGATCTTATAGGAAGGAATCTTAGGTACGAATATCTCTCCTCCCCAAGCATTAAACAGCGCATGGATAACCATATCCACGCCTCCATCTAGAGAGATATTAAATCTGGTCATATTTGGGTCTGTGATAGGTAAAAATCCTTCGTTTCTTTTTTTGATAAAGAATGGTATAACAGATCCATTTGATCCCATAACGTTACCATATCTAACTACCGAAAATCGAATCGGATTTTTCCCTCTTATATTATTTGCTGCAATAAAAAGTTTGTCCGAAGTAAGTTTAGTAGCTCCGTACAAGTTGATCGGTGCACAGGCTTTGTCTGTTGACAAGGCAACTACTCTTTTGACTCCTGTCTCTAGGGAAGCGTAGATTACATTTTCTGCTCCACCTATATTAGTTTTGATACATTCCGACGGATTATACTCTGCTAAGTGTACATGCTTCATCGCTGCAGCGTGGATGACAAAATCAATACCCGCCATAGCCCTGATCAAGCGCTCTCTATCTCTCACATCACCAATAAAAAATCTTATAGCTGGATATTCGCTATGTGGAAATTCCTGTGCCATCTGAAACTGCTTCTGCTCGTCTCGAGAGAAAATAACTAGCCGTTTTACATTGGGATATGCACTAAATATCCTTTTAGTAAGCGCTTTACCTAAAGACCCCGTTCCTCCTGTAATTAAAACTGAACTTCCATTCAAATCCACCATTATAAATTTTCTTTATATATGACAAATCTAAATATATAATCAGTTAAAAACGTGTTTCTTGGAGATAATTTGTAGGAATATTAGAAACTCTTCACTTCCATGATGACTTCTATGAGTTGCTCTTTAGAAATATCATTGAATAAGGGTAATCTGAGTAGTTTTTGCTCGAATTTTTGAGCATTGGGAAAGTTGCTTCCAGCATCGATATTTTGATTCACCTTACTGGTGTCCAAGCAGCCAAAATGAAAGTAAGCTTGAATAGATCTTTCTTTTAAATATGCACTGAGGTCATTTCTGTGTTCTTCGTCATTGCATAGAATGTAAAAAATGTGCGCATTATTAGTTGAGAAGTCAGGAATGTTAGGCAAGGCGATATTTTCAGCGCCAGCTAAATGGTCTTCGTAATATTTCCATGCTGCTAATCTACTGTGTTGGATTTGATCATAATTTTCTAGCTGCGCCCATAAGAAAGCAGCATTTAACTCCGATGGCAAGAACGAGGATCCTACATCTACCCAAGTATATTTATCCACCTCCCCTCTGAAGAATGCTGCTCTATTAGTTCCTTTTTCCCAAATGATCTCGGAGCGGTCGACGTACTTATCATCATTGACGATCAATAAGCCTCCTTCTCCACATTGGATATTTTTAGTAGCATGGAAAGAGTAGGTACCAAAGTGACCTATTGTCCCGAGAAATCTATCCTTGTACTTTACGCCGATAGATTGTGCAGCATCCTCTATCACGATCAGACCATGCTTATTCGCAATGTCCATGATTGCATCCATATCGCAAGCTACGCCTGCATAGTGTACGACCACGATCGCTTTGGTTCGAGCCGTGATCAGTGATTCTATCTGAGTATGATCTATGTTAGGGTGATCTTTTTGGCTATCGGCAAATACGATCTTAGCACCGCGCAGCACAAATGCATTTGCAGCAGATACAAAAGTATACGTAGGAATAATTACCTCATCACCGGGTTTTATATCAGCTAGGATACTACTCATCTCCAACGCATCAGTACAAGAGGTAGTTAACAAGCAATGCTTAATTCCGAATCGCTCCTTAAACCAATCTTGACACTGTTTGGTGTACTTACCATTGCCAGATAGTTTTTTAGTCTCGATGACATCTGCTAAATACTTTGACTCTTGGCCAGTGATGTGAGGTATGTTGAATGGTACTTCCACTTATACTTCTTTTGTGTTTCCGTGTTCGTCTACCCAACCGATTTGCTTGGCAGGATTGCCTACCACCAGTGCGTAGTCGGGGATATCCTTTGTAACTACCGCTCCTGCACCTATCATGGCGTATGCGCCTATAGTGACTCCACATATAATCGTGGCATTCGCTCCGACGCTAGCTCCTTTTTTTACTAGGGTAGTTTTGAATTCTTCTTTTTTCTCAATAGCACTGCGAGGGTTTATTACATTAGTGAAGACCATGGACGGTCCCAAGAACACATCATCTTCGCATCTTACACCTTTGTAGATGGATACATTATTCTGCACTTTTACGCCATTACCTAGTACAACTTCATCAGCTACAAAACAGTTTTGACCTAGTATACATTGACTACCAATTTTTGCACCTGCCATAACATGGCAAAAGTGCCAAACCTTGGAACCTTCTCCAATAGAAGCTCCTTGATCTACCACTGCACTTCCATGCTTATAATAATTCGTGTTGTTATCCATTAGCTAAAGAAGGCTTTTATCTTATTTACTATATACAAAAGTGTATCCTCGCTCATTTCAGTATGCATCGGAAGGGATAATACAGTTTGACAAAGTTGTTCTGTATTTGACAATTCAAATCCTTTTTCAACATACTTTTGGTAGGCAACCTGTTTGTAGAGAGGGAGTGGGTAGTAGATCATGGTAGGGATATTATTATCTGCTAAGTATTGTTTCAGCTGATCTCTTCTGCCATTTTCTGCTTGCAAAGTGTATTGATGAAATACATGGGTGCAATTTTTCTGCCTTACAGGAATCTCGATCTCATTTATTTCTTTCAGGTTATCATCATAGAATGCTGCCGCCTTTCTTCTTTGATTTATATACTCATCTAGATACTTGAGTTTGACATCCAGAATGGCAGCTTGCATACTATCCAATCGTGAGTTAACGCCAATGATCTCGTGATGATATTTTTTGGATTGTCCATGACTGGCGATCATTTTTATTCTCTGAGCTAGTGCTTTATCGTTTGTGCTTAGGGCTCCACCATCTCCATAGCAACCTAGATTTTTAGATGGGAAGAAGGAGTATGTTCCTATGTGTCCAATAGTCCCAGTTCGTTTTTTATCACCTTCCAATTCGCAAGTTGCGCCTACCGACTGAGCATTATCTTCTATTACAAAGAGGTCGTGTTTTTTTGCAAAGTTCATCACAGAACTCATATCGGAAGACTGCCCGTATAAGTGCACAGGAATGATCGCCTTCGTCCTCGGAGTAACTAGTTTATCTGCGCCGTCTAGCTTGATATTAAATGTATGTATATCTACGTCTGCCATGATAGGAATTAACCCAAGAAGCGCAATTACCTCGGCGGTTGCAACATAGGTAAAGGCGGGTAGGATCACCTCATCCCCAGGCTGTAAACCTAGGGCCATCAACGCAATTTGTAGCGCGTCTGTACCATTACCACAAGTGATCACATGTGCTGTCTGCAGGTAGGTAGCCAGATTGGTGGCAAAAGCCTCTACCGCAGGACCACCGATAAATCTAGAAGAAGATATAGTCTGAGTTATAGCCTGATCGATCTCTTCTTTGATGTTGAGATACTGACCATGCAGGTCGACCATATGGATTTTATCGCTCAATTTGATGCTTTCTTTTACTTCTGCTAAAGATACCAATTGTTATTTATATTATGATTTTTCTTAATATATCATCTGCTCATATCCAGCAATCTCTATTGAAATGCACATTCCTATAATATTATTATGTTACAATGCTTTATTACTAGACAAATATTGGCATAAGAGCTCATGGGTATAATCATCAGGCAAAGTGTAAAGACATCGCTAGTCAACTTCATAGGAGTTGGAGTAGGGGCGATAAGCACATTGTTTATTTATCCACTTTACCTTGAGATATATGGAGTAGCAGGTTTTTTGATAAGTACGGCGGCACTTTTCATACCATTTGCCAGTATTGGTCTGGTAAGTATCATCATCAAGTTCTATCCAAAATTCAGAACAGAAGATCATACTAACCAAGGCATGCTCAGTATGCTTTTGATTGGCTTTGTTATTTTATTTGGCTTGTTTCTTATTCCTTTTTTATTTTTTCTAGAGCCGATTATGGACTGGATAAGATTGATAGGATTGGATAAGGAGTCAATACTTCCTACTTATATCACGGTCATCTTGATCCTGACACCGCTCATCATTTTGAAAGATCTACTCACCGCCTATTCTACTAGCAACAAAAGAATAGTGGTGCCACAGCTCATTTCACAATTAGGCTACAAATTATATTTGCCAATTGCAGTTGTGGTTTTTGGATATTATGAATTTTCTAAAATTGATTTCGCCTATAGTTTGGTAGGGTTCTATTTGTTAGTAGTGGTACTACTTGTTTTTTATCTGAAATATCTAGGTGTATTTAAACTGGCTAAGCCTGAGTGGGATTTTCTTAAGACGGGTGACAAAAAGGAAATTCGTGACTATGGTATCTTCTCTTCGTTTAACCAGTTGGGTGTTGGGCTTGCCTTCAGGATCGATATGGTTATGATACCAATGCTCCTTTCCTTCTCCAGTGGAGCGATTTATACGATGATGTTATTCTTGTCAAATATTATCGACATACCAGCTCGTGCAGTAAGGTCGATTGCTGCTCCGATCATCTCTGAATCATGGAATAGTGGAGATATGCAAGAGATCAATATGATCTACAAAAAGTCAGCCCTCAATCTAGCTATTCCAGGAATAGCTATCCTGTTATTGATCTGGTTTAGTTTTGATAGTATAGCAAATATTTCCTCTAATCCAGACAAACTGATCATCGGTAAGTATGCATTCTTATTCCTTGGAATCGGAAAATTATTTGATCTCATGACTTCTGTAAATGACCAAATCATCGTTTACTCTCCGAAGTATAAATACAATCTCATTTTCATACTCCTACTCGGTGGAGTTAATGTAGTCCTGAATTTTTACTTGATAAAAAAGTATGGAATCACAGGGGCAGCCATAGCGAGTTGTATCGCTTATCTTATCTATAACGTTATCAAATTATTATTTATACAGATCAATTACGGGATGAATCCTTTTACAAGAAGCCTCTTCAAAGTGATTTTTATAGGAGGATTACTGGCAACAGGAATGTACTTTATACCTGTATTTAATTTCTCGATTACAGAGATATTAAAGAATGGAATGATCATCGGATTACTTTACTTTCCTGTGATTTATTTTCTCAATATCTCACCTGATTTCAATAAGCTTTGTAATATTGTTATCAACAAACTCAGGTCAATCATCTAATGCAAATACCCTTTTATAAATATCAAGGTACAGGAAATGATTTTGTCATTCTGGATGGCATGGTCACTGATCATAGACTCACAACAGAGCAAGTTGCACTTTTGTGCGATAGAAAGTTTGGGATAGGTGCAGACGGCCTGATGATCCTTGCGCCTTCTGACCATACGGACTTTAAGATGGTGTATTATAATAGCGATGGTAATCAAAGTACAATGTGTGGTAATGGAGGGCGATGTATTGTAAAGTTCGCTCAGCACCAAGGATATATAGATTCAACGACGACCTTTGAAGCGATAGACGGCAAGCATCGAGCAAAGATCCTAGAGAATGGAATCGTGGAATTAGAAATGATTGACGTGGAATCTGTTGAATGCAATGATCCCGTGTATGTTTTGGATACAGGCTCGCCACATTACATAAGGTTTGCTGGATCCGAAGACCTAGACATCGTAGAATTTGGGAAGAGCATAAGATATGGGGAGCAATATAAAGCAGAAGGTATCAATGTGAATCTTGTGCAAGAGGAAGCGGATGGTATCTCTATCAAAACTTATGAACGTGGGGTAGAGGATGAGACTTTGTCTTGTGGGACAGGGGTGACTGCGGCTGCTATATCAACTGTTATTAAAAGTGATAAGATGGGGGAACAAAGGGTAGCTGTTAAGGCCGTTGGTGGTGAACTTTATGTTAGACTTGATAGGAATGGGGAGCAATTGTTTAAGAATATATGGCTATGTGGCCCTGCGGAACAAGTTTATGAAGGTGCTTTCTTGTTAAGTGGTAGCAAAGGTAATTAAGTACTCAATTTTCTCTTTTTGCTTTATTTGTAAATCTTAGTATTAACCTAAGCGTGCATATCAAATAAACAGTACAGCCGATGCAGTATTTTTTTTAGTGCTATGGAATACTAAGAGGAAAATACTGACCCGCAAGTCAAGGTTTCAATTTTTATAAGCAACAATTCAGACGATTTTTCTAAAAGTATAAAAAGTATAAATACAATCCATCCTGACTTAGAACCTTACTTGTGCAAAACGAATACAGTCTACAAACGAAACATTGCAAAGGCTCTAAAGCTAACTGTTGAAATGCAACGAACTATTGAATACTACCTGGATTATAAAGCTGAATCAGCTTTTGTCTTTTAAATTGATTCATAGGTTACAACTCCATTTCTAAATTAACTTTAACCCCTTGCAACTCACTTAGCGCATGATGATCCTTGATCTCTTTAGCAACGGCAATCCCAGCCACATAAGTAGCCATGGCATCATCAGGTTTTTCCAACTCCTCTTGCAACTGCCCTAGATGATAGTAGAGACCGACATAATTAGGATTGACTGATTTCAGGTACAAGTAACCTTCTTCGGCTTTTGTAAACTCATTTAGCCCTTCATACTCTTTCGCAATAGCAAAAAGTATAAAAGCATCATCTGGCTGATCTTTTAGAAAATCTTGTAATTGCAATAGTCTATCACTCATATGGAAAACAAATTGTTGGGAATTAAGCAAAAATCAAAAACTATACTCAAAGTTAAATTGTTAAACATATAAGCCTGATTTTGATATATATTTGCATCAAAATTCAATAAAAATAAAGTAACATGAAATTACTTGTTTGCATAAGCAAAACACCCGATACAACTGCTAAGATAGCATTCAAAGATGGAGATACTGCCTTCAATACAGATGGTGTACAGTTCATCATGAATCCATATGACGAATGGTACGCGCTCGTAAGAGCACTGGAAATAAAAGAGGCAAATGGTGGCACAGTAACGGTTATCAATGTAGGACCTGCAGAAAATGATGTAATAATCAGAAAAGCACTGGCAATAGGAGCTGATGATGCGGTAAGAGTAGATGCGGCTGGGAGTACGGCCTTGAGCGTGGCAAAGGAAATAGCAGCTTATGCTAAAGATCAAGCATTCGATATTATATTGACTGGTAAGGAAACGATAGATTATAGTGGTGCAGAAGTGGGGGGTATGGTTGCAGAGTTGTTGAGTCTGCCTTACATCTCCTTTGCAAGTCAGCTAGATCACGACGGTACAGCGGCTACTGTATCTAGAGATATAGAGGGCGGCGTAGAGGTAGTGAAAGTTACTGGACCACTAGTAGTATCTGCATCTAAGGGAATGGCGGAACAAAGAATACCTAACATGAGAGGTATTATGATGGCTAAGCGCAAGCCGCTGAATGTAGTTGCATCATCAGGCGCAGCGGATGTAGTGAAGGCAACTAAATTCAGCTTGCCAGCAGCTAAGAGTGGAGTGAAAATGCTCGAAGCTGATCAGATGGATGAGTTAGTAAGATTACTGCACGAAGAGGCGAAGGTCATATAAGCAAATCGTTGTGATAACGAGGTTGTTCAAACAAATTTGATAATCCAATTAAAAGAAATATAAATGTCAGTATTAGTTTTAGCTGAAAGCAAAAAAGGGGAGTTTAAAAAATCTTCGTTTGAGTTGGTTCATTATGGACATCTCACGGCGAAGGCCTTAGGTACAGAATGTGTGGCCTTGGTGCTAGGAGAGGCTGGGGATGCAGGCGTGTTAGGTACTTATGGCGCGAGCAAAGTTATTCACATCAATGATGCAGCTCTCAATCAAGTCAATACTCAAACATACAATAGTGTGATCGCTCAGGTCGCTTCTCAAGTGGGCGCAGACACGGTGATCCTATCCCATAGTTCTACTGGCAAAACGCTGGTAGGTGGTTTATCGGTAAAAATGGATGCAGGTAGTGTCACATCTGTAAATGCCGCACCAACTAACGATGGAGGATTCAAAGTAACTAAAGGTGTATTTGCAGGTAAGGCTATAGCGGAGAATGAGATCACTTCAGCGAATAGAGTATTGACCTTGGCAGGAAATAGCATACCACCACAAGAGGTAGGCGCGCCGGTAGCCGTAGAATCAGCGACTGTAGATATCCCAGCTTCGACGGTGACGAGTCTAGAGACCAAAACAGTAGATGGTATCGTGCCATTGCCAGAAGCAGAACTAGTAGTATCTGCAGGGCGAGGGATGAAAGGACCAGAGAACTGGGGCATCATAGACGCACTAGCAGCAGAGCTAGGAGCAACTACCGCATGCTCTAGACCAGTAGCAGATACTGGGTGGAGACCACATCATGAGCATGTAGGTCAGACTGGGGTTGCTATCCGACCAAATCTATACATAGCAGCAGGTATTTCAGGAGCGATACAGCACTTAGCGGGGGTTAATAACTCTAAGACTATCGTTGTGATCAACAAGGATCCTGAGGCACCATTCTTCAAAGCGGCTGATTATGGGGTATGTGCGGATCTTTTTGACGTTGTACCTGCACTTACAGAGGCTTTAAAGCGATATAAGCAAAGCAATTAGTATCTTTACGATTCGTTACAATTATTGTATTTTAAGGTGCCCTCAGAAGGCATTTCATAATAGAGAATGAATAAGATCGAGTTAGATATTGTTGCTTTATCGCACAGTGTGACCCAGTCACATAATTACGCAATCGTACTAGGAGAACTGGACGGCAATCGCCGATTACCTATAGTTATAGGTGGTTTTGAAGCGCAAGCTATAGCAGTAGCCATGGAGAAGATGAAGCCGAATAGGCCACTTACCCATGACCTATTCAAAAACACCCTAGATTCTTTCGAGATCAAGCTCAAAGAGATCGTGATCAATAATCTGATCGACGGTATTTTTTATGCAAAACTTGTCTGTAGTAAGGATGGAGAGATATTCGAGATCGACTCTCGTACCTCTGATGCTATTGCGATGGCAGTCAGATTCGGCTGTCCGATATATACTTTTGATTTTATTTTGAAAGATGCTGGTGTTATCCTTGAAGATGAAGGAGGGGATAAAGAAAAGGTAAAAAAGAGAAAAGCTCCTGTAGGTAAAGACGGCTATTCTAGCATGTCTATATCTGCTCTCAAAAAACTATTAGAAGATGTCCTCGCTGATGAAGATTATGAGAAAGCGGCAAAGATCAGGGATGAGATGAATAAGCGAAAGCAGAGTTAGGTCACCTTATATGCTTTCAAAATACCAAACAACTCTTCCATCATAACCTCCGTAAAATCAAGGTGAGTAACAAACCTGACGGTATTCGGCCCAAAGAGTGCGGCATTAACTCCCTTGGATTTTAAGTATTCCAAAAATTTATCTCCGGTAGTAGACTCATCAAGGTCAAATATCAAAATATTAGTCTTGATAGGCCGAATAGCTTTGACATAATCCAGCCCTTTTAAAGTCTCACCAATAGATTTAGCTCTGTCATTATCTATTTTAAGTCTTTCGATATTATTTTCTAACGCATAAAGACAGCCTTGTGCTAAAATACCTGACTGGCGCATCCCACCTCCCATCACTTTCCTAAATCTTCGAGCCTGTTTTAGATCAGCTTTATCCCCGATCAATAAAGAACCAACTGGAGCACCAAGTCCTTTAGAAATACAGATAGAGATACTATCAAATTGAGCGCCCACATCTTGAGTTGCTTCTTGAGTCTCTACTAAAACATTAAATAACCTTGCACCATCGAGATGTAACTTTAGACCTCGCTCTTGAGTCAGTTTTCGGATAGGTTTTATCTCATCCAAGGTATAAAAGCTACCGCCTCCCTTATTGCAGGAATTTTCTATAACGACAAGTTTTGACTTAGGCAGCCAATCGTAGTCTGGTTTGATAGCAGCGGATATTTGATCAGCAGTGACCTTACCATTGCTACCTTGAATCAGATTGATAGCGACCCCAGAGTTGAAGCTGTAGCCACCTGTCTCATATTGATATACATGTGAGCTAATATCGCAGATGACCTCGTCCAGCGGTTGTGTGTGCACCTTGATAGCGATCTGATTGGTCATCGTACCAGACGGACAAAATATAGCGGCTTCCTTGCCAAACATTAAGGCTGCTTTTTCCTCTAATTTATTAACCGTAGGGTCCTCTCTAAATACGTCATCTCCGACAGGGGCAGACATCATAGCCTTCCGCATAGCCTGTGAAGGCACAGTAACCGTATCACTTATCAAATTGATCATAAATCGCTTAGATTGAATGAGTAAAATAATATAATTATGCCTTATACAATGACATATGCTAAGTTCAAATCGGCGTATATTTGTTTACTATGAAAAACATCAGGAATTTTTGTGTCATTGCCCATATTGATCATGGGAAAAGTACACTATCTGATAGATTGTTAGAGCATACGAAGACCATATCTCAGCGAGATATGCAGAATCAAGCGCTCGATGATATGGATCTAGAGAGAGAGAGAGGGATTACGATCAAGAGTCACGCAATCCAGATGTATTACAATGCTGAGGATGGACAGAAGTATACCTTCAATATGATCGATACGCCTGGGCATGTTGATTTTTCATATGAAGTATCTCGATCTATCGCAGCTTGCGAAGGAGCATTGTTGTTAGTCGATGCCTCTCAAGGTATCCAAGCACAGACCATATCTAATCTCTACTTGGCGATAGAGCATGACCTAGAGATCATACCAGTGCTTAACAAGGTAGATATGGAGAGCGCGATGATAGATGAAGTATCAGATCAGATCATAGATCTTATAGGTTGCAAAAAGGAAGAGATAATACTCGCAAGTGGAAAAACGGGTGTAGGGGTAGATGAGATACTTGCAGCGGCTGTAGAGAGGATTCCGGCTCCAAAAGGAGACGAGAGTGCACCTCTACAAGCGTTAATATTTGATTCTGTTTTTAATTCTTACAGAGGAGTGATCGCCTACTTTAGAATACTCAATGGCGTTTTGAATAAGGGAGATGCCATCACATTTGTGAATACCAAAGCGGAATACTCAGCAGATGAGATAGGAATCCTACAAATAGGTCAGGTCCCAAAGAAAGTAATGAAAGCTGGAAACGTAGGCTATGTGATTACTGGAATCAAAGAATCAAAAGAGATCAAAGTAGGGGATACCATCACACAAACCGAAAACCCTTGTGATGCAGCAATAGATGGTTTCGAAGTAGTGAAGCCAATGGTATTTGCTGGAATCTATCCTATTGAAAATGAACACTTCGAAGACCTAAGGGATAGTTTAGAAAAGCTGCAGCTTAATGATGCTTCTCTGGTTTACGAACCAGAGACTTCTATGGCACTCGGCTTTGGGTTTAGATGTGGATTCTTGGGGATGTTGCACTTGGAGATCATCCAAGAGCGATTGTCTAGAGAGTTTGATCAGGAAGTAATCACTACGGTACCTAACGTATCGTACCAAGCATTTACTAATAAGGGGGTTCAGATGATCATCAATACCCCTTCAGACCTGCCAGATCACAACTTGCTTAATCATGTGAAGGAACCTTACATCAAAGCTCAGATCATCACTAAACCTGATTTTACTGGGGCGATCATGACCTTGTGTTTGGATAAGCGTGGAATCCTTAAAAATCAAACTTATCTAACGACAGAGCGCGTAGAGTTGACTTTTGAGTTACCATTGGCAGAGATTGTTTTTGACTTTTACGATCGGCTTAAGTCGATATCCAAGGGATACGCTTCATTTGATTATACGCCGATCGATTACAGGCAGTCAGATCTGGTTAAGCTGGATATAAAGCTTAATGGTGATTCGGTGGATGCATTGTCTTCACTAGTTCACAGAGCTAAAGCGGATAGTTTCGGAAGGAAGATCTGCAAGAAACTAAAAGAACTATTACCTAGACAGCAGTTCGTAATAGCAATACAAGCAGCAATAGGCGCAAAGATCGTAGCAAGAGAAACCATCTCTGCACTCCGTAAAGATGTTACCGCAAAGTGTTATGGTGGAGATATCACTCGTAAGCGTAAACTACTAGAGAAGCAAAAGAAAGGAAAGAAAAAGATGAGACAGATCGGGTCGGTACAAGTTCCACAGAAAGCGTTTCTAGAGGTACTTAAGCTTAGTGATTAGCCTTGACTTTGCTAAGGGCTGACAGTTGCATTCGACTTTACTTAATCTGATAATTCGGTTTTTAAAGGAGTGGAATGGATAAGCTACTATGAGGTTGTCAATTCGGACATGTCAAAGATTTGAGGTGTGCTAATTATGATTCTTCGGCTGATGGTCACGCTGACAAATCGATCATAACAAAGAGAGTAGGGTAGACTTGTGGAGAAATCTAACCACCCTAGTCTTTGATGAGATTATACTTATAGGTCAAGTATTCAGCCATAGTATTCCCAGTTTCAGGATCTTCGTTGAGCAGATAGATATCTACATCTACTACTTCAGATTCTTCTTTCATTTGAGAGTTGAAGGTGATCTTGATTTCTCCTTTATCGCCGGGAAGTATAGGCTTGCGTGGCCAATCGGTATCAGTACAATCGCATGAGCTAACTAGATCTATGTAGACTGTATCTTGGCTTACATTCGTGAAGTGGAAACTAGATTTAATAATATCACCGTGCTTAACATCTCCTAGATCTATAGCCCTTTCTTCAAATTGTAATAGAGTTACACTATTGTTCTGAGCACTCAGTGTCCAAGATATTGAGATAAGACAAGCAAGTAAGGTCAACGTTTGTTTCATTTCTACCTACATAGTTATGTTCCTATCCATTGTAAATCAAGGATAGGCGCAATTTTAAGACGATTTTAATGAGTAATTGTTACGCTACTTGAATAGCGAATCAACAAATGCGCGCTTATTGAATACTTGCAAGTGGTCCATCCCTTCACCTACTCCTATGTACTTGATAGGTATCTTGAATTGATCAGATATTCCTATAGCAACGCCCCCTTTGGCAGTCCCATCTAGCTTGGTCAAAGCTAAAGCTGTAACATCTGTTGCTGCGGTAAATGCTTTCGCTTGTTCGATAGCATTTTGCCCTGTAGTTGCATCTAGTACTAGTAATACTTCGTGTGGCGCACCAGGCATTTTTTTATTAATAGAGTTTTTGATCTTGGACAGCTCTTTCATCAGGTGAATCTTATTATGTAGCCGGCCAGCAGTATCTATTATGGCCACATCCATCTCATAAGTGTGCGCATAGGTCACTGTCTCGTAAGCTACTGCAGCAGGGTCAGTATTCATCCCCTTATCAAAGAGCGTGGCATCAGCTCTCCGAGCCCAAATCCCTAGCTGGTCTACTGCCGCTGCTCTGAAAGTATCTCCCGCACCTAGCACTACTTGCTTTCCTCGTTGCTTATACTGATGTGCGATCTTACCTATCGTCGTAGTTTTTCCTACACCATTAACTCCCACCACTAGTATAATGTAAGGTTTGATACCATCAGGAGTCGTAAAGTCTTCTACATCCTCCGTATTATTCTCGCCAAGGATCTCTATTATTATATTCTTAAGGATAGAGTTAAGCTCACTAGTGTTGAGATATTTGTCCTTAGCAACTTTAGCTTCTAGACGATCTATGATCTTGATGGTCGTGTCTAGACCGACATCTGATTGTATGAGTATCTGCTCTAGTTCATCTAGGAAGGATTCGTCGACTTTGCTCTTGCCAGCTACCGCCTTGGATATTTGCCCGAAGAAGCTACTCTTTGTTTTTTCTAGTCCTTTGTCTAGGTCTTGCTCTTTTTCTTTAGTGAAGAACTTTTTGAAGAAACTCATTTGCCGAGGATTATGGTGTGGATTAATTTAGTCTGCGTATAGGGATTAAAAACAAAAAGGCTTTTCTCGTAAAAGAAAAGCCTCTAAGTTTAAAAATCTCTGTAGTTATATTTTTTACTTACTAGCGAAAAATTCCTTCACTTTATCTTTGTGAATCATGATCTCTTTGTAAGTATATTTTCCTGTTTCCGGGTTCTTTACGCTTTTCACGACTTTTACGAAATCTCTTCCCGATCCGGCATTTGCTGCCCTTTGTCCTGTTCTGGAGTTTTTAGATACTTTAGCCATTGTTATTTGATTTCTTTATGAACGGTATATTTCTTCATGATCGGGTTGAATTTTTTCAGTTCAAGCCTATCAGGAGTGTTTTTTCTATTTTTCTGTGTAATATATCTAGATATACCAGACAGACCACTTGCTTTATGCTCGGTACATTCTAGTATTATCTGTTGTCTATTACCTTTTGATTTCTTTGCCATTTTTAAGTTGCTTTAAGATATTAAAGTTTGATACCAGTTTTGAATCCTTTGCGCTCACATTTTTTGAGATACTCATAGATTCCTACTTTGTTGATAGTTTTGAGGGTACTAGTAGCTATTTTAAGCGTTACCCACTTATCCAATTCAGGTATAAAGAATCTCTTTTTCTGGAGATTTGGTTCAAATGTTCTCCTTGTTTTCGCTTTCGAATGCGAAACATTGTTACCAGTGATAACTCTTTTACCTGTAAGTTGACAAACTTTTGACATTGTTAAATTCTTTTTATGTGACTCCGACAGGATTCGAACCTGTAACCTCCTGATTCGTAATCAGGTACACTATCCAGTTATGCTACGGAGCCATGGTCTATGATTTCCGAAAATTCTTAACCTAGAGCCTAGTTGTTTTTTATATAAATAATTGAGAATCAATCAACTAACTTGATAAATCCTATTACTAGCGTGCAAAGATACTTTATATCTCCTGATAATGAAAGCTTTATTAAAGCATAATGCATATCAAATGCAGATTATTAAGATTCGACAAAAATCTTAAAAAAATTGGATAATTCATTGGGCATCAACTCTAATTTGTGTCTTTATTGTAGTCATATTAATAAAATAGATAATTGATTTTCTAAAGTAACTATCTAGTATCTGTTTTAAATTATTGATGACAAAAAGAATAAACGTACGGGGTGTACAACTTTCAAAATATTAAATTCATACTCATCATATGGGCAGTGCTCATATGTGTGCCATTAATTGGTCAATATAGTGATGATTCTAAGATCCACTATACGGTTAACGATGGTCTGCCATCTAGCACGTGCTATGATGTGATACAAGATGACAGAGGTTTTCTATGGATAGCTACAGAGGGTGGCTTAACCAAATATGACGGTTACAACTTCAAAACCTTCACAACCTCCAATGGATTAGTGGACAATGAAGTAATTAAGATGGAGATAGATGCTAGTGGAAGAATATGGTTAAATACTAATCGTGAATTATCATATATGCTAAATGATAGTTTCTATATTTTCGATCAAGTCTTGAACTCTGAGCTTAACTGGAATTTCAAATTACAAGAGGATTCGCATGGGCTTTTGTGGATAGTAAGAGCGAATATCTTAATGGTGTACGATGCTATTACTTTAAAACCGAAAAAGTTAGAAGATTTTTCTAACGCTGGAGCAAAGGATTACTTTATCGCTGGTGTACATGATGATGCTATGTATATCGTCTATAATAAGAGTCTCTACAAATTTAGAGGAACTAACCTCGTCGATATAGTTCCATTTGACAATTATGTAACAACGCTAAGTCATTTCAACGGCTTCTTCCAGATCAAGTCGCCATATCTATATTATAGTCGACAAGACGAACTGAGGAAGTATCACCTTAATAATGGATCAGATGAACTTTTTTTGAAGTTAGACGGTAAGATCAGGCAACTGCAAATCGAAGATAATGAAGCATGGATATTGTCAGAAAACAGTCTAAGCAATGCTCAGCTCAATGCCGATGGAGTAATTATTTCTACCGAAAAAATACTTAATGGCGCACTATGTTCTAGATTTTTATTTGATACGGAAAAGAATTTGTGGGCAGCAATTTATAAGAATGGGCTGATGATGCTTCCACCTCAAAAAGACAATGTCCATATAACCGACTTTGGTACTTATGGATCTAATAATCTAGAATCTATACTTATACATGACAACAAAGTCATACTAGGAAGTGAAAAAGGCGACTTGTATATCAAACAAAACAATGAAATCTCGTCATACAATTTGAATGAGGATACAAGATTTCCGGTGAATAGGATAATCGATATTTTGCCGTTAGGAGCAGATGGGTATCTACTATCTTCTGACTCGGGAATACATCACGTCAAAGATGATGAGATAAGGCAAGTCGTATCGACTAATGGTAAGAATATATTTATGAAGGACTACAGGGTCCTAATTAACTGCTACAATGGGTTATACGATATTGCAATAGATGATCTTATAGATCCTGAAGCTAAACTGGGTAATGCGAATGAGGTACTGAATAAAGTGATAGATAACAGATCTTATACTTCTATAGTAGATAAGAATAATAGTCTATGGAGCGCTAATGTTATTGATGGTCTAACAAAAATATCTGGTCGTGATACCTTTTACTTTAAGACCTTGTCAAATATTTTTAATTGCACGATCTCTCGGTTGTTAGAGTTGGATAATGGGTTGATATGCGCAGTTACTAAAGGTGAGGGAGTTATTCTTATCAAGGACATGACTTTCAAGCAAATTAGTACTAAGAACGGCTTGTCTAGTAACTTCTGTTATGATGTAAGTATGTCAGGCAACAACATATTCGTGGCTACCAATAAAGGAGCTAGTATCATAGATCTGGAAGACTTTGATAAAATGAAGTTTTCTATAAAGATCATAGATATGCACAATGGTCTTAACTCTAATGAGGTGCAAGATGTAGAATACCATAATGGTGAACTCTATCTTGCGACTAATGAAGGCTTGGTAACCTATGGTCTCGAAAGAATGACTGAGATAGCTGAGACAAAACAAATATTCATAGAAGAATTCTTAGTCAATGGGGAAAATAAACCTGTCAAGGATAGCTATTCCTTAAAGCCTCATGAAAATAACATCAGGATAAAATATATTTCTCCGGATATTACTTCTAATCAGCATACGATATACTATTATCAGTTAGAGGGTATAGATAAAGAGTGGATACAAACTACTTCTACGGAAACACATTATAGCAATCTTATAGCGGGCACCTACAACTTTAAATATAAGCTTGATTCAGTAACTGGTGATGAAACGGTCAAGTCAATAGAGATCATCATAGAGCCAAAATTTGTGGAGTCTAGTATGTTTAAATTTTTGATCTTATCTGGGATAGGATGCTTGTTTTTAATACCGCTTTACTTTTCTTACCACTCTCAGAAAAGAAATTTACTCAACTTATTAGTTCAAAAGAAGTCAAGTGAAGTGGAAGAGAAAATGAAACTTTTAGAATTATCCAATTCAAGACTGGTCTCTTCTAATAAAGAGCTGGAGCAATTCGCCTATATAGCATCTCATGATCTACAGGAGCCTATCAATACCATTAAAGGATTTGGAGAGATATTAAAAAACAAATTTGACAAAGAAACTGACCCGGAGGCACTGAAGATGCTAGATATGATCAGTAGCTCTTCGACTAGAATGAAATCATTGGTCCAGGACCTACTAGTGTTTTCAAGAATAGGTAAGGAGAAGAAACGATCGATGATCGATATGAATGAATTGATAGAGAATATCATGAATGATATGACTGATAGAATAGCGTCTAATGGAGCGAAGGTCAATTGGGAAGGACTTCCTTACATACTTGGATATGATGTAGAACTCAGGTCGCTGTTTCAGAATCTATTGTCTAATGCTATGAAATTTCAGAAAGAAGGAGTTACGCCAGTCGTGGATATATCAGCTAGAGAGATCGATACTGGATTTGAGTTCAGCGTAAAAGATAACGGAATAGGGATCGGAGCAAAGCACAAAGAGCGCATCTTCGAAATATTCCAAAGGCTACATAATAAAGACCAATATGAAGGTACAGGAATCGGTCTAGCACATTGTAAGAAAATAGTAAATCTGCATAATGGGACGATATGGGTAGAATCAGAATTGGGTAAAGGTTGTAATTTTAAGTTCACTATAGAAGCGTAATAATGAAAGTATTAAAAAATGTAATGTTGGTAGATGATGACTATGCGACTAACTATTTGCATCAGTTATTTCTAGAAGAATCAGAAAGGGTAGAAAACATCATGGTCGCTAAAAGTGCAGATGAGGCATTATCTATACTCAAAGATGGATTGGCCACGGAAAATATACCAGAGATTATTTTCTTGGATATTAACCTTCCCGCTAAGAACGGGTGGGAATTCATAGATGAGTACTCTGAGATAGTCGGAGAAGCATCCAAGAATTCTAAGGTGATCATGCTAAGCACGTCCGAGAACCCTCGTGACATGGAGAAGAGTAAGGAATATAAGTTGATCAAGGAATACCGCATCAAGCCGCTCTCAGTACCTATAATCAATGAGATAGTAGATAAATATTTTTAATGATCCATCAGAGCAACGACTCTTGCAGGTGCTGCAGATCCGCCTACGATCTTCATCGGGAAGCAAGCTATTTTAAATCCAGTATAGGGTAGCGCACCCAGATTAGTGAGTTGCTCCATATGAAGATATTCTTTCTCTGTGCCGATCAAATGAGCTTCCCAAAAAAGATCAGGGTTGTTAGTTTCCTTTGCTTTTTTAATTAAGTAGGGTAGCGGTAGATCCCATCCCCAAGCATCTATCCCCATTACCTTGATGCCTTGATCTATAAGGTACTCCGTTGCTTCCCGACTCATACCCGTCCCTTTACTGAAAAAATCCTTAGTACCCATCAGTTTGTCTCGCTCGGTTTTGATAAGAACGATCATTCCTTTCTTTAGGCTAATATTCTCCTTATCCAAAAAATCTTTTATATCATTCTCTGTGATCGCATCAAAATCTTTCTTATGCGCCATGTCTATGACTACTCCATCACCATAGCACCACTCTAGAGGTATCTGGTCGATAGTCTTAGCTGGCTTGCCCTCACTAGTAGGTCCGTAATGCCAGGGAGCATCTAGATGGGTAGTGGAGTGTACGCCGAGCTTTTGTATCATATCATCTGCCCATCCAGTGAAGCCCTTTGGGAATAGCTTAGCGGGGAGTCCTAGGTATCGTATTAGCAATTTGGCCTTTTTATGTGCTTTGTGCTTGATCTTTACCTTCATGAACCATGGGTCTCCTTCGTTGTATTGTATAGGCTTTGTTAGGTCTATTATCTTCATGGAAGTGATTTGATTTTGAATGTTTAGTTAAGTTGTATGGACTTGGTTTTCAAGATGAAGCTCCCTTCGAGTTCATCAGGACAGGCTTTTGGAGATTCATAGCTCCGATGAGTCGCGCGACTCTCCAGAGTCTGCGGACCACAGCTATGGTCCGAGAGAAAGCAATCCAGACAGTTAACGTCGGGATGGGAATCAATGACTTGCAAATAAATTAACAATTCATATCAACTTACTTCAATAAAAAAAATTAAAATATTACCAACCATTTGCTTCAAGGTAGTGGTCTTAAAGGGTAAATAGATTAATAAAACTAAATTTTATAAATAATGAGATCAAACCCGAACCATAATCCGACCTACAAATGGAGTATTATGTTATTAGCAGCATTTTGCTTTATGTTCCAATCATGCTTGGAGGATGATTGTGAAGCTACCAGGACATTCATACAATCCGATCCTGTGTATGTAGATGAGGCAGATATAAGAGTAGATATCACCGCTACCGCGTCTAAAGAAATAGAAAAGCCTGGTAAAATATATAGCTATGGAAAGTATCTATTCATTAATGAAAGGCGAGAAGGACTTCATATTATAGACAATACGACACCAGCCTCTCCCCAGAATATTGGATTTATCAACATACCCGGAAATCTTGATATGGCTATAAGAGATGGTGTACTCTATGCAGACAGTTATATCGATCTATTGGCTATCGATGTATCTGACCCTACGAATCCTGATCTACTATGTCGATTAGAGTCGGTTTATAATCAATACCAGTTTTGGGAAGATAGAGGATATCTGGTATACTATGAAGAGACTGAGAAGTCTATCGAAGTTGATTGTCAAGACCCAAGATTCGGACAGGATGAGTTTTTTTTGGATGGTGTAAGATTCGCCAATGTTGATTTTGATGCAAGTAGTGCTGCTGGTGGTAACAAAGATGGTTCAGTAGGCATAGGAGGATCGACTGCTAGATTTACAATAGCAAAGAATCACTTGTATGCAGTAGATGAAGCAAGCATGTACATATTTGACCTAGAAGAACCTACCAAGCCGGTGCAGCGCACAACCGAAAGATTGGGATGGGGGATAGAGACTATCTGGCCGTACAAGGATCTGCTTTTTATCGGTGGTAATACTGGGATGCAGATCTATAATAATGAATCTCCAGGAAGACCTTATTTCTTATCAGAGTTTTCACATGCTAGGGCTTGTGATCCTGTGGTAGCTGATGATAAGTATGCTTATGTAACATTAAGAGACGGCACTTTCTGTGAATCATTTACTAATCAGCTGGATGTGATAGATATAGCAGACTTAAAGTCTCCAGAGTTAGTAGAGTCGTACCCGATGGATAATCCACATGGTCTGTCTATAGTCAATGAGCATCTATATATCTGTGAAGGGATACACGGACTGAAAGTATTCAATGCCTCTGATCCTGATAAGGTAGACGATAACTTACTTGATCATGTGAAGGATATAGTAGCATACGATGTCATCGCTTTGAGTGTAGATCACATCATAGTGATAGGAGACGAAGGATTGTATCAGTACGATGCTTCTGATAAAGAAAACCTAAAGCAGATAAGTCTAATACCAGTCCCTAAGAAATAATACCTCAACCTAATAACAAATGAATAATTTACTAAAGATCTTAACAATCACTTTTGCGCTGTTCGCCTTAAATCAGGTGAGCGCGCAAGAGCCTGAAAATAGAGAGTGGAGCGAGAAAGCGAATCATAAAGAAGACGTCGTAGTCTATTTGAAGTCAGGAACTATATTCTCTGGAGCAGTCAAATACTGGAAGATCGGAGAATCGATAACTATCGTCACTGATGCGGGCAACGAATTTACTTTTAAAGGAGATACGATAGACAAAGTTGTACAGCTAAAGTTGTATGAGCAAAGCACAAAGCCAACATATAATAAAATACCTTACAACTTTAATGAGAGAGGACTATACTACGCTGTAAGAGCACATTTCATAAATGGGAATTTTGGTGATCGAGCCAATGAGGATTTTGGTGTTGGGATATCTGCACTTTTAGGGATGAGATTCCATAGGTTGATCGGAGTAGGAGTAGGACTAGGGTACGATTCTTTTATACTAGAAACGGGAGAGCGAGTCATGCCAATATTTGCAGAAGCGACTGGATATCTATCGCCTAAGAATACCTCACTATCTTATGGATTAGCAGCTGGTTATAGTTTAGCTTTTAACAGTGATGACTATGGTATTACAGATGCAAAAGGCGGACTGATGGTCCACCCATCTATCGGCTTAAGGTTCGGGGTGCAGGAGCATAAATTTACGGTAGATCTAGGGTATAGATTTCAGAAAGCACAGTTCACTTATCAAGACAGATGGAGTGCTAGAAGTTGGAACACAGAAAGATTGTTGTACAAAAGAGTAACCCTTAGATTTGGTGTCACATTATAGAAAGAAAGTTAATGTGGGTCCAGTAATTGGGCACACATTTAGCATGAATGCAAAAAACGATACAACATATAGATAAGCAGGATAAGGAATGGCGCAGCGTCATCAGTGGATGTGTTGATAATAAAAGGAGCGCCCAGGAAAAGTTGTACAAGCATTTTTTTCCGATCATGGAGCGCATGATACGAAGGTATACACAGGACGACGATCAGGTGATGAGTATCATGAACAATGGATTCTTGAGAGTATTCAAAAAAATACATCTCTATGAGCATAAGGGCTCATTCGAAGGATGGATCAGGAGATTAGTATATCATAGTTTGAGCGATTATTTTAGGAGTAATTCTCGAGACCTTAAGTTTCTAGTCTTTGATGATATAGGCAGAGAAAGACCGACAACGGCTAAGCATAGCTTATACTACGATGATCTTGTCAAGTTAGTCAATAAGTTGCCTGAGAAGCATATGAAGGTTTTTCAACTATATGCGATAGAAGGTTATCTACATCGCGAAATAAGCCAACAAATGAATATAAGTGAAGGAACTAGTAAATGGTATCTGAGCGAAGCCAGAAAAGTATTACAAAAATCGATCTCCATGAATTACGGTGAAAATTACAATGATGCAGGATAACAATAAAGACATATTAGCAAATAAGGGTTGGGATGCTATGCAGCTTATCCTAGATGAGGAGATGCCCCAAAAGAAGAAGCGCAGGTTCTTGATCTGGTGGGTATTTGGTGGGCTTCTCTTGTTATCCGCATTTTTAATTTTTCAATTAAGTGATAGTAGGCAAAAGGGAAATAAATTGATCGTGGATTCCGCTATACCTAACACACAAATTATCAGGAATACGGATAGCACTCAAGAACTAGAAACGATAAAAGAAGCAGAAGTTGAAATCGAAAAAGGGTCAAACCAAAAATTAAATTCAACATCTGAGGATCTTCAAAGTTCGTCAACTGCTAAAAGTACACCTGTCAATAGTCCACCTACTAAAAGTACACAGGAGAAGAAGTTTGATATAATAGAACCAGTAAAAAAAATACTCAATGCCCCAGTTACTAAACCGACAGCTAAAACTGATAATTCAAAACTAGCCAGTCCAAGACCGACAATAATAGAAGACGCATATCAGCAAACATTACCAAAAGAAACATTCGCTGCTACAACAAATGAAAATGTAGAAACCAAGAACCCAAAAGAAAGCAAGAACGTAGAGTTAGTTACAGGTATTACTGATGACAAATCTAGTTCTGATATATCTATCCTAGATGAAAATAAGGCAGAAGAAGAAAGTAAGGATACAACTATAAATGATCAAGCAGAATCAGAAAACTTGGTAGATACCTCTATCAAGCAAGCAATAGAAGACCCGCTTAAAAATAGATTAAAACAGGAGCTAGCACTGTTATCTCCCATTACGATCTTCGATAAGCTCAGCTTTGAAAGAAAGGTAGAAATCGTTGTGGTGGAGAATGATGAACCTAGCTACTGGTATGGAAATGTTGGTGGATATGGCCATTGGGGACCTGCTATGGATCTATATGGTTTGGGTGCTCAGATTGATTTAGGTCATAGTTATAAGGGGAAGATAGATCTCGGTATTTCAGTGGGCTTAGGAAGTTTCAGATACTCGACATCGACTACTCAAGCGACGGCTATTGCTACAGGAGGAAGGATGATCTTCTCTAATAATGAAGCGGCGAATGTGCTCAATAGTTCATTCTCTAGTGCTACTTATCTAGATATGGGTGTGCATAATGGGTGGAATATTACCTCTGCGATCAAGCTGAGAGCGGATGCAGGATACAGCTTCTTGTTTACGTCGATCTTTAATAATGGTGCTATGAATGAAAATACTTCTTTGGATTCTCAGGATCCTACAGGGGCACCAGAGTTAGAAGATCTTGATGTGGAAGTAGAAAACGAAAAAGGAGGATTTACAGCTTTTGAATATAAGTTAGACCGTGAGTGGTTTCCATATACAAGTATTGGTCTTCAGGTAGGATTAAGTAGTAAGTGGGGGCTTGATCTTAGTTATAGAAAAGTATATGGCACCTTATTCGAATCATCTGCTAACCCTTTATCTATGGATAGAATACGGTTAGGTGTCAAGTATCAATTTCTAAAAAAGAATTAGTAAATAAATAAAGACTTTGTAGTTTTATTGCCGTTTACACTAACTTGGATATAATAAATACCTGTCAGATAATTATCATTTATCGGGACCTCTACTTTAGCAAGGCCAACTCTAGCAGGAATAAAAGATTGACTGTGTGCCCATCTGCCCATCGAATCAAAGATGTCGACCTCATGAGTCCCTAGCTCTTCTACGAAATATTGCACTGATAATTTAGTATTATGTTGGATAGGATTCGGAGCTATGGTCATTGATGATGAGGAATTAGTCTCATACAGTTCCTCCATATCCTCTACGGCTTTCCTTAGATCTAGTCTTCCGCTAGTGGCATTTGAGCCCTCAAGCTCAGTTAATTTTTTTGCACTAGATAACAGTACATTTTTAATATTAGTAGCAGTACCCTGAGGATCGGCAAGTACCTGTGTGCTGAGAGAAAAACTATTCACAGAATACATTAAAGCGATTGCCCCAGCTACATGCGGTGTAGAAGACGAAGTCCCACTAAAATCGTTGTAAGCACTACCTACCGACAGGGAAAAGGCTTCATCACCAGGAGCAGCAATATCAATGTTGATTTCACCTATACCCGAGTCACTAGCCAAATTTTCATTACGATCAATATTATTTACGATTACCAAGAACTCACTTGGACAAGTGGCTGGCATATCACCGACGTCATCTATATCAACATTTTTATTAGGTGCGGCAGCTACATTTAGTATCCCTAGTTTTCCTAGCTCATCATAGACTGCACACCAGACAGGATAGTCTTCAGCAAATGCCTCATCTATTCCCGATGAAAAATTAGTGGCCACTACCAACGCACCTTTTTCTCCATCTGTATCATTAAACAATTCGCGTTGATTACGAACATAATTATAACTACTGATAATGTCAGAGACAAAGCCCTGGCCAGTGATAAGCATCATTTTTACATCCCAGTTGATACCGCTAATTCCTAGTTCGTTATTTCCTCTTGCACCGATGATTCCGGCAACAGCTGTTCCGTGTGTTCTGCGGGGAATACTTCCATTGTTTATATTGACACCTTTATAGTCATCCGTCCAGCCATTGGAGTCATCGTCTATTCCATTATTAGGTGTCTCTCCTTCGTTGATCCATATGTTATCCTGTAGGTCCTCATGCTCTAGGTCGTAGCCGTTGTCTATGATGGCAACCACTATTTCATGGCCATTTTTAGTTGCGCCTCCTTTAGTAAGTTCCCATGCATCTGGTGCTCCTATAAGATCTAGATTCCATTGTTGATGGTAACCCTGATCATTGGGTATCGTACTTCTATGTTTAACTTCTGCGTCTTTATTAAAAGATATGATCTCGCGGTTATTACTGAGCGTTTTTTCTATTTGTTCTTCAGTGATAGAGCTTGTTATATCTAAACGATAAATTGATAGGGAAGGGAATATTGCTTTGCTATTGATCTCTTGATCAGAGATTTTTAGAAGATCACCTAGGTTATATTCAAAAGCATTAGATTTCTCAGATTTTAATTGGATGATATACCGGTGCGCTGGTGTAGGGTTAGGTATTCGCGAGCTTTGAAATGCGAAAAATGGAACACTAATGAGAAGCAATAAGAAAAGTCTAGATGTCAAGCCGTTTATCATTTAAATATCAAACGTACGTAATAAGGATAAGTTGCTATTTATACTAGCCTAATAATTCTAAAAGTCGTCTTCGGTTCTCTTGAGCATAGGAGTTGATGATCAAGTGGGACATGCTTAAGTCTTGCTTACTATTTGCATCCTTATGAGCCACTGCCGTCATTCCAGCAGCTAGAGCTCCTAGAATACCGTTTTTACTGTCTTCTATGACCATACACTCTTTAGGTGTGCAGGGTAATAGTTGAGCTGCCGCTAAGAAAATGTCTGGTGCAGGTTTCCCATTCGCAATATCTTCTCCAGAGACTTTCTTGTCAAAATATTTGTCCAGCCCCGTCTTCTTAAGATTCAGGTCGATTATTTGCCAGTTAGAAGAGGAAGCTAGGGCTATATGGATATCCTTGCTTAGGAGTTCTTCTATCAAGTCTGGAATACCTGGGAAGACCAGTACTGCTTGCTCTGATAAAGCATCAACTTTATATCTTTTAGATAAGGCCATCAGTTCATCTAGAGGCTGTGATAGTTTACCTATTTCTTTTATAATTGACCATTTTCTCTTGGAGTCGATGCCTACGAAGGATTCGTATAGTTCTGTGTTTACATTCACACCTAGATGATCATAGACTGCTGCATTGGTCTGGTGGTAGATCGGCTCAGTGTCGACTAGCGTACCATCCATATCAAATATTACTGCTTTGATCATTGCTAATTTTTGGCTCTATGTTGATTAGAGGGGTGAAAAGTATGGTAGTAATTTATAGCTGTCGTCTAATTACCGACCTTATTGATTTTAGTAGATAAATATTTTAAATCCGCTAAAAACAAAATAGTGTTTGAGCTTCGCTAAGTTTTAGATTGAAAGGACAAAGTATTATAACTTATCATGTAAGTCTGAAAACAAGGTATTAAGCGAGTTTTATTTTGTTTAAGATTTTAAATATTTAGGAGCGTTAAGAAAATCAATACGGTCATGAATTTTTGGTTCTTTTTTATCAGCAAAAAAGACAAATATTAGAAGGACCGAAGATTCATTATTAGGCACCTAATCAAAATAAAATGGCACTATTTTTTTCTTTAAAATGTAAAAAAAAGCCGGCAATAAGCCGGCTTGTAGATCTTGATCCTAAATATTAGTATCTGTTATAATTATCTCTATCGCTATTGTAGCCTCCACCGCCACCGTCTCTTCTTCCGCCGCCACCTCCGCGGTTTTCAGTTCTAGGGTTAGCTTTTTTCACTACTATGGTATTATCCTCCAGCTCGGATTTATTCATTACTTCGATTGCTTTATGCCCTTCTTCTTCGTTTGACATTTCTACAAAACCGTAGCCTTTTGATTTACTAGTGAATTTGTCAGTGATGATCTTCACAGAGTCTACAGAGCCGAACTTCTCAAAGGCATCTCTAAGTGCATGCTCATCCGTGTTGAAATTTAGATTTGCTACAAAAATGTTCATTAAAAAAAATTTAAAAATTAGATAATTGAGAAATTAAATGGAAGCAAATGAAGCTATACTTAAGTAAAACATATGCAATGCAATTAAATAACTCGGGTTTCAAAAAAAAGTAACTTTACAACATATTATAAAGCTATATAAAAATATTACAAAATTTAATAAGTTGAAATATCATTTTTAAACTCTATGAACAGACGTCATTTTGTTGAAAAGTTAGGTGCTACGAGTCTTTACTCTGCACTTATGATTCAACATCAAAATAAAATTAAAAGTTTCCTGAATCCCGAAAAATCATCAGAATATTGGAGAGCTGTAAAGAGAAATTTTCCGATTGCAAATCGGTCGGATAATTATCTCAATCTCAATAGTGGCAGCGCGGGCACTATGTCAGCCACAATGATAGAGGGCCTCGAAAAATTGATTGCTCATATGAATGAGAATCCCCCTTATGAGGCGTTGAATAGCTGGTCGCCAGAGAGAAGTTTGATCAAGGAAAAAATTTCAACTTTACTGGATTGTGGGGATGATGAGATATCCATTATTAGAAATACCACTGAAGGTATGAATCTGCTAATCGGTGGGGTGCCGATGGAGCGTGGAGAAGAGATATTGTGCGCAATACACGACTATCCACATTGTATGTTTGCCGTAGACCAAAGGGCTCATCGCGATGGAGTCAGTGTCAATAAGATACAAGTGGACCTACTCCAAGGAGATGACCACATAGTGGATACTTATACGGAAGCATTCACAGATAAGACACGAGTATTACTACTTACCTACATCACACACAGACAGGGGTATATCATGCCGGTCAAGAGAATCGTAGCAGAAGCGAAGAAAAGAAATATCCTGGTCATACTAGATGCAGCTCATGCAGTAGGGCAGATAAAGCACAGTATCCGAGATCTAGGCGTTGACTACTATGCATCAAGCCTACATAAATGGCTTAATGCTCCACACAGTACAGGTCTATTGTATGTAAGAAAAGATAGGATAAGAGACCTGCAGCCTTTGATGGCTAGTGACCCTAGAGTAGCGGATAGGATGGTCAAGTTTGAGTATATCGGTACAAGGACCTTTCATCAGGAAGTGGGTATATTGATGGCATTAGAGGAGTTAGATGCCATGACACTTGACAAGAAAGAAGCAAGGTTGCGAGAATTAACAACGTACTGGATTCAGAAAGCAAAAAACATTCCTGGCTTAATTCCGATCAGCTCCTTTGATACTGATAAATATTGTGCCGTATGGACATTTGCAATCAAGGGGGTAGGTGTCGGTAAGCTCAGAAACGCCTTAGAGAAAGAGCATTTGATACATACGAAGACTGTAGGGTCTAAGCCGATAGGAGGTATCAGGATCAGTACTAATATTTATCATCTAGAATCAGACTTGGATAGATTCGTAAGTGTGCTTTCGGAGCTGTCTAATAAATTAAGGAATTGATCATTTATGCTTAACAAGTCATTAAATTGGTTGTCGGGCCATCGCTTTATCAACTTACTTATTCTTTTAGTTTACTTTTTAATAGTGGTGCTTCCGCATGAAGAAGTAGGAATATGGATATCAAATATCTTTAAGCCTTACACTCGTGATTTTTACAATCATGTTTTGATGCTTTGCGCAAGTGGTGGATTACTAGTTTATTTATTTGTCTGCTATCGTGCCGTCAACAAACCAATACCTAGATTACTTCTTGGTTATCTATTACTGAACTTGATTTTAGCAATACTTTGCTTTAAGGTACTTTTCGTGGTGAATGTAGAGGCGATTCATTTTTTGCAATACGCCGTCTTTGCATTGCTCTGTTATCCGATGATCAATAACTATAATCTCACACTAGTCTATACGACGATAGCAAGTGCCATAGATGAAGGATACCAGTTTTACTATTTAGCTCCAGAGCGGACGATGTATTATGACTTCAATGATGTGATCATCAATTTGATAGGGGCTGTTTTTGGCTTAATACTTATACGCAGTTTACGTAGAGGATATAAAAAGTATACGTTCGTTGATTTTATAAGCTCGATTCATTTCAAAATATTTCTTGGTCTTCTGATAATCATCATTGGCTTATTTGCCTCGGGGTTATTAGTAAAAATTTATGACCCGCAAGATACTTACGCAAAGTTCTGGTTGATACGACAGCAGGCTTTTGGGTTCTGGCAGGAGCGACCAAGATTTAATTTTAGATATCACATTGTACAACCATGGGAAGGTGTATTGATAGTTGCTATTTTGTTGGTATTATATTCTCGATTGTACAAAGGAGCACCAGTGCTCGATCAGACTTAGTTAATAAGTCATCCGGTTCTACGTTTTATTAACTGCGACTTCCTATTTTTAGATTTTATAAAAATGAATAATGGTACAATTACCTCCAGAAAAATTAGGCTCATTCTATCTAGGTGCCGTCTATGATAATGCTAAGCAAACACATACCTCAGAATCTGTAAATTATGATGCCAGAGATCTCACGACACATGCCGTGTGCGTAGGGATGACAGGGAGTGGTAAGACAGGGCTTTGCATAGGATTGCTAGAAGAGGCAGCGATAGACAAAGTTCCTGCTCTGATCATTGATCCTAAAGGAGATATGACAAATCTGCTACTACAGTTTGAAGATCTATCACCAGAAGATTTTAAAAAGTGGATCAATGCAGATGATGCAGCTCGTAAGGGGATGTCGGTAGAAGACTATGCCCAAGCAACGGCTACTAAGTGGAAGGATGGCTTGGCTAGTTGGGGGCAAGATCTAGATAGGATCAGGATGCTTAAGTCATCGGTGGATTATACGATCTATACGCCTGGTTCTGATTCAGGCGTGCCTATCAATATTCTAGGTTCGTTCAAAGCGCCTGGTGTTGATTTTGATAGTGATGCGGAGATGTTGAGAGAGCGAATACAAGGTACAGTTGCTGCCTTGCTAGGCATGGTCAACAGTAAGGTAGACCCGGTGAGAAGTAGAGAAGGGATATTACTGGCCACCCTGTTCGAGCATCATTGGAGGAAGGGTGAGGACCTAGATCTAGGAACGATCATTCTAGGGATTCAGAATCCGCCAATCAAAAAACTAGGGGTATTTGACGTAGATACTTTTTTCCCAGAGAAGGATAGGTTTGAGCTGGCGATGGATTTTAATACGCTTGTGGCATCGCCGCAGTTTCAGTATTGGCTGACTGGCGATGATCTCGATATTGATAAGATGTACTTTACAACTGATGGCAAGCCTAGACATTCTGTATTTTACATAGCGCACTTATCCGAGAGTGAGCGCATGTTTTTTGTGACACTATTGCTTAACAGTCTGATCACTTGGATGCGGAGACAGTCAGGGACTACGAGTCTGAGAAGTCTTCTATACTTCGATGAGATATTTGGCTACTTCCCCCCTACAGCTAACCCTCCATCTAAAAAACCACTACTAACCTTACTGAAGCAAGCGCGAGCATATGGAGTCGGAGCAGTTCTCGTGACTCAAAACCCAGTAGATATAGATTACAAAGGATTATCAAATGCAGGTACCTGGTTCATCGGTAAGTTACAAACAGAAAGAGATAAAGCTAGGGTGCTAGAAGGATTAGAAGGTGCCATCGCTGAAGCAGGAGGTAACGGAGGAATAGATTTTAGTCAGCTGATATCATCGCTTTCATCGAGGGTCTTCCTGATGCATAATGTACATGATAGCGCTCCCGTCATATTCAACACCAGATGGGTGATGTCCTACTTGCGTGGTCCCATGACTAGACCCCAAGTAAAAATGCTAATGAAGGAGCATAAGTCGGGTTCCATGAAAAAGGAGTATCCCATTGCCGCGACTCCCGACCTGAGTCCAAAAGTAACAGTCACCAAACAAGAAATAGCTCCCTCTCTAGATCCTGGGATAGATCAGCGGTTTTTTGCAGTATGGAAATCCGCGTCAGAAGCAGGACAAGAAATGCTAGTCGATGATAAACTCAAGATAGTCTATCAAGCTAAATTATTGGCAAGAGCTAGAGTGAGATTTTACAATGACAAAAGAGACATCGATGAGGTAAAAGAGTTTGCATTATGCGTAGATGCTCCTGATGATTTTGGGAGAGCAAACTGGAAAGAAGCAAAGGTCTTAGAAAATTGGAAGACAACGCTATTCCCTAAGCCTGACCATCCAGATACCGTCACCGTCAACTTTAAGGATATATCCGATTCGATGAATTCCAAAAAGGAAATGGCGGCCATCGAAAAAGAATTTTCTAACTGGCTTTACGAATCCCAAGAACTCATCACTTATGAGCATGAAGACTTAGAGCTATACCAAAAGTCAGGCGAATCAGACGAAGCCTTCTTATCCAGAGTGCAGCACGAAGCAAGAGAAGAAAGAGATGATGAGATCGATGAACTACAAGAAAAATACGAGCCAAAATTTAAGCGAGTAGAGGAGCGCATCCGCAAGGAAGAGCAAGATCTAGAAGAAGCAAAATCTGACGTAAGACACCGAAGGACTTCGGAGATGATAGGCGTAGCAGAGACGGTTTTCTCTGTACTGCTCAAAGGTAGACGCAGATCATTAAGCGGCTCCGCGAGCAAAAGAAGAATGAGCCGAAAAGCTAAATTAAAAGTCGAAGAATCTAAAGAAGACTTAGTAGAACTAAACGAAGATCTCCATGACCTAGACAAGGACTTCGAAGCTAAAGTGGAAGCGGTAAAACAGAAGTGGGAGAACTTTACATTAGGTATTACGAAGAAAGAGATTAAGCCGAGGAGGACGGATGTAAAGACGGAGGATATGATATTAGTTTGGTATCCCTATTGGATGTCTGAGAGTGGGCAGTGGGTGTCTGCGCGGAGGTAGGTTTGTTTAGTTTGCTAATAGTTTAATATTGAATATTATGCGGAAATAGTATGTGAAGAATCAAAATACACATAGAATACTAACATTAGTTATTGCTTCGATATGGTTTATAAATGGATTCATTTGTAAAGTATCAAACTTAGTTCCTCGGTATCAACAAATCGTTGCATAAATCTTAATTCAAGAACATTCAAGATTACTTACTGTACTTATTGGAATCTCAGAAATAATAATGGTGATTTGGATTATGTCAAATTGCAAATCAAAGATTAATGCAGTGATTCAAATTATGATAGTTGTAAGTATGAACCTATTGGAATTCCTGTTAGTTCCAAAATTATTAATATGGGGTTTATTGAACTCTATTTTGCATTTTTGTTTGATTGTTAGTATGGTATAACGAATTTATTTTCTCAAAGAAACATTAGCTAAAAACTTTGCTATGAATTTTCTTAATAATAATCCTTTTGCGGTTTCTACACATTTTGAACAATCTACAGTGCTAACCTTTACTGTCTTGTATTAAATGAAATGATTTTGGGTCATGTCGACAGTGGTGGCTACGATCAACCCTCCCCATACTCCCGCTTCAATTTCTTCAACCGCTTCTCCCAAGCCTTCTGGGCATCATTATATTTTTTAATTCGTCGCTGTCTTTCTCGCTCAAGTTTTTCTAAACGCCTTCGTTCTTGGCTATTATATTTTGGGTTTTTCTTTCGCTTCCGTTTGCCGAATAGGGCTTCGAAAAAATTGCGCGGCCTTTCTTCCTCTCGAATAGTTTGATACTGGTCTCGGCGCTGATAGTATTCATAAGCTTGGGTGGATAGAGTATCAGGGCAGGTTAGATAATTTTCTGTCTCTTCGAAATCTAGTCCAACTGGATTGTTCGATTTTTTATAATTCCTGCCGGTGTACTCAAACAGCGCGCCGACCAGTGGTAGTGCCGTCCTACCTCCAGAGCCAGTACCTAAACTCCTGAAGTGCATCCGCCTATCATTGGTCCCCACCCAGGCACCTACTACCAGGTCATCTGTGTACCCAATGAACCAACCATCAGATTGATTTTGAGTAGTCCCCGTTTTCCCTTTTATATCAAATGGGATTCTATAGTTGGAGTAGAGTCTTCTGCCAGTTCCGTTCTTGGTAACACTGGTCAGCATTTGGTCTAGCTTCTCTATCTGAGTCTTGTCTACTATGGAGGTATCTAGTACCTCTTCATGTTGATAGAGTAGCTTACCATTTTTGTCTTCTATCTTATCTATGATATAGAGCGGTTTCTTTACGCCTTTGTTAGCGAAGACACCGTAGGTGGATACCATATCATAGAGAGATATATCTGACGTCCCTAAGACGATAGATGGCACTTCATTGAGCTTACCTCCAATCCCTAGTCTTTTGGCAAGTGCTACGACTTTCTTTATACCCGTCTCGAATAAGAGTTGAACAGATACGGTGTTGATAGAGTGAGTCAATGCTCCTTGCATACTCGCATAGCCTCCATATTTTCCATCCGCATTCTTAGGTGTCCAATCTTGGAAAGAGGAGTACTGCCTCAGCTCATTCTCAAAGAAATCACAAGGCTCTTTGCCACTCTCCAGAGCAGCTAGATATACGATCGGCTTGAAGGTAGAACCGACCTGCCTAGGACTCAGTATGTTGTCATACTGGAAGTGACCGTAGTCATTGCCACCCACCCAAACTCTGATTGCACCACTGCTCGGATCAGCTGCTAAGAGTCCTGTGTGTAACATGCTCAGGTAGTGCTTGATAGAATCTATCTTAGTTTTTTCATCTGTCTGATAGCCGTCCCAGGTCCATAGTTTTCTCCCTGCTGCAGTGCTGAATATGGAGAGTGCTTCTTTGTTAGACAGACCACTTTTTCTAAGGGCTTTGTAATGAGGATCACTGAGGATTTGATCATCAATAATTTTTGTGCCCCTACCGAACATACGCCCTCCCTCCCAGCTCTTGATAAATGATCTTTGAAGCGTAGACATATGTGATTGCATGGACTTCTCTGCGGCTATCTGCATGTCATAATCGAGGCTGCTATAGATCTTTAGTCCGTCAGTATTGAGGTCATAAGTCGTCCCATCTTCCTTGAGGTTAGTATCGCTCCATTGGTTGAATATGGTTTTGACGCGCTGCTTAAAGTATCTAGCTAGCTCGTTGATCTCGGATGGTGCTTGGTACTCTAGGGTCAGCGTTGCAGTCTTCGAGCTGTCGGCTATGGTTTGGGTGATGTACTCATATTTAGCCATTTGTGTGAGGACTGTATTCCTCCTTTGAGTAGCTCGCTCAGGATGTTTTCTAGGGCTATAGTAGGTAGTTGCTTTGAGGAGGCCGACTAGCGTAGCAGCTTCTGCGAGAGATAGTTCTTCAGGGCTTTTATTGAAGAAGCGTTTTGCTGCTGTCCCAAGACCGAATACCCGCTCACCAAATGAGACCGTATTGGCGTAAAGCAAGAGTATCTCATCCTTAGTATAAACTGACTCGATTCGCTTAGCGATCGACATCTCTCTGAATTTATTGATGAGGGTACTCAGGAATTTATATCTTTTCCTAGGGTACAGGTTTTTGACGAGTTGTTGTGTTAATGTGCTGCCTCCTCCACTAGCATCCTTGCTAAGCAATAGGGTCTTGAAGAACACTCTGAAAAGACTCCGTGTATCGACGCCATTGTGTTCGTAGAATCTTCGGTCTTCGGTAGCGATCAGGGCGTTGATAAAGTTTTCGTTTAGCTGATCAGCTTTGAGAAGCGATCTGTTTTCGCTAAAGTATTTTCCTATGAGCTTACCCTCCGTAGTATAGAGTTCTGAGGCAAGCGGATTGTTGATGGTGCTAAGTTCTTCTTCCGATGGTAACTCATCGATGAGCTCTAAGGCAACTGAGAGTCGCAACAATATCAAAAATGAAGCTAGGCATATAATACCAAGAGAAGCGACCGTAGCTAGTTGTTCCCATCTTTTGAACTTGAGAAACCTTCGCTTTAATTCTGATAGTCGTTCCTTCATCTTAGTTTCTATCCTTGAGTCGATAAGCTAATTATAGAGGACTTCGGTAGTTTATGACCGGGCAGTTTATTTAAGATGTCTGGAGATGGGCGGAGAGCATTTTTTAAGTAAATAGAAAAGCCTTCCTTGATACTAAGTTTCTTGTAAAGAGGTGTGATGGAGTAGGTTCTCATGTTGGCTAAGATAGTAATCGTAGACTAAAACCGTCTGTCCGTCGGTTATATTAAGACCTCCCGCAGAATTAAGAAATCCTTAACGACTACTCTTTATTATATTTGTGCTCATTCATCAATAAGAACTACAGTGACGATTCTGATATTCCTTTTAATTTCGTATATACTATTAAGTTTAGCGCTATATTTTGTTTTTCCTAAAGCTGGCGTCGATGCTTGGAAAGGGCTTGTGCCCGGGCTCAATTTTATGGAGTGGTGTGAGCTGATAGGGAGACCTAAATGGTGGGCTGCCTTATTACTGATACCGATAGTCAATTTATTCATATTCGCAGGGATGTGTGTTGATCTAGTGCGCTCGTTTGGGAAGCTTGGGTTGGGGAGTAGTGCCTTGGCGGTATTTTATCCTCCTGCAATCTTAGGAGCGATAGGAATGAAAGATGAGATAAAGTACAATGGCCCAGTCCTTAAGCAAGAGCAAGCCTACTTTACCGAAATGAGGGACGCTAAAGAAGCACAGCAAGAGCGAAAACTCAATAAGCTGGTCAAGAATAATCCTTATAGGAAAACAGCAGGTAGAGAATGGGTAGAGTCAATTTTCTTTGCGGTATTCGCAGCAGCATTTATCCGTATGTTCTTGGTAGAAGCTTATGTAATTCCGACACCTTCTATGGAGGGGTCATTGATGGTTGGGGATTTTTTATTCGTGAGTAAGACCTCTTACGGCATCAGGACGCCTATGACAGTCGCTATGGTCCCTTTACTTCATAATCGATTGCCAGTAGTAGGTGGAGAGTCTTATTTTAAGAAACCAAGTCTACCTTATTTTAGATTACCTGCGCTTAGGAATATTGATCGTAATACGCCTTTCGTATTTAATTGGCCAGTAGGAGATAGTGTATACATTACCAGCAATAGATCCTATACGCTCAATCAGATAAAACAACAACCTAACTGGCAAGTCTATGATCGTGAGTTAGCGGAGAAGGTGAGGACTAAAGACTATGTAACTAGACCCCTGGATAAGAAAGATCATTATATCAAACGATGTGTAGGTGTCGCTGGAGATTCCTTGCAAGTCATCGATAGAAAGATATATATCAATGGGACTCAGCAAAAAGACCCTATAAATGTGCAATATAAGTATCAAGTGAGATTCCCTAATAATTCATTCAATAAAAAGAAGCTTCCAGAATGGGGAATAGATAATAGTGATTATTGGCAGGGGCAAGGTGGCGCTGTCGGATTCTTTATGACTGAAGACCAAGCAGAATTACTCAAATCCTTAGATCCACAGATACAGGTATCATTTGCACCACAGACGCCTGATGAAAATTTATTTCCATTTGATCAAGCAAACTATGGTGGATGGTCATTAGATAACTATGGACCGATATATATTCCAAAGAAAGGAGTGACTACTCCGCTCAGTCTCAGTAATCTGGCTATGTATAAAAGGATCATAAGCGTCTACGAGGGTAATCAGCTAGAAGTAAAAGGAGGCAGGATCTATGTCAATGGAGAAGAAGTTACTGAATACACTTTTAAGCAAGATTACTTCTGGGCGATGGGAGATAACCGTCATAACTCGGAAGACTCTCGAGCATGGGGCTTTGTGCCGCATGACCATATAGTAGGTAAACCGTTGTTTATTTGGTTTTCTACTAAGAATGGAAGTATGTCTAATGGTATCAACTGGAATAGGATATTCAAGTCTGCGAATGTAGAATAATAGGTTCTACGGATAATCCTGTACATTAGTATCTCACAAAGTCATTTGGTTTGAAGTATCTAATGTTCATTTCGTTATTCCTAATTATTAGCTCTGATGCTATTGCTCAAGCACCCAGCACTGACGTAGTGCTATTTGACTGTAAGGTCAGTGATGGTGAGGTAGCGCTGAGTAATCCAAAACTACTTACGGATTTTAATACTGGTGGATATAATAATCAACCTTCCTTTTTTGAGGACGACCTGCTGTACATTAGTTCTGATTATAAAGGTGAAAAGAATACAGAAATATATGCTCTTGATCTGAGGAGAAATGAACTGACGAGGGTCACCAAGACAACGCAGAATGAATATTCTCCAACCATAATGCCTGATGGTAAGCACTTCTCAGTGATCAGACAAAAAAATACAGAACCTATGGATCAGCACCTTTGGCAATATCCTATCGATAGGTCTGGAGAGGGTAAGGCAATAATCGATGACCTGACCAATGTAGGCTATCATTGCTGGATTGGGCCGTACAAGGTAATTATGTTCCTAGTAGGAGATCCTCATCAGATGGTAGAGTATAATGTCGTAGATGGGAAGCAAGAAGTGATAGCTCGTGATATCGGTAGATCACTGCATAGGCGGGGTAATGTGCTTTACTACCTAGAGAAGGTATCAAGAAAATTCTGGTATATCAAAGCTTATAATTTTGTGCATAATACAGTGGAGGTCGTCACCCAATCCTTACGGGAAAAAGAAGACTTTGCTATTGCAGAAGATGGTACTTTCTTGATGTCTTCGGGGTCTTTTCTATTTGCTTTTTCACCAGATAAGGATAATACCTGGCGCAAGGTCGCCGACCTGAAAGCGTATGGAATGAATAAGGTGTCTAGATTAGCCATGACTAAAAATAAGATAGCAATTGTCAATGAATCTAACTGATCAAATATCAAGCTGTATCAATGGTATATTGAATAAGCTGTGTATTGCTGTTTCCTTGTTGATGTTCTCCATAGCTTTTTCTTGTGCTTCTACGCGAGGAGCTATCGATGCTACTCACACCGCTGAAGTAATGTCTCATCGCCAGAAAACAGAAGAAGGATTAACTGTCGGTGACCGTGCACCTTTGACAAAAGCTTCTCTTGCTAACTTGCGATATTTTGATCTTGATAAGAATTATAAGGTGATAGCGGATGTGGAACTATCAGAAGGAGAAGAGCCATTTGAACTACCGACTTATAGTGGGATAACCAAAACTTTTATCAAGTATGCGACCTTGTCTTTTGAGCTTGGTGGTGAGGAGTTAGCGCTAAGTGTATATAGAAATTTGGAAGTAATCAGAATGCCTCAATACAAAAATTATTTGTTCTTACCATTCAAGGATGAGACCAGTAGTAACAGTACTTATGGTGGAGGGAGATATATAAATTTATCTACCCTTGATATTAAAGAAGGGAAAGTAACACTAGACTTCAATAAATGCTACAATCCGTGGTGTGCCTACTCCGACGGATTTAACTGTCCGATTCCTCCTGCGGAGAATACACTTGACATTGCTATCCTTGCTGGCGAGAAGAATTATGCAGGGAAGTAACGCTGATTAATTCTTAAGTATATTTTTCTAAATTAGGGTCGTAAGCAGATTGGCCTAAAGCACCCACTCAGAACATCATAGGACCAAATTCCTTTATTTCAAACTATCCCAATATGCCAACAGCTTCACCGCAGCATTTTCTTTTTTGACTTTTAGTTTATTTGCTTTCACATACTTCTTGAGCACATCTTGATTACCTAGGATCTTATAAAGATCCTTTTCTTTAAGCTTAATTTTCTTTTTTTGTTTATCGATTATTAGCTCGTAGTGGTCTTTCTTTATGAATTTTTTGGTGGTCACGGTACCTCCTGGAGAGTTGACTTCAAATTCTCGTATTTCGATATTTATCTTTTTGGTCAATTTTACTTTTTCACCGTCGTATAGAACGATAGCATATTTATTGAGATAATCTTTGTGGATGCCCTTCATCAGGTAGACTGTATCGACATCAAATCCTTTAAATAATTTAGGATTATCTTCTTTTGTGATAATGATCTTTTTGTAATAATTATCTGCCAGCACGATGAATTTTTCGTCATCGATCTCCATGACATTTTCATCTACGAATACAGAGCCATCATCTTTTACTTCTAAGTTCTCTTGATGGAGATCTAGTCTTATCATTACATCTTTCTGTACTTCCTTGTTTAGGTGCGTGAGGTCTGCTTTTACCCAATCCTTAAATAGATAGGGACTACCTTCCATCTTCTTATAGGATTTTTTCTTTTCCTTCTTGACCTTATGGTTATCATTAGTTTGAAATTGGCCAAAGCATAACATTGGCAATAGAATAAACAGGAAAGTATATTTTAAAACATTCATAAGTAAACTTTGAGCTAAGATATGTTATCGCCGTTGATCATGGTATTAATAAAGTCCTAAAACTGATCAAATAAGAAAAATAGATAGAATATAGATGATGGTCATAGCCGTAACACCGAGTAAACCTGAAGTAACACTATGCAATCTATAGCCTTGCGTGATGCTCATTCCGGTCATCTGAGTGAGTACCCAGAAGAAGCTATCATTAGCATGAGAGACCACCAACGAGCCTGCTCCGATAGCAACTACCGACAAAGCTAAAGCTGTCTCAGTACTTAGGCCTAGGTCAGTGATCAACGGTGATATGAGCGCGGCAGTTGTGATCATAGCGACGGTCGAAGAGCCTTGTGCAGTTTTGATCGCGGCTGAAATGAGGAAGGGAAGTAGTATACCTATTCGACGGTCCCCAAGGAGATCACTTATTTCTGCTGCGATACCAGAGTTGCGCAGTACCATTCCAAAAATGCCTCCGGCACCGGTGATCATTATGATGATGGAAGCATCCTTAAGTGCTTTACCTACCCACCCATCAGTAGAAAGTAGGGAGCGGTCAAAGTTTTTAGGGAGTAAGAATGATAGACCCACGCCTATCAATAGCGCAATTACAGGCGTTCCAATAAAGTTGATGATCTCTAATAGTATGCCTTCTAGTAGATACTCTCCATAGTCATTTATAGATTTTCCAACTATAAAAATAATAGGTACGATAATAGGTAGAAAAGACTTGAATGCTGATGGTGCTTCTTTGTTTTTTGTTAATAATACTTCTTGAGTTTGCTCTGGACCCGGGTCAATATAGATTCTCGAGGCAATTGGTTTTATAAGCGTTAGTACGATTAGAAGCGAACTAAGACTTATGCTAAAACCAAAAACAATCACGAGGCCTAGGTCAGCTCCGAGTTCATAAGCTGCCGCGATAGGTCCTGGAGTAGGAGGTACCATGGCGTGACTGGCCATTAGCCCAGCGGCCAGTGCTATTGCCGTGACAGATAGCGAAAGTTTAGCTTTTTTTGAAAGGGCTTTATTGAGTGGGGATAGTAGCATGAATCCACTATCAGCGAATACAGGTATGGACACCAAATATCCAATAAGTGACATTCCTAATGGTACTCGTTTCTCTCCAGTAATTTTGAGAACGGTCTCTGCTAATTTGAGGGCACCACCCGAGTGCTCTAAGAAAGCGCCGATGATCACGCCCATGATAATGATCAGTCCCACACCACCTAAAGTGTTACCAAAACCTTGATTGATAGACGTAATGATCACATCCAAGGGCATACCAGCAAATAATCCAAACAGTATAGCGGCCACTATCAACGATAGAAATGGATGCAATTTCCATCTAGTCGAACTTATGATAATGAAAACAATAGCAAGAAACAACAGCGTAAGGAGCATCCTTTAAGATAATAAAATTCAATTCTGATATCGAAACAAATTATTTTCGCAAGCATGAAGAAGCACAATTATAATATCACTATGACATGGACTGGTAACTTAGGGAAAGGTACAACTAGCTAACGCTCTTATGATCGCGATCATGTCATCCATGCGGAAGGGAAGGAGTTGTCTATTCCTAGTTCTTCTGATCCTGCTTTTAGTGGTGATAAGACTCGCTATAATCCGGAGGAATTATTGGTTTCTGCTATATCATCTTGCCATATGCTTTGGTATCTGCATCTCTGTGCAGAGAGTGGTATTACCGTTGTCTCTTATGTAGATAATGCGCGGGGTGTGATGGAAGAATCTGAGGATGGAAGCGGGAAATTCGAATCAGTGACTTTAGTACCTTCTATAGTTATCGAGGACTATATAAGCTCATACCAAAAGGCGACAAATCTCCATATCAAGGCGCATGAAATGTGCTTTATCGCTAATTCTGTAAATTTTGATATATCTGTAGAGCCTTTGATAAATGGCGTAGAGTATATGTAGGGCTTATCGCCCAGGACATATTAGTTTATTATTTAATATTTGCGTTAGAATTGAGTTAAGGGTGTTAACCTAATTAATTTTAAGAGTCTTGTAGGGGTGCAAGGCTCTTTTTTTATGTGCGCTATTGTTCATCTGGCTTACATTTCTCGTTTCAAGATTTAAAGTTGGTGTGGTAAACAGTTACTTGCTTTATTCGGACCAATAAAAAATGAGGTATGAATACTCTAATTATCCAGCCTTGAAGACTGGCTCCCCATCAGAGTTAGGTTGTTGCAACAGCTTGTCTAACTCTCTCCCTAAATAGGGCTTGCTGAAAAAAGGTATAAACAATTATCTATGAGTGTTTTATCTTAAAATAAGGGGTTTCACA
>ENA-ORXT01000876-ORXT01000876.1-marine-metagenome-genome-assembly--contig:-NODE-876-length-43935-cov-11.732751_pt1 | contig 43935 bp, 38 predicted proteins | sample MGYA00237868_ERZ511482 | MGnify/ENA metagenome assembly ERZ511482
CCAGAATTGGAGCAATTATATATCTACTGCACCACGAGCAAAGTAACAAGTGACTTTATAGCCGATACTCTTGAAAGTTGGTGGAAAAATAATTGTGAGCGTTTTGCACACATTAAAACCTTACTTCTTAATCAAGATAATGGACCAGAAAACCATTCGCGGAGAACTCAGTTCATGAAACGGATGGTGGAATTTGCAGACAAGTATGAACTTAATCTAAAACTAGCTTATTACCCTCCGTATCATAGTAAATACAATCCGATTGAGAGAGCTTGGGGAATACTAGAAAATCATTGGAATGGAAGCCTGCTAGATCGAGTTTCGACCGTGATTAAGTTTGCTCAAACTATGAAATGGAAAGGAGTTCCTCCCAAAGTTGAGTTAGTAACCAAAACCTATAAAACAGGGGTTAAGCTAACTAAACCTGAAATGAAAGAGATAGAAAATCAGATTCAGCGTTTACCTGAATTAGGTAAATGGTTTGTTGATATTTATTATGATTGTTTTTGACTTCTGGGAACATTAATTATTTGCAACTCCCTTATCTAACAAAGCACTCATCATTTTCTCGAAGTTTCGCCGAAATACTACAGCGAGCAAACCACAAGTAACAGTGGTTGCAGTCATTACCCACCAAAAATGATTGACTTGCCAGACACCGCCGAACAACATAAAGACAATTAGCCCCGCACTAGCACCGCCTGAAAATAGTAGTACTGTTTCTTTGAAAGTGCGAGATCCGTTTTCTATCTCTTTATCTGTCACGATCTTTTCTCCCATAACTTACTTAACAATGTTCTCTGTTATTTTCAGCTTGATTCTTAGTTAAATTTTAACGCAACATTAGATTCTAATTTATTCCAGTTTAGCGATCGCTTTGATGCATACTACAATAGTTATCCTTTAGCATTTTAAGCTCGTAATTCCTGTTTAGCTTGGGTAAGAACTTGTCCCGCAGATTGGGCAAAAACCACAGTAAGTATTAACCCCAAAATAAAATCTGGCAGAAACGAACCAGTCAGAAATATCAGTCCAGCAGTTAATAATACTGAAGTATTGGCAATAATGTCATTACGGGAACACAGCCAAACCGAGGACATATTGATGTTGTCGTTACGGTGACGTATTAGCAGTAAAAAGCAGATTAAGTTAGCTACTAAAGCTAAAATACCAATCTCGCTCATCAAACTAGCTGTGGGAACGGTTTGAGCAAATAATTGATAGGTAGCTCTAGCAAATACAGCGATCGCCGTTAGAAACATAATACCGCCTTTGAGTATTGCCGATCGCGCCTGAGCTTTTTTGCCTTTTTGAATAACGTAGAGGCTAAATCCATAAACTAAAGCATCCCCCAGCATATCTAAAGAATCTCCTGTCAGAGATAAAGAGGCTGCTCTAATTCCGCCAATAAACTCCACTACGAACATCACTGCATTAATTGCCAAAATAATCCACAGTATTTTAGCCTGGCGTTGTTGGAGCTTTTCTAGTTCCTTCGCTTTACCTTGACAACAGTGTTCTGCCATTATTTTTAATATAACGTTCAAAAGATTGTTTGAATGAATATTATCATATCTCTCAAACGTTCAAAAGAACATTAGAATGTCAACCAAATTAAAACGATAAAAATAGAGACGTACTAAATAAGAGCTATACCAATTCCCGCAAAGAATAGCTGAGAATATCAGTTACAAGCCGATCTTTTAGAGAGTAATAAGCCAATTTACCGTCATTACGATATTTTAGTAATTTCAAATCGCGCATTTTCCGCAAATGATGAGAAGCGGTAGCGATCTTGACATTCAACATGGCAGCAATATCGCAGACGCAAAGCTCATCGCCGTTTCTGAGGGCATAAAGTATCTTAACCCGCGATCGATCTGCCAAAACACCGAAAAGAACCGTCATTTCTTCTAAAGTATCTTCTGACGGAAAAGTTTCCCTAATTTGAGTAACTAACTCGGTGTTGAAACATCTTACCTGACAAAGATCGTCTGTTTTGATTTTACTCACTGGTATTTAGGGGTAATGGCTAAATCTATTTAGTTCAATGGTACAAGATAGTTAAATTTCTAATGGGTTGGAAAGCGCGATTACCCGCAGGGTACGCTTCGCGATCGCATTATTGAGTAAACGCAGTATCGCGATCTGAAGGCTAGGCAAAGCCTAATCGCTTTTCTTTTTAAAACAATCAAACTCACTTTATTTATTTAAGTTGATTAAATTCTTTTTCCGTAATTCCCATTTGCTTGAGTATTGCTTGAAATAACCAGCTACCAATTTCAGCCTTACCATGAATGGGAATAGTCGTTGCTCTCCCATCAGAATGTTTCCAGCGTGCATGAGAGCCTCTTTGCCTAGCTTTTGTGAAACCAAGTCTTTTCGCAACTTTCTCTAATTCTTTTGCTTTAGCTGGCATTGTTAACAACTAATTCAACATCTAGAGGAAGAGAGTGTCCTATTTCTTGATATTCTTCTAATATCATCGCAAAGACATTGCTTAATTCTGCTTTTGCCATCTCCGCTGTTTCTCCCCAAGCATGACACCCTTCAATTGCAGGTACATAAGCTACAAAGGTATTGTTATCGTCGGGACGAATGACAATTGTATAATCTTGCAGGGATTTCATGAGTTACTCAATTAGCTGAAATATTCTTTTAATTATAGAGGGATTTAATATACGGGTTAGCGATCGCTATCGCCAAGGTGATTAAGTATATTTATAGTGCGATCTTACAAGATACGAATTATTTAAGTGATTGGTGCAATCTTGCTGTACAAGATGTTCTTGCAATACAAAGCAAACATAAGAAGGAAACATCAATACCATCTATAATCACTCAAAGGAGAATAATCCAACTCAATTATCTCTTCATAGTCATTTTTTTGTAAATTGATTTTGTTTAAATTCAGGTTTTGAGGAGTTACCTGACAATAATTTGGATTATAGTATCCGTAGCTTTTTTGAATAGAAGCTATCGTATCTAAGAAGCCAGTTGCTTTACTTTTATGTTGTATTTCCCACAAACGGGGGATTATTTCTAGACCTCCCAATCTTGCTAAAGCATTTTCGACAAAACAATCAATATGAGAATCTCTTGGTACTATATCTAAAAGTGTTCTAATAGCCAGATTGCTACCAATTCTTTCTAAAGCTTGAATTACTGTTTCTATATCTGGTAAGTTTTGCAAATCTTCTCTTTTTTTAACATTAAATATATTCTTCAGAAAATATTTCAAACATTCAACTGTTTTGGTAGTTCCAATAGTTCCTAGAACAAATACCGTTATATCCGCTATTTTATAATCATCAGTGTTTTTTACTAATGCAATTAAGTATTCTTCTATATCTTCTCCACAAATTGCAGCTAGAGCTTTAATCGCACTTATTTGTACGTCAATATTTTTATCTTGTAGGATTTCAATTAGAGGCTGTTTTGCTAATTTATTTCTCATTAGTCTTAAGCCATTCACCGCACCTTCTCTAACTATTGCTTCGGGATGCTTGAGTTTTTTTAGCAATCGATTTATATCTGATTTATCGCCAATTTTTCCTAAAGCATATATTGCATAAGCTTTTATTTTTGGTTCGCAATTTTCTATCAGTTGGCGTAATTTATTTTTAATTTCAGCATGATCGAAAAATCCTAAAATATAAATAGATTCTAGGCAAATTTCTAGATTGCTATCTTGGGTTCTTTTTAGAAATAGAGGATAAATCAATTCTTTGCCTTTGACTTCAGAAAATGATTCGAGGTCTATAGTATATTGAAGATTGGGATAAATAAGATGACAAGTCCATTTAAATATTGCACTATTATTACTTTGCAAACAAGTAGCTAATAAATTGATCGACAAAGTATTTTCTGTTTTTTTGCTATTTCGCTGATAATAGCTATATATAGTTCTTAACGCTTCAATAACAACTTTATCCGATTTATCTTTTAGTGCTTGTATTGCTATTTTGAAAACAGATTCATCTTTAAACTCTCGTAATGCAGATAAGGCATTGACTCTAACCTCAACATCGTCACATTGCATCATTAAAGTTAGTTTTTCAATTGATACATCGGGATTGATATTGTTTAACGCTTCGCCAATACTTCTATTCAATACACTACTATCTATTTCATCTTCTAATTTTTGACATAAACCATGAAGTAATAGATCGATTTTAAAATCTTCCTTTATATCTTTTCTTATTCTCAATGCTTCAATGGCTTGAAAATGACAACCGCGATTACTTTCAAACAAACCAAAAATAAAGCAATCTACAAATAACTTAGCCTCACTTGTGCTGAAAATTTCAATAATATTCCATCTATCTAAATAAACACAAGGTTCGCGATTGTAATCATTTTTTAACTCGGTAATAGCCCAGGGGTCGTTTAATTTAATTAAATTCTTAAAAGCTAAAGCGCGAAAACTTATATCGTAGCTCTCCGTTTTTTGTTTTAATAAATCTTTTGTGCATTCGCGATCGCTTAAAAATTTATTTAGAGATTCTAGATTACTATTTGCTAAAGCTTCTAGTACAATTTCTTGAATACCAACGTCTTCATTTTCCAAAAATTTATTAAACCTAATAAAGAATGAATTTTCATCTATATCTTTAATAAATGTAATAATTTTAGATATATTTTGAGCATCGTAATAACTGTTGGAACCGCGATCTATACTCTGGTGTAAGATATCTTCTAAAGAAGTAACAGCCGCTTGGTTTTTTATTAGAGTCAACAACTCTATTAATAATGTTTCAGAAATATTCAAATGCAAAATCAGATCGATAGCTTTATCCTTAAATTTTTCTCTTACAGGGCTTACTAAAGTTGCACCTAAAATCAAATCGACTTCTAAACCTAATCTAATTATTCTCAATACTTGTATTTCATCATCTAATTGAGATAAAATCAAAATAATTATGTTCGTCCACTTTCGAGAGTTTAAATATTTTTCTTGAAGTTCTAAATCATGTGTTTTATTAAGTTTAGAAATAAAAAAATTAGCTTGATTGATATCGTTCATAGTCTTGATTAATCTTGCCGAAGGTATTGTTAGTAATAAAGTTGGTTACGAAATTTTACTAATAATTATAAATGCTTAGTAATAAAAAATTAGCGAAACTTTATTACATCAAAGCTATCAACAGCAAATAAGAATATATATTCTGCCATCTAATGCCGCAAAAGCTACTAAGTTTCCCATGCGATCGAAAAATGTATTACCTTCGTAAAGAAAAATTCCGTCTTTGTATCCCTAAATAAACTTTACTTCAACTAAAAAAAATCATCCAATCGCCAAACTGGATTTAATAATTGCTGGCACAATAAGCTTTACAGCCATTTTCCCCCCGCCAATATTTCTGGCTACAGGACCAATTCTTAAAGCAGCCAAACCACCCATGATAAAAAAGTTAGACTTAGGCAGACGTAAATGTTCGTCTAGTACGGGTAAACCATTAACTACTTCTGTGGGATAATTCTCTAGCACGTCTTGTAATAGGGGATGTTCTTTAACATTGAATCTCGTACCAGTAGCTAACCAAATACGGTTAAACTGATGCTTGTTTCCATCGTGACAACGAACCTGCCAAAGATTATCTTGCCACTGTGCGTCCATGACTTGACAGCATTCATCGATCCTTAACTTGCCTTCGTTAGCTGCTTGGTTCAGTTGCAGCATTATGTCGGGAGTCATCGAACCGCCATTACGGGCTTGCTGTATTTGCTGATAACGCTCGTACCAATCGCTTTCGGCGTGAAAGTCTTTGAGATATTTTGGTCCTAACCAACCAGGATCGGCATCAAAGGTTTTTGACTGTAACTGTTTTCTAGTCATCAAGGTAACAGTTGCGCCCAGGTTAATCGCACCTTTGGCTAAATGTCCGCTAGTTAAACCACCACCAACAATTAAAATACGCTCTCCCGTTAAATTGAGTCGGTTTAAGTTTACCTGTTGAGAATGACACAATCTATCAGGTGGATAATCTGAGGTAATTTTCTCTACCCAATTAGGAAGCTGCACTTTACCACTACCCGTAGCCAACACCACTCTACGAGCAACGATCGTTTCTCCCGTATTTAAAACCAATTGAAATCGATCGCCAGAAGCTCTTTTAATCGGTAAAACTCGAACTACTTTAGCTGGATAAACCTTATCTGCTAACTTCCAGCGTCGAATTACTTCATCACAAAAATTATTAAAGAGCTTCGTTCCTGGTCTGTCATAGGGGGGAAATAACTCGTTATGCCTATGTTCGGCAAAGGTTCTTAATTGATGGGGGTTGGGATCTGGATGATGGACGGCGGGCGATCGCAAATAGGGAATTTGTTGCGACTCAAACTGTTGCTGCCATTGACTCATCCAGGTTTTACTGGGGTCAAAAACCAGAAATTTATGATAATGCTTCGCGCTTTTTTGTAACAGGTGAGTGCTTAAAGTAAGTGCCTGAACTCCTGCACCAATAATTGCTAGGTCTATATATTCGGGTAATTTCACTCTTTTAAAAAAATGATAATGATTATCTTTATTGGTATATGATAATCATTATCATTTCAATTGACTAGATATTAGGTGTGAGGAAAATGAAAAATCAACTGTGGAGAGCTTGTTTATCAAGCCCTCTTTTTGTAGCCGCTTTGATGGCACATACTGAAGTGTCAGCCCAAACTGTTGAATCCTACAGTGCGGGTTTAAATCAAATTACCAATGTGAACCAATTAAGGGATGTTTCCCCTACGGACTGGGCTTACGAAGCATTACGTTCTCTAGTAGATCGCTACGGCTGTATCTCTGGTTTTCCCAATCAAACCTATCGCGGTAGCCAGCCTTTATCTCGCTATGAATTTGCAGCAGGTTTAAATTCTTGTTTGAATCAAATCGAACGATTGATTGCCTCATCTGAAACAGAAACAGTATCCTCAGAAGATTTGGCTACAGTTAATCGTCTTTCTCAAGAGTTTGAGGCAGAATTAGCCAGTGTTGGTGGGCGAGTTGACGAATTGGAAAGCAGAACAGCAGTTTTAGAAGATAGCCAGTTTTCCACTACTACTAAGTTAGGCGGGGAAGCTAGTTTTGCACTCAGTCAAGTTTTTGGCGATGAAAAAGCTGATGGTAGTGGCGATCTTGATAGCGTCACCGTGTTTAATTTTCGATCGCGCTTGAGTTTTAATAGCAGTTTTACAGGCAAAGATCTTTTAAAAGTACGTTTGGATGCTCTAAATACCGTTCCTTTTGGTTCGGGAGAAGAGGAAGACGATCCTAATGTGACAGGGACAGGTATGACCCGTACCTCTTTTGATGAAGGGTCTGGTGGTTCGGTAAGAATCGGCAAACTTTACTATACTTTCGCCCTTGGTGATTCGGGTAAATCTGACCATTCGGGACACGGACACGATGACCACGGACATGATGACCACGAACACGGTGAGGAAAAAGAGGAGGGACATTCAGAACACCTCCACGGTGCAGCCGAAGGAAAGCTATCTTTTGTGATTGATGCAGTGGGTGGAGAGTTTAACGAAAACTTTGCTAACTATAACGAATATTTTTCGGAAGAATTAACGGGGGCTGTATCTCGTTTTGGACGCTTCAACCCTATCTACTATCAAGGTCTTGAAGGCACAGGGGCGACGGTTAATTACAATTTTAGCGATCGCATTGCTTTTTCTGTGGGTTATCTTTCTCCCCGTGCTAGCGAACCTTTAGAGGGTGCGGGTTTGTTTAACGGTAGCTATGCAGCGATCGCTCAGGCTAGTATTGAACCTACGGATAATTTAGGCTTTGGTTTGACTTATTCACGGGGTTATTACGCCCCTGATGAATTAGTAGTTTCGGGAGAGACAGGAAGCGAAACTGCTAACGCGCCCTTTGGTGAAGAGATTGCCACCTCTGCGGATCATTTTGGCATACAGGGAAAATATGAATTGAGCGATCGCCTGAGTATTTCTGCCTGGGGTGGTTTGAGTTTGGCTAATGCCCAGACAGATGGGGATAATGAAGGCATTGCGGTGAATAGTGGTGATGGTGCCACGATATTTAACTGGGCAGTAACCTTAGCTTTTCCCGATCTTCTGGCTGAAGGCAGTCTGGGCGGAATTACCTTCGGACAGCCACCAAAAGTTAGCAGTAACGATGGTGGAGAAGAAGACGCAGACAGTGCGTGGCATATCGAGGCGCAGTATCGATATCAACTCAACGACCATATTGCTATTAATCCAGGGGCTTTTGCAGTAATTAATCCTGAAAACAATAGCGATAATGACACTCTTTATGTAGGTACAATTCGTACTATTTTTGAATTTTAAGTTTTACCAACGGTCAGAAATTTTAATACTTGTTTTGTCTGTTGTTAGGCGATTGGAGTCTTAACTTTTTTTAGATCTTCTGGGTCTAGAGGATGAAGGTCATAGTTAGCAATACCATTTTTAACTTAAATGATACTTTTTGCACTATGCCCATTATGCTTTAGGATTTCTTTGTGACGATTAATCGAACCCATAGCATCTTTGTTCTGTAATATATATTCGGCACAAACTGAATTTAGTCTCTGAATGACAGAATACTGAAGGCGAATTTATTCTCCCTCTTCATTAAGGTGATGGCGATCCGCTTTATGTTGGGTAGTCAAAACAGAAAAAAGGACTTGTCCGAATCTATGACTACATCAGCATCATCCAAGCAAAATTAAAAAGCATGGAAGATTGACTAAGAGTATTTTTCGCCACGGTTTAGATTGTTTACGTTCTGTTGTCACTGATTTAGATCCAAAAGATGATGAGTTTCTTTATTTACTCAAATTTTTGTCCTGTACTTAGCAACTGTTCTAGCTTGTTCATGCATCACCCCAAATGAACGAAAACTAAAAATCGATCTAGATTCGATCTAATTTTAGTTTTCGTCTAAGCAGGTTGCGATACTTCTGGGCATTTTGTAACGTACTAAAAAGTATCAATAATCAATAAAAAAGAGAGGTGTTAAAACCTCTCTAATCTATATGTAGTGGGCCGAGCTGGATTTGAACCAGCGTACGCATAGCGAGCGGATTTACAGTCCGCCTCCTTTAACCACTCGGACATCGACCCATTTGCATCACGGTTAAATATCTTAGCACAGGATATACAGAATAAATAGCCAAACAAAAAATATTTTTCAGTTATTTCAAAATCAGCTTTCTTCCCATGCTAATAGAGCAAAGCTAGACTACATAAGCAGACTTCAATGCCCAGACTACTAGAGCGATAATACCGCCGAAGATCAATACTGCTGATACAGCAACCAAAACTGGTTTGTCTGCACCATCAAACTTCATAATTCCGCGATTTAGGTCAGACATGAAAATTTTGCTCCTTATACTCTTGCTAGAGTAACGATTTAATCGAGACTAGCAAATTAAAAAATCATTTTTTTGCTGTCTTGGTTGACTACATTTAAATGTTATCAAAACAATCTAGATTTAGGGCTATTCTTAAAATTTCCCTCAGATCTAAAAATTAATCCTTTAATTTAGTCAGATTGGCGATCGCATATTCATCTTTATCTCGTTCTCGTAAACCATGAAAATTATCTCGATTATTTTGGCTAGTATTGCGGGAATTGCCGTAATTTCTGAACTCGGTTTGAGAACAGTTGCGGGGTTGGGTACTCCACCTTTATACATAGCAGATCCAGATATTGGCTATCTGCTCGCTCCCAATCAGAAATTACGCCGTCAGGGTAGCCGATATGAAACCAATCAATATTCAATGCGGAGTCAGCCACTTCAGACTGAAACACAAAAACGCATCTTGCTATTAGGGGATTCGGTAGTTAACGGCTCTTGGTGGACAGATCAAAGCAAAACTTTATCTAGCCTTTTGGCAAATAAGCTTCAGGATGATGGTACAGAGGCAACTGAAGTTCTCAACATTTCGGCGAATTCTTGGAGTCCTCGTAACGAACGAGCCTATATCAAGCGTTTTGGTCTTTTTGATGCCTCAACCCTAATTCTAGTAATCAATACCGACGATCTATTAGCGACCGAACCGACATCTCTAGCCGTGGGCAAATCTCCCAGCTATCCAAGTAAAAGACCGCCCTTGGCTCTGATTGAATACTATCAACTATTTATTGCTGCTCCCCAACCGATTCCCGAACTAGAGCAGTTAAAAGAGGCTGCGCCAGAAAACGATCGCCTAGAGCAAAATTTGGCAGCGATCGCGGAAATTAAAGCGATCGCCGATGCTGCTAAGGTTGAGTTTATTTTAGTTTTGACTCCACTATTAAGAGAATTTCAATCTGGTTCTACAGAGTCGGAATTGGAGTCAAGAAAACGCCTACAGGAGCTAGTAGCTGCCAAACAGATTAACTATATTGATGTCCTTTCCGAGTGGGCAGATTTTCCCCAGCCAGAATTTCTCTATCGCGATCGCATTCATCCCACTCCCCAGGGTAATATCAAAATTATTGAAGCGATCGCCGAACAGTTGGCTAATTAGACCTCAGTGATTACTAAACTTCTCTACTCTCTACCGATTCTCAAGCTCCTCGCTTAAATTAGTAACAATCTATCTAGCTAATTTTATTTTTAAAGATAATTATGGTTACTCCCTTAGTTACTCAACAAATTGAAGATTTTTCGGTTACTCAGGATAGCGATCGCACGACTGTCGATCTGACGACAACTTTTGACGATCCTTCGACCACGGGACAGATAGCTCGCTTTGAGTTTGCCGATAATGTTAACGATGGCGGCGTTGTAGATGTCCTGCTATTCGATCAATCAGGCGTTGGTGCGCCAGCAACAGTAGAAAACTTTCTTAATTATGTCGAGGATGAAGATTATGATGACACGATTGTTCATCGTTCTGTAACTAACTTTATTGTTCAGGGAGGAGGCTTTGCTGTCGAAAATTCTCAAGTAGTAGAGCTTCCTGCTGATGAAGCTGTAGTCAATGAGTTTAGTGCCGATAGATCTAATCTTGTCGGAACAATTGCTATGGCTAAGTTGGGAGGAAATCCTGATAGTGCTACTAACCAGTGGTTCTTTAATTTAGGAGACAATTCGTCGAATTTAGACAATCAAAATGGCGGTTTTACTGTGTTCGGTCAGGTTTTAGGAGACGAAGATTTAGAAACAGTTAATGCGATCGACGATCTAGAACGTGTTAATGGTGTTCCTGTTGTAGGTTCAGAATTAGTTTTGGATGACGTGCCGATAACTGATGCTACTGCGCCAATAACTACTGATGACTTTGTTACTTTAGATAGTGTCAGCTCAATATTTGAAGATGAGCTAGAGTTTTCTGTGGTTAGCAACTCTAATGAGGAATTAGTTGAAACATCTATCACCGACGATGAACTAACTCTTGATTATGTAGATGGTCAAAGTGGCGAAGCAACGATTACTTTAGAAGCGACTAACTTACTAGGGGAAACAGTAGAGGAGGAATTCATGGTTACGGTAGAAGAGACTCCCGAAGTTGAAACCCCTGAAGTCGAGACTCCCGAAGTCGAAACCCCTGAAGTCGAGACTCCCGAAGTTGAAACCCCTGAAGTCGAGACTCCCGAAGTTGAAACCCCTGAAGTCGAAATTCCTGAAGTGGTAACCAATGACCTAAATTTTGTCGGTCCAGAAGTATTTCGTTTTTTAAATCCAGATACAGGCATTCACTTTTACGCTGATTCTGAAGCAGAAAGAGATGAGTTGTTAGAAGATGAACCCGATTTGGTAGCTGAAGATCTTGGATATAGAACGGTCAATCCTGAAGGTGCGAATGCTCAAGAAGTATTCAGCTTTTTTAATCAAGATACTGGGGCTTATTTATATACCGTTGACGAAAATGAAAGAGAATTTATTGAGGAAAACTTTGATAACTATACTCAAGAAAGTGATTCTTTCTCTGTTTTTGCGGTTGACCAGCCAGAACTAGACACCATTCCCGTTTATCGTTTCCTAGATATCAATACTGGGGCGCACTTTTATACTTCCTCCGCAGCAGAAAGAGAAACTATTGAAAACAATTTCTCCAACTATAATTCAGAGGGGGAAGACGGCATTGCCTTTTATGCCTTTGATGCTGATGTTTAGAGGATTTGGGTATTTGAGTTTTGACTTTATTGTTTGCTCAAAAAAGCTAGCTGTCGTTAGATAATTTTTTCAACGCCGATAGGGCATGAAGCTGAACTTTACGATCGCCATCTATAGCTAACTGTTCTAACACTATTTGAGCAGAAGGATCTCGTAATTCTCCCAAGGCAGTAGCCATAATTTGTCTAACCTGGGCAGAAAGAGGCTGCTGCTGTTGCCATGAACTAATCAGAACTCTTGCTGCTAGGGGTTTCAATTCTACACTCTTAGTACGACCGAGAACGGTAATAATCTCCTGGCTTATTAGTTCTCCAGCATTGTTTAGCACCTCTGCTAGATAGGCAATTCCCGAACTAAGCTTACTCCAGCTCAAAGCTTTGATCAAATCTGTCTTCAGGCTAATAGGGGTAGTATCAGCCTGTAGCACCTTGAATAAGACCAGATTGGCAGTTTTTTGCTGCATTCTGCCTAAAGCGATCGCTGCTTCGTGACATACTTCTAAATTTAGATCCTGTAATAACGGCTGTAAGTGTTTGACTAAGTCAAATTCCCGACAAAGATCGGGACGAAATCCCAGAGCGATCGCTGCTTCTTTACGGACTTTACTAGCTCGATCTTCTAAGGCGGTAATTAATACAGGGAGTATACGGCGATCGTGAAAGCTACCCAGGGCGTTGATGGCAATGGCACGTATTTCGGCATCTTCATGAGCAGTCACCTTAAGTAAAGGGTCAATAGTCGCAACTGTACGAATATAGGATAGAGACTTAGCTGCCAAGAGAGAGTGTTCGGGCTGAGATAATAATTCGACTAGAGAATCGATCGCGCGATCGCCAATCGCAATCAGAGTTTTACCGGCGATCGCAATTAGTTCGCTGTCGGTAGTGGACTGAAGTAGCTGTACTAAAGTTAGAACTACTGACTGTTCGGGAAAGTTGCCTAAAATCTGACAGATAAACCAGCGAGTCTCTACCTCTAATTCCTCATCCTTAACTAAGGCACTTAGAGGCGAAATAATTTTGTTACCAAACAGAGGGAATATTTTGGCAACCGTCCACTGATGCTGAAAATCAGCCTGAGACAGCATAGCTAGAGCTAGATCGAATGAAGTTTGCCAATCTTCTGGGAGTAAAACAAATCTTTTTGTACGGTCGTCGGTTTTGCAAATAGGTAACTGCTGAAGTTGTTGGGTAACTACCTGCCAATCATTTCTTTGTTCTGCTTTGCATCCTTGCTCTAATATTTCTCGAACCAAGGATGATTGATTTGGAGTTTTTTCTGGTTTAATATAAGTCACGCGATCGCTTCTCTCACACTAAATAAGCTTTTTTAAAACTAGTTACGACAAGTTTAATCTAAGTATTTATTATTATTATTTTATTCTGCTCGTACTGGTAGCATAAAGCACCAGACAGATTTTTGAATGCAGATTGAGAATTAAGTTAATGCAGATCGCTCATTTAATCTCAAAATTTCCCACAGTAAGCAGATATTTCCTTGATGATCGAGCAGTCTCAAACCATAGTCGTAAAAATTGGCACATCTAGTTTAACCAAGGCGACAGGACAAATTGCGATCGCTACCATTGCCTCTTTAGTCGAAACCCTAAGTTTATTGCGTTCCCAAGGACACCGAGTAATCTTAGTTTCCTCTGGTGCGGTAGGTGTTGGCTGTGCCAGACTTAACTTGAGAGAAAGACCCCGAAAAATCGCTCTCAAACAGGCTGTTGCAGCAGTAGGACAGGGGCGCTTGATGCGAATCTATGACGATATGTTTAGTAATTTACAGCAGGCGATCGCTCAGGTATTACTGACTAGGCGAGAACTGGTCGAACGTAACACCTACGTTAATGTTTCTAACACCTTTCAAGAGTTATTAGATTTAGGGGTAATTCCCATTGTCAACGAGAACGATACCGTGGCGATCGATGAGTTAAAATTTGGCGATAACGATACGCTGTCTGCCCTTGTTGCTAGCTTAGTTAGGGCTGACTGGCTATTTCTATTAACCGATGTAGATCGGATGTATTCTGCCGATCCAAAAACCGTTCCCGATGCTCGACCGATCGAGTTAGTAAGTAGTCAAGAACTCGGACAGCTTCAGGTAGATGCGGGAAGTAGCGGTTCGCAGTGGGGTACGGGAGGTATGGCAACCAAGCTAGCAGCAGCCCGTATTGCTACCAGTACAGGGGTTAGAACCGTTATTACTCAGGGTCAGCAACCCCAGAATATTGTCGAGATCCTGAAGGGTAAGAATTTGGGGACACAGTTTGAACCCCAGCCCCAAACGGACAATGCCCGCAAGCGCTGGATTACCTACGGTTTGATTCCCATGGGCAAGCTGTTTTTAGATAGTGGTGCGGTCAAGGCGATCGCCAGTAAGGGCAAGTCTTTGCTTCCTGCGGGCATAGTAGAAGTGGAAGGGGAATTCTCAGCTACCGACGCGGTACAAATATGCGATCGCCAAGGAATTGAACTGGGTAGAGGTTTAGTCAACTACAGCAGCACTGAAATCGAACAGATAAAGGGTTGCCAGTCGATAGAGATTGCCACAATTTTGGGTTATGACAGTGCTGATACGGTCGTGCATCGTAATAACTTGGTGATTAACGAGAGGAAGTAGTAGTGACGTGACGAGTCTAACTTGATGCATTAGATGTGTTTCGCGCCAAGACGCTAAGGCGCAAAGAAGATAACAAAGGGCTTGTCCCAAAACAAAGGCGTGAGCCGCATGTATTAGCTTCGCGTCCCCGCATGTAGCAAAAGGTTCATTATTGCGCTATTTTAAGCTTGACGCGCCAGTAGGTCGTAATAATTTCTTCGTCCCCAAGTCTCCCAATCCCCGAGTTTCCTTTACTTTTCTGCATACTCACTTCGCTGCATAATCAGCTTTGCGACTAAACCAGTCCAGCCTGTTTGATGGGCTGCCCCTAAGCCTGCCCCTTCATCGCCATGAAAATATTCGTTAAAGAGCAATAGATCGTGCCAGTGTGGATCGGTTTGAAACTTTTTAAAGTCGCCATAGAGTGGGCGATCGCCATTTTCCTTGGGTAAGAAGATACTTATCAACCGTCTTTCTAATTCTGAAGCGACTTCCCAGAGAGTCATCATATTACCCGAACCCGTCGGACATTCAATTTCAAATTGCCCATCAAAATAGTAGTCATATCTTTGCAGAGACTCAATTAAAAGATAGTTCACGGGAAACCAAATTGGACCACGCCAGTTAGAATTACCGCCAAACATTTTTGTCGGTGACTCAGCAGGTTCGTAGGTTACATCATAGGTTTCGTCGCTAGTTTCAAAGATATAGGGGTTTTCCTTGTGGTATTTGGAAACAGAGCGAATGCCATAGTCGCTGAGAAACTCGGTTTCATCTAGCATTTTCTCTAGCAGTAGGCGGAGACGATCTTCATCGACAACGGCTAGCAGACGACGGGAATTGTTGTCACAGCCCTTCATGCAGGCGAGATTGCTGCTGAGATGGGGACGCTCATTGACAAACCAATCGATTCTATTTTTAAACTTAGGCAGTTTCTCCAGGCTTTTTTCGTCGATAGTCGTGACGGCAAAAAGAGGAATTAGACCAACTAGCGATCGCACTTTAAGATCCAGATGTTCGCCACTAGGCAACTGTAGAACGTCGTAATAAAAACCGTCCTCCTCATTCCACAAGTCCGCACCATCTGAAGCCAGATGGTTCATGGCATCGACAATATATAAGAAGTGTTCGAAGAACTTGCTGGCAATACCTTCGTAGATATCATTATCCTGCGCCAATTCTAGGGCGATAGTTAGCAGATCCAAACAGTACATTGCCATCCAGCTAGTGCCATCTGACTGAGACAGCTTGCCACCCGTCGGTAGATCGCCACCACGATTAAACACGCCAATATTATCTAGACCCAGAAAACCACCCTGAAAGATATTATTATTCTGGTCGTCATGCTGATTTACCCACCAGGTAAAGTTAATCAGCAGCTTTTGAAATACCCGTTCGAGGAACTTTTTATCCGAGCGTCCATACATTTCTTGTTCGATCGTATAGACACGCCAGGCAGCCCAGGCATGAACGGGAGGATTTACCCCATCAAAATCCCACTCATAGGCAGGCATTTGCCCATTAGGGTGCATATACCATTCGCGGGTCAATCTTTCCAACTGCTTCTTGGCGAAGTCGGGGTCGATCGTTGCCAGGGGAATCATGTGAAAAGCCAAATCCCAGGCTGCAAAATAGGGATACTCCCATTTATCGGGCATAGAAATTACATCGTCGGTGTGGAGATGAATCCAGTTACTATTTTTGCCATCTTTGCGCGATTCGGGCGGTTTTGGCTGGGCTGGATCTCCTGCCAGCCATTTATCGACTATGTAGTGATAGTACTGCTTGTTCCAGAGCATTCCTGCAAACGCCTGACGTTCGACATTTTGCAATTCTGGGCTTTTGGGATAGGGAGAGACGCGCTGATAAAATTCGTCGGCTTCCTGTTGGCGTGTCTGAAACGTATCGTTAAAGGGTTGTCCAAAGGGAGTGGCATCGGGGCGATCGCAAAGTCTAAGTCGAATTGCCGTAGTTTCCCCTGGCGCTAATTCGAGAGTGTAGTAGGCGGAAAATTTCGTGCCGATTTTATCGGGATTGACTGCATCTTCTTTGCCTTTCACAACGTATTTGTGAAAAGCGTCTTTGACGTAGGGAGAATCGTTGTCGGTACGGGATAAACGTTCGTGATTAGTATCGTTTTCGGTAAACAATAGCTGCGGTTGTTGAGCGCTGTCTTGGTGACGGGGCTTGCGCCCCAGCGTCCCTTGCGCCTTTTGTCGACGCTGGCGGGTCGCACCGCAGTAGAGCCATCTGGTGCCTAAATCGGGATGCTGTGCCTCAATGACGCTATAGTCAGCCGATTCATCATAAATTTTTAGCCTGGGCTTCTCGACTCCATCCTTCCAAGACCAAATATTGCGAAACCAGAGAGTCGGCAGCAGGTGAGCCGTAGCGGTTTTATCCCCACGATTTGTCACCTGAATATAGATGAGCATGTCCTCATCACTTTCCTTGGCATATTCTACCGTGACATCAAAATAGCGATCGCGATCGAAAATTCCTGTTTCAATAAGCTCAAACTCTCGATCTTTTAAACCCCGCTTTTGGTTCTCATGTTCCAACTGCCAATAGGGAAAAGTCTTCTGCGGATATTTATACAGGAACTTCATGTATGAATGCGTCGGCGTATTATCCAGGTGGAAATAATATTCCTTGGCATCCTCCCCATGGTTTCCCTGGGTATTAGTTAAGCCGTATAGCCTCTCTTTCAAAAAAGGGTCGTTACCATTCCACATCGCCAGGGAAAAACACAAGCGCTGATGATTATCAGAGATACCCGCAATGCCGTCTTCTCCCCAACGATATGCCCGATAGTGTGACTGCTCGAAGCTAAAATCATCCCAAGCCGAACCATCGGCACTATAGTCTTCTCTAACTGTTCCCCACTGACGATTGCTGAGATAACAGCCCCACCTACGCCAGTATGCTTGCCTTTCGCGATCTTCTTGTAACCTTATTTCTTCTTGGGTCAGTTTCTGAGGATCGGGCATATTTAGGAAAGGTTAAATCATTATTAAATTTAATCTTAAATTATCTGTTCTGTTGATTTAATCTGACAAAGGATAGAGAGTGTTTGGCGTCTGATATGCATTCTGGCAAAACCTTTGTCTATGTAGATCTTGAATGCAGAAATTATTAATATCAAAGCATTTTGGAACATTGCTTTATGGCATAACTAATGGCAAAACAGTTGCTTATCGAAAAAAAGCTCAAAATTTATTTGCAGGATAGCTATAATTTTGGGGCGGGAAATTCTACAGGCGGGATGAGTTTCCTAAATTACAAAACGACATGATTGCAAACAAGCTCCTCTAATTTAATTTTAGAGATCGCCTCTAGCATCAATTATTCAGGCACAACTATAAAATAAAGCAAAAGCTAGAACCTTTTCCCAGCTTTGATTCGACCCAGATATTGCCCCCATGACTATTGACTACCTTTTGACAAATAGCCAAACCGATGCCCGTTCCCTCAAACTCTGAATCTGGGTGCAGACGTTGAAACATTTGAAAGATCTTATCCGAAAATTGAGAGTCAATACCAATACCGTTATCCGTCACGGTTAGTAGCCATCTTTCGCCTTTGGGAGCAGATGTAACTGTAATTTTGGGCGGTTTGTCGCTGGTAAATTTGAGAGCGTTGCTAATTAAGTTTTGAAAGAGCTGGCGTATTTCTCGTAGATTGCCTTGGACAGTCGGCAAGTCGTGATAGCTAACTGTTGCGTGCTTTTTGGCGATTACAAAGCTCAAATCTTCGATACATTCGGCAACAATACTGGCAAGATCTATCGAAACTGCCTCTTTTTCTTGTTTACCAATCCGAGAATAAGTCAGCAAATCGTCGATTAAAAGATACATGCGATCGATGCTGCTGGTAATGTAGGTCATGTAAGACTCTGCCTGCTCGTCAAAACAGTGACCATAATCTTCTGCTAAATATTCGGTACACATTCTAATTTTTCGCAGGGGTTGGCGTAAATCGTGAGAAGCAATATAAGCAAAATGTTCTAAATCCTGGTTAGAATCAGACAGCTCTGCCGTACGCTCGGCGACGGTTTGTTCTAAAGAATCGTTATTTTTTTGGAGCAGCGTGTGAGATGAATTTAATTTTTGCTCTATCTGTTTACGGCGCTCGATTTCTGACTGAAGCTCGCCATTTTGTCGCTGTAGTTTTTGACTCAAACGGTTGAGGGTTAGGTGAGTTATAACCCGCGCCACCACCTCTTCGTTTTCGGTTGGCTGAGTGATGTAGTCAACTCCTCCCACTTCAAATCCTTTGACCTTATTTACCGTTTCTGAAAGGGCGGTTAAAAAGATAATCGGAATATCTCGATTATCCTTATTTTCCTTGAGACGACGACAAACTTCAAAACCATCAATGCCTGGCATCATCACGTCGAGTAGGATTAGTTCGGGCTGGGAATTTTTGACCACATCCATCCCCGTATAACCATCTTCAGCGACTAACACTTTAAATCCCGCCTGCTTGAGATAAGTATAGAGGACTTTCAGATTGCTAGGATTATCATCAACTATCAAAATCTTGCCTAAATAGTCAGTTTGACTCATTGCTTACCAATCGCCTTTTGAATAAATTGACGTAACTTCTTGACTTGAAAACTTTCGGCATACTCGATAATTTGTCTGGCAAAAGATTCGTATTGAGGCTGAGTTTGAAGCTGCTGAGCTACCTGTTGAATTTCCCAAATATTCCCCTGCTGGAGCAAAATTAAGAGGGTGCTAAGCTCCGATTCAGGAGGAGTATCCAAAGTATTTTCGTCTGAGGTAGCTAGAGGAAATTCCGATGTAAAATCATGCTCTGGATAAATCCATTCAAGATTCAAATGGGTCGATAGTAAGCTCAAGATCTTCCTCAGACCAACAGGTTTGGGTAAAAAAACATCCCCCAAAAGATTGATATCTGACTTGAGATCGTTTGTGTCCAGATTTAAAGCAGAAACCCCTATGGTCAAGGTGTTTTCAAGACTGCACTGCTGCTGAATTTGAGCCAACATTTCTGCTCCGTTAATGCCAGGTAGATCGTAGTCAAAGATAATCACCTGGGGTCGATGCTCTACAGCTAGTTCCACACCCTGTTCGCCATTATCGCTCGACCAGATCTGAAAATCGAAGGGAGTAAATAAACTAACTAATACAGAACGACTGCTGGAATTATCATCTACCAACAAAATACTTAATGGCTCACCTTTGTAGGCAACAGGGAAAGCAGATTGAATCATGCTTACTTCTGACTTTAGTTCGCCAACTTCCACTATTGGCAAGGCTAAATCGAACCAGAAAGTAGTTCCCCTACCAGGAGTACTGTCTACCTGAATTTTGCTATCCATTTCTTGAATTATGTTCTGGCTGATGGTCAAGCCTAAACCCGTACCTTCCTTACTCGCTTCTGGCTGTATAGACTGGTAGAACGGAGAAAATATCTCAATGAGTTTTTTGGGATCGATACCAATCCCCGTGTCTTCGATTTGAAAGCGAATTTGCTGCTTATTGCGATCGCCGCTAGCCTCAAAATCCTCAACCAAAGCAATTTCTAGGGTTACTCCCCCCTCTTGGGTAAACTTCACGGCATTACTCAGTAAATTTAAGAGAATTTGGCGTAGGCGAGTTTCATCTCCCCGAACCATAGTGGGCAAATCCGAGGGGGATTGATAGTGGAGATAGAGGTTTTTTGACTCGGCGCTGACGCGGATAATTGCTAATAAGCTCTCGATAAAGTTAGGGAGGTTAAAGTCTGATAGCTGTAGCTCTAGTTTTCCCGCCTCGATCTTTGCTAGGTGGAGAATGTCGTTGATTAGGGTTAAAAGATGCTTTCCTGACTGATAGATAGTACCTACTTGGCTTTGACGTTCTGAATCCAAGCCTGGCTGCTGGAGTAAAATTTGCGCGAATCCCAGAATACTGTTGAGGGGAGTACGAAGTTCGTGGCTCATATTAGCGATAAACACGCTTTTCGCCTGGTTAGCTGCTTCGGCTGCTTCCTTTGCCCTTGCTAGCTCTGATGTTCTGACATCTACCCGATGTTCTAGCTCTAGATTTGCTCGGTGTAACACTGCTTCTGCCTGTTTAAAGTCATTAATATCCCTGGCAATGCCCACAATACCCAAAGCATTCCCCACCTCATCGTAATAAACAGTTTTGGTAGTTAAATAGCTAATTTGACGCTCGCCGACTTGGACTACTTCTTCATAGGTTGAGATTTGGCGAGATTCTAAAATCCGCAGGTCATCCGCTTCAATTCTGTGACAGACTTCCGTTGGAAACAAATCGCAGTCTTTACTGCCAATAATGAGGTCTACAGAACGGTCGAACATTTGTGCCAGAGCCTTATTTGCCCACTGATATCTGCCTTCGAGGTCTTTGACAAAAATAACGTCGGGAGTAGCGTTAATGATAGTTTGTAACAGTGCCAGATTTTTTCCGATCGTGTCGAGGTTATGCTGTCTTTCACTAACATCGCGATTTATACCCCGATAGCCACACCAATTGCGATCGCCGTCGAAGATCGGGACACCGCTTGTCTCAATTATTACCCGATGTCCTGCTTGATGAAGGTGAGTCGTAATCAGACATTCAAAAGGCTCTTGAGATTCGATTATCGGCGTCAGCTGCTCGCTAGCTGGCATCAGCTTAAAAATAGGCTGACCCACAATTTCGGCAGTTTCATAGCCCAAGACATCTTTTACCTTGGGACTGGCGTAGGTATAGACAAGATCGCGATCGACTTCCCAAACCCAATCACTACTCGTCTCGATCAGACTGCGAAAACGTTCTTTGCTCTCTCTTAGAGACTGCTCGATTATCTGCTTGGATTTTATTTCGTTTTGAACGTTACGGTAGGCGATCTCTAGCTGTTCCTGCACCTCTGCCATATCGCTGACATCGACGAAGGTGAGGACAATGCCGTCGAGAACATTATTTTCGGCTCGGTAGGGGTTAATCCGCATGAGTAGGTTTTCATCGCGATGTTTGAGGGAGACTTCCCGCTCGACCGCCTCTTCTGTCGCGATCGCCGACTCTAAAAGTTCGATCAAATCTGTCAGATTCATGTTGTTGGATAGATCTGCCAGAGGACGACCAATATCCGATTCTACGAGAGAAACGGCTTTGGTTGCAGCACTGGTAAACTTGCGAATTCTGAGGTCAATGTCGAGAAAAATCACGCCAATGTCCGTACTCTGAAGCAAATTATCAACATCGTTGTTTAACTCGACTAGCTGCTGAATTTTTGACTGATATTCGGCATTGACGGTGTGGAGTTCTTCGTTAACAGAATGTAACTCCTCATTCGTACTCTGCAGCTCTTCATTAGAGGCAATTAGCTCTTGGTTAGTTGCCTGCTGTTCCTCGTTGGTGGTTTCTAGTTCTTCTATTACCGCCTGAAGATTTTCGCGGGTTTGGTTTAGTTCAAACTCTAGCTGAAAGATCCTTTGAGAAGCTTCGCTATCGAGTTTAAAAGGTTTTCCCGTCGGCAACACTTTTGGCTCTAGATCGTTTTCAATATTAACTACCAAAAAGTCTCCTGCCAGCTTGTTTGACTCTCGATAGGTTACTCGCAGGCTAACGTGACGAGAATCTGAGCTATCGGGATGTAGCTGAATTCCCGTATAGAGAACGGGCTTGCTTTCTTTCTTGGCACGGTGCAGAGCGGTGTTTAGCGGTAGCTTGAGGGGGGCAACAACTAGATTAATTACCTCTCGCGTTAATTTACCCTGGGGAACGGTCAAGATTCCCGCACTATTGCCGTAGACGTGGAGCAGTTGGTGTTCGCGATCGACAATCAGACAGAGAGCATCGCGATCGCCCAACACCGTTTTAAGAGTTTCCTCTAGCATCGGTTCGTAACGAGATTTTGTTCCCGTCGCCGTGGCAGACTGAAGAAGAGTAGTTCGACCGCGACTCGACATATTCTTAATTGCCAGAGGTAGCCGAATGTTGCGACGCTTTTTATAAATTTTCCACTTCTTATCGATGGTGATAAACTCTTCGTCGAGATCTCCAGGGTTCTCTGCTTCCCCCATAAAAAACATCCCGCCGACGTTGAGGGCAAAATGAATGTTGCGAATCACCTGCTGCTGTAGTTCTGGTTCGAGATAGATCAGCATATTGCGACAGGTAACTAGATGCATTCGTGTAAATGCTGCATCCTTAGTTAGATCGTGGGGCGCAAAAATCATCATCTCTCGAAGCTGGCGAGAAACTTGATAGTTGCCGTCCCGCCCGACAAAATATTTCTCCAGACGCTTTTCGCTCAGGTCATTGGCAATTGTGGGGGGATAGATACCGTTAGCTGCCTTTTCTAAAGCGAGGCGATCGACATCAGTGGCAAAAATTTTGATTTTAAACTTTTTATCGTATTTTTTAACGATCTCGTCGATCAGGATACCCAAAGAATAAGCTTCTTCCCCTGTAGAGCAGGCAGTAATCCAAAACCGTAATTCTGCTCCTGAAGCACTGTTCTCAATTAAAGGTGCGATCGCCATTGATTCGAGATATGCCCAGGCGGTAGGATCGCGAAAGAAGCGAGTCACATTAATTAGCAGTTCATTGCTGAGGATATCCCTTTCTTCTTCGGAGGTTTCGAGCAGCTTAATATATTCATCGATATTGGCGCAGCGAACAATCAGACAGCGACGATGGATACGGCGACTGACGGTGGTTTTCTTATACTGAGAAAAATCTAGCTTGTCGTGCTGAACTAAAATCTCGGCTATTTGCTCGATCTTACGAGCATCAATTAGTAAAGAGTGAGAAGCATCGAAGTTATCGGCATCGAGGGGAGAACTCAAGTACTCGTAGAGTAGCTGGGCTAATTCCGCAGGAGGCAAGACGCGATCGACTACTCCTGTGGCGATCGCACTTTGAGGCATTCCGTCAAATTCTGCCGTGTTGGGATCTTGAACCAAAACTGTTCCCCCAGCCTCTTTAATCGACTGTAGACCCTGCGTCCCGTCGCTACCCGTCCCAGATAGCACAATGCCCACCGACTGCTCTGCACAGCTGTCTGCCAGAGAATTGAAAAAGATGTTGATGGGAAAGCTAATTGCCCCATGTACCTTGCGTGCCTGCTGTTCGCTGAGGTGGAGTACTCCCTTATCGATACTCAAATTCTTGCCTGGAGGAATTAAATAAACGTTGTTAGGTGCGATCGCCATTCCCTCTTCGACTCGATGCACCGCCATCCGCGTGCGCCGTTCTAAAAGCTCCTTCATCAGACTTTTGAAATCTGGAGAAAGATGCTGAATTACAATAAAAGCAGCCCCCCCATCAGAAGGCATATTCTCAAAAAATTCTTCTAATGCTCGTAGACCTCCTGCAGAAGCCCCTATACCCACTACAAAAAAGTTCTTACCCATGCAACGTCAGCCAAAATCTACCGTGAGTAATCTGTATCTTAGCGAGGTTTTGCTAATTTAACGGCAATTGCTTTTCATTATTTTAGCTTTCCCAGACTATTGCACCTGAAACAACAAAAATCGAGCTAAGTTGTGCAAACTCAGATCGATTTGATGACGAATATTTAGATAATAGTTAAAGATTACTTGCTTTCTGCTTCTGCTCTCAATTCATCTGCCTTTTCTTGCTTCTCTTGACCAGCTTCAACAGCCTCTTTGTCATCGGAGAACTCACCCAAATTTTCTCTGATTGTACCTTCAATATCTTCGCTTCTGGCTTCAGCCTTGAGCTTTAATTCTTCTGCTGCGTTCTTAATATCTTTACTATCCATAATTTTCTCTGTTTTTTACAATGATATTATTATAGAAATCGCCAGATGAATTAGCTTCCATCTGGCGATTTATTTCTTAAGTTAGATATCTTGCTAACTTTTACTTATCTTTTTAGAAATTACTCAAAAAAGTCTTTGACAGTGTCAACTAAGCCTTCAGATTTATCTTCAACGTAATCTTTGGCATCGTCTAAACTGTTTTTAGTCGTACCGATATCCTGTTTGACTTTGCCTTTTGCTTCCTGTGCTCCTCCCTTGGCTTCCCCTAGGAAATCATCAGTCACGTCGCCCTTGGCTCGTTTAACCTTGCCAACATAGCGATCGACAGTTCCTTCTACTTGGTCTGTAACTCCGTCAAGAGTACCTGCATTAGCGTTCATATCTGCCTGAAAGGCAACGCTCGTCCAAGCAAAGATCACTATGGTCATAGCCAGAATCGCTACCGCAATTTTTCTGATATATGTTTTTAGTGAGCTGGAGCTAGATACCTGCACTGATAGCATAATTTAAGTTCTCATATCCATTTATAAATCTATTGTATTTAAGATTTGCTTTATATTTATCACTCGTAAGTTAGATCTTGCTGGTCTATAGTTATGACTCATAGTTTATTTGGCAAGAAAAAATGACGCTTGTACGGATACAACGTCATTTTCTCTGTATCGATCGAGTTGGATAGCGGGCAATTAAATCTGCGCGGTCGAATCTAAATCTAAACGACTATCATCTCTTTCCTCTAGCTTGGCTTTCAAACCCAGTTCTTCTTCTGCCGACATTTCTAAGCCAGCCTGTCTACCTAATTCATCGACATCATTCGCGCTCATACCAACATTCTTATCTGGCGAACCCGCGTTTCTCGGTTCTGTTATGGGTTGAGTCTGAGCAAATTTTTCTTCACCTGTATTCATCGAACTTTGTCTCCTAAAATGAATTTGAATATATCTAAATACTAATAATTGCCAGACCAAAGCTGATGTATGGCTGGCAACTGAAATAGCTAGTAAATATGAGGGCTAGCTGTTAGTTAACCCTTTTAGTTGAGCATCCACTGCTTGAACATAAGAATCATCCTCCATCGCTCCAGGAGACAATTCACCAGATTCAATAGCTGCACCAATTAGGTCTTCTGCAGTCAATTCGCCAGATTCATAGTTGCCAACTAAAACGGCGTAACTATTAATTCCCTGGTCTTCAAAATCTCCGCGATAGGCAGAACTTACTAAGTTGAATGCTTCGGTGCGACGTACGTCGTAAGGAGAATCAAGATCGCTTGATGCTGCTTCTTGATATGTTTCTTCAGCGCGGGTGCTAGGTTCCAATGCGCCTTCTTCAGCTCCCATTGTCTCCATGTCTGACTCGGTTTCAAAACCTTCGGGAGAGACTTCTGTCTCCGTTAGATCGTCATACTTCTCAATTCTCGTATCGTTTGGTTCTTCTGACTGAGCGATCGCCTTGGGCATCACGCTAACAGAAGCAAATAAGATTAAAGCACCTAAGACTAATTTGTTGTTCACATTCGTATCCTCGACTTATAGAAAAATTAGAAAAAGAATTATACGTTTCTGCCTTCGATCGCGCCTTCGATCGCTTTCCAACCAGCTAGTCCACCCTGAAGTTGAGAAACGCTAGCAAAACCTTTTTGGCTGAGCTTACCTGCAGCCTGTTCGGTTTCCTTATCGTTTTTGGCATAGATATAAATCTCACGGTTTGGCGCTAGTTCACCTACGTCTTCCATGAGCATTGAGCCAGTAATTCTTTCGTTTAAATAAGAATCGCGATCGCGGGCATCAATAATTGTTAAACCTGGTTCGCCCCACTGTAAGCGCTCTTTTAGCGACTGAGCGCTGGCTTTAGGACTAGGTGAGGGAGGAGTAGGAACGGCTTCTCCTAGCTTTTCTTTAGCATCGGAAATGACTTTAGCTTCTGCTTTTTGTTCTGACATAAATTTTTAATATTTGCGCTAATGTTTTAAATCTTCCCCTATATTAAGGCAAGTTTAGAGTCCAAAAGGACTCCCTCGGAGGTCATAATTATTAATATTAATTACGATTAAAAATATTTCTTTTGGCGCATTTCTTTTCTGTTTTTTTTATTTAATCTTAGTTAACGTAGCTAGCAATTAATCTCAAAACTATAACGATGCAGAAAGAAGAACGCCGTCCTACCCCCGATGAGATTCCCGAACAGCAGTTAGAATATCCTGCATCTCAAAGGGACATGACCCCCCAGCCCGATAGCGATCTATCCAACTATAGTCCTGCTAATAAATTGACGGGCAAAGTGGCATTTATTACAGGCGGAGACTCTGGGATTGGTCGCGCGGTGGCGATCGCCTATGCCCTCGAAGGTGCAGAAGTGGCGATTTTCTATCACGCTAACGACACCGACGCCGAAGATACGAAAAAGATGGTCAAAGAAATTGGCAACAAGGAGTGTTTGGTAATTAAGGGTGATGTTCGCAACTATGAAAGCTGCACCTCAGCGATCGAGCAGGTAGTCGATCGCTTTGGCAAACTAAATATCTTGATTAACAATGCTGCCTATCAAATGGTGCAGAAAAAGTTCGAAGATATTACTATCGAGCAATTCCAGCGAACTATGGAAACCAACGTCTACGGCTATTTTTATATGGTTAAGGCTGCCCTCTCTCATTTGAGTGAGGGAGACGTGATTATCAACACTGGTAGCGTCGTCGGCAAAATGGGTAAGGGGATGCTGGTGGACTATTCAACTTCCAAGGGTGCAGTCCATACTTTCACTAAGTCCCTGGCTTTAAACCTGGGCGATCGCGGTATTCGCGTCAATTCCGTCGTTCCTGGTCCCGTCTGGACTCCTAATATTCCCGCCACCATGCCTGTAGAGAAAGTTGGTAAATATGACACCGACGGCATTATCAAACGTGCAGCTCAACCAGAGGAGTTAGCCCCAGCTTTCGTATTCTTGGGTTCTTCTGATAGTAGTTTTGTCACTGGTGCGCTGTATGACGTTACGGGTGGACAACTGTCCGCTTAGAAGCCGATCCAGAATAGTTAGACCTGTAGTAAAAGTTTTTCACAATTAGTCGATTATGTTGGCAGTAGAGCAAATCATCAATCCTAAAATAGTTGAAGTTTTAGACTCCGAACCTCAGAAGTCGGCTAAACTTGCAGGTCTAAAATACGTTCGGGCAGACAATCTGCCCATTATCAGAAAAAAGGTAGGTCGTGGCTTTAGCTATTTCGATGCTAACGGCGATCGCATTACCGATGCTCGAGAGATCGAGCGGCTCAAGTCTCTGACTATTCCCCCCGCCCTCACCGATGTTTTGATGTGTGATTTGGCTCACGGTCATTTACAGGCAACGGGTAGAGATGCGAAACGACGCAAGCAGTATTTCTATCATCCTCAGTGGCGTAAGGTTCGCTCCCAGCACAAGTTTAATCGCATGCTGTTATTTGGGGCATCTTTACCACTGTTGCGGAAAACTACTGCCCAACATTTAGGTCAGCGTGGATTGTCTAGAGAAAGAGTGTTGGCAGCCGTAGTGCAGCTATTGGAAACAACTTTGATTCGAGTCGGAAATAGTCAATATGCTCAGAAAAACTGCTCTTTTGGCTTAACGACTTTGCGCGATCGCCATGTAGATATTTCGGGCGAAAAAGTCCAGCTTGAGTTTCGGGGCAAAAGTGGCGTAGATCATGAAATTGAATTTAGCGATCGCCGACTGGCAAACATTATTAAGCAGTGTCAGGAAATTCCTGGATACGAAATATTTAAATATTACGATGCTGCAGGAGAACGTCATTTTGTCGATTCGGCAGATGTCAACGAATATCTCCAGCAAATAACTCAACAAGACTTTACCGCCAAGGATTTTCGTACCTGGGCGGGAACTCTATTAACGGCGATCGAGCTAAACGGACTTGGGGAGTTTGATTCGGAATCTCAAGCTAAGACAAATATTACTCAAGCTATTAAACATACTGCCCGACAGTTAGGCAATAGACCCGCCACCTGTCGCAAATATTATGTTCATCCCGCAATTATTGAAGCATATCAAGATGGTTCTTTAATCGAGCTGATGTCCGAAACAGCAGTAGTTGAGTCTATACCCGACGGATTGAGTCAAGAAGAAATAGCAATTTTAGAAATCATTAAGCAAAATATGCCCCTGTCTATTTGTTTGGACTAGCGGAAAACGAATTGCAGTATTTAAACATCCATCAATAGTTATAGAACAAATATTATGCTTAAAGCAGATGTACGGCAGAATAAGATTCTTATAGCATTAACCCTGTTGAAAACAAATCAAAAAATTTATGACTATTTCCTTAAGAGATGATGTTATGTTCATCCTCCTGGACAAAATTGCTGAAAAGAATGGACAGGGTATGCACTCCGTTGATTTTCAAGCTACTGATTTTACTGGACGAAATTTGACCATTTCTGATTTTATCGGTCATTTAGATTATCTCAATCAAAAACAGTATATCAATGCCGACTTTTCTGGTAATGCCTATGCCAACCAGGAAGACGTACCCGATTTAATTGATGAAGAAGAAGTTGACTTTCGTGTTGCTAATACCTTCGCCGCACCCGATGGTCCTTTACCTCACTTAATCAGGTTTAAAAAAGCCGAATTAATGGAGAAGGGAACAAAAATGCTGGAGCGCATGAAAAACAAGCCTCCAGAAGCACTTATGGAAGGTGCGTCTACTCCTATCGTCGATAAATATACGCCTTTCCTGGAACAGGTCGCTCTGAAAGCAGAATTAGCCGATATTTTTGATGCCAGAGATTTGAGCAATTTGGTTTATCGTACTATGCGTGACTTAATGCCGACAGAAGCATCCGACGCAGTAGCAGCAGAACTTCATGATGAGATTGAAGAAGGTGCGACTAACAAGAGGCTTCAAGATGAAATTGCCGACCTTTGGAAAGACGATAATCCTATTGTTGCCTGGTTGAGCAAAGTTCGTCCACCTTTAAAGTTCGACGCTGATACCTTTATCTTCCGTATAGAGAAGGAAGGCGGTTTACCAAAGGGTACAACTGGTGAAAAGGTAATCAAAGCCGTGTTTTCTGCTACTAAAGGAGAACTGTCTAGTGATGTACAGAAGCAGGTATCGGGATTCCTGCCAGGTAAAATTAAGGATATGTGGGAAGCAGCTAAATTTTAAGCTTCAGCGCAATTATATTCGTTGCCGATCGCTACTAAATATGGGTTGCAGTACAGGCAGTATTATATTGCAACTCATTGTTGTCATCGGTCGATCGACATCGAATTGAAATTAAATAGATAGTAGAAACGACAGCAAAATGGGCAAAGTTATAAAGCTCATTAGGGTTGAAGTGACGATTGCCCTAGCTACCAAGTCTTTATCGCCACCAAACTCGCTGACGATTACAAAAGAATTAACGGCAGTAGGCATTGCGCTTTCTAAAACGAGAATTTGTAGATTGAGAGTTTCGAGATTGAGTAAGCTGCCAATTCCATAGGCAACGAGCGGCGCACATATAAGACGAGCGATCGCTAAAATAATTTCTTTTACACCTGGTTGAAAGCGAGTCTCAGATAGCTGGATACCTAACAAAATTAGCGCGATCGGAATTGCTGCAGCACCTACCTGCTGAATCCCTGTGTCTAGCTCCCAAGGTATCTGGATTGATAACAAGCGCAGGCTCAAGCCAAATAAAATCGCCCACAGCAGGGGTAATCTCAAAGTTAATTTCAAACCCTCAACTATGCCGTTGCCTCGAATCATGGCTGGTCCAAAACAAAACATCAAAAAGCTAGAACCCAACATGTAGATAATTGCTCGATCTAATCCTGCCGTACCCAAAGCAAATGTTGCTACTGGTAAGCCCATGTTGCCATTATTCGGAAACATGACGACGGCAGTAACGGCTCGACGGAGCGGATCGGATAGTTTCAGCGTGCGGGCGATCGCCGTAACGATTAGATAAATTGCGATTGAAGTTAGGGCGAAGCCGACAAGTAGCTTCGTCGAGCTATCTAAAGACAGTTCGGTACGGTATAAACCGTCTACTACTAGCGCGGGAGATAGGACATATAGCGCTAGTTGAGATAGGGTCGAACGTTGAAGCGGAATGGTTCGACCAACCACAAAACCAATCAGAATAATCAAGCCTACGGGTAAAACAGCAGGTAGTAAAGTCGTCATAGTCGCCGTAGTAGGGTGGATAAATCAGACGGGAAATATTGAAGATATCGCGATAGTAAGTGCCAAAACTTCTGCACTGTACCTTTTTGCGAGGAATTATAAAAATTATTAAATATTTTTAAAGAATTTATTCGGGATCGGTCAAATCTTTTTAGCTTATCTCAAGCTTATATATATTAAGGAGTTTTGAATTATATCCTTCGATAACCGTTTAAAATCCCTTCGCCACAAGGCATTTAATTTTGCTATGGTATTTGTAACAATTAGAAACATTTTCCCATAAACTCTTGACAAATATGCCCGTTACATACTCCCTTAAATCAGCAGCGCAGGATACTAGATACTTGAGAAGTGTCTGGGAAACTATCGATCGCGCTAGTTGTCCTCGCTCGTACAATTTCCATTTACATACTCTTGCCTCTGATGGAAAGTTGACGGCAGCTAGTTTAATCAACCAAGCGCTCGATTTGGGACTTAAAGGACTGGCGATTACCGATCATCATTCTGTAGAGGGTTTTCGAGCAGCAGAACAGTATCTTGCGGGTCTTTGTTTGGACAGTGACAAACTGCCTCAGCTTTGGACGGGGACAGAAATTACCTCTCGCTTGTTAGGGGTTGAAGTGCATATTTTAGGTTATGGTTTCGATCCAAATCATTTCGCGATCGCCGACTATCTTCAGGGCAGTAAACCCGAAGGTGAAAGAGCTAACGCTAAACGAGTAATTGAAAGTATTCATCAGGCAGGCGGTTTGGCAGTTTTGGCTCATCCAGAGCGCTATCGTCGTTCGGCAAAACAGTTAATTCCTGCTGCTGCAAAGTTAAATATCGATGGGGTTGAAACTTACTACGCCTACGGTAATCCTAAAGTTTGGCAGCCAACTCCCGACAAGACAGCTACGGTTATGGCTCTTGCGAAGCAGCATCATCTTTATAGCACCTGTGGCACTGATACTCATGGACTCAGCATTCTACAGCGAATTTAAAATTGTCTTGAGGTGAATAAAGCGTAATTGGCTATGGTTGCGATCGCGATTTCTACAGATTACTTAATACCCGCAGCATCAATCTAGCTATTTGGGCTATGATTTACCGCTTTAATATATACTTAACAATGGTCGAACAGCTGCAATCTTTGCCTGTTAATAGTTACAGTTATAAAATCACAGAAGCAAAGTTAAAAATCAGATCGCGGAAAAACACAATTTTCTTGACTGGCGATCGCCATTTATGATTAAATATAAAAGTCTACTTTCATAATGGAAGTGTAAGCAATTAATTTTACCTACACAGATTCCCATTATAAAAAATATTTTATCAAAATTGCGCTTTTTGAGTCAAGCCCCAATTTCTTTTTATTAAAGCTGGCATAGTCGCGAAAAAATCTGAATGTTAGATCTTGAGAACCTAGCTGCAATCTTAAGTCAGACTCAGATTAACTCACATCAGAAGCTTCGCCAATTAAGAATTTCTTTATATACTTCTAAAAGCTAAAAGTGCATATTTAAATTCGGATACATTTGTTTTCCCCACTTCCCCTGCTTCCCCGCTTCAAATTTAAATTTAAATCGGCAGGACTAGAATTTACTATGATGATAGGTACAAATTTGCGTGGACTAAATAATCAAGAGTGATTCCCCGACTTCATCCCGATACTATTGAAGAGGTGCAGCAACGCGCCGACATTGTAGAGGTTATTTCCGAACATATTGTGCTTAAAAAGCGCGGTAAGGATTTTTTAGGCTTGTGTCCCTTCCATAACGAGAAATCACCCAGCTTTAGCGTTAGCCAGGATAAACAGCTCTATTACTGTTTTGGCTGTAGCGAAGGGGGAAACACCTACAAATTTTTGATGGAAATCGGCAAGCAGTCTTTTGCCGAGGTGGTGCTAGATCTGGCGCGCAAATATCAGGTAGAGATTAAAACCGTCGAACCAGAGCAAAGACAGGAAATTCAGCGCCAGCTAACCTTAAAAGAGCAGCTATACGAAATTTTGGCGATCGCCTCTAGCTTTTTTCAACATGCGCTGCATCAGTCTCAGGGAGAAGTAGCTTTAGATTATTTACGGCAAGCCAGGAAAGTTGAAGAGGCAACCATCAGTAGCTTTCAGCTTGGTTATGCTCCAGGGGGTTGGGAAACTCTCTATCGCTATTTAGTCGAGCAGAAGCGCTATCCCGTTAATTTGGTAGAGCAAGCAGGGTTGATCAAACCACGTAAAACGGGGGGTGGCTACTATGATGTATTTCGCGATCGCCTAATCATTCCAATTATGGATCTCCAGGGTAGGATTATTGGCTTTGGTAGCCGTAGTTTAAAGGAGGAAGACCAGCCTAAATATCTCAATTCTCCCGAAACTCCTCTATTTGACAAGAGCAAAACTTTGTTTGCCTTAGATAAGGCTCGTAGTGCTATTGGGAAGGCCGACTGTGCGGTAGTGGTTGAAGGTTACTTTGATGCGATCGCTCTCCACGAAGCAGGAATAGAGCATGTGGTCGCTTCATTGGGTACAGCCTTCACTCAGGATCAGCTCAAACAATTACTTCGTTTTACCGCTTCTAAACGGGTCATTCTCAATTTCGATGCCGATAATGCTGGTAAAAAGGCAACGGAGAGAGCGATCGGCGAGGTGGAAGATCTGGTTTACGGGGGAGTGGTGCAGCTACGGATTCTCAATCTTCCTGGTGGCAAGGATGCGGATGAATTTATTAAAAGTCGCGAAGATGGCATAGTGCTTTATTATCAGGCACTAGAAAGCGCACCACTATGGCTCGACTGGTCGATCGAGCAGCTATTAACAGATAAAGATCTCAAGGCTGCGGACGAGTTTCAGTTCTGCGCAGCAGGAATTATCAAACTGCTCAACAAGCTACAGGATGCCAATCAACGCAACCACTATTTAACTCACTGTGCCGAGCTTTTAAGCCTGGGGGATGCTCGTCTAGTCTTACAAAATTTAGCCACCCTCAAGTCGCAAATAAAGTCGGTGCGATCTTCTCCAGGTAGATATAGTCAAAAACAAAAAAAATCTCTTGCCAAACCAGCTTTCGCGATCGCTAAAGATCCTGAAAGCGAACTATTAGAACAGGCAGAGGCGCTATTGTTAAGGATTTATATCCACTACCCGCGCTATCGCGACTTAATTATTGAAGAATTAGAAACAAAAGATCTATTGTTTAATCTGGCTGCTCATAGATTCTTGTGGCAGCAGATTATTACGGTAGAAGAAACTATTCCCGCCTCTTCTCTAAGTAACGTTAATCCTCTATTAGGTGAATTACATAATGTCAGTCCTAGTTTCCCCAAGGAGATGCTAGCGCTAACTAGACTGTTTCATTTAAACGAGAAAACTCAGGAAGATGTCTTTCGTGCCGAGGTAAGAGTTGCAGAGGCGATCGCCTCCTTAGAGCAGGTGAACTATCAAAAACGCCAAATTTACTGTTCTCAGCAGCTAGAAAACCTAAATCCTGCCACCGACAGATCTCTGATGGAATACTATTCTCAAGAAATCAAAATTGCGATCGATAAGATCCGACAGCTAGAGCAAATACGCTTAAACTACTCTCAAGATCCCATAATTCAATAGTTTTTAGAATTTTCAAACTCCTGAATACAAAATGTTGTTGTAGTTCAGCTATATTGCGTAGGTATCATACTATCGATATAGGCTGATATGCCGAAATCGCCGAATTACCTTTTATTACTACTGACAATCGTCTTGCAGAGAGATTATTATATAAAGCAATTATTACATTTACTTCGATAGCAGAGTCATGAATGAAACTCAGGTGAAAACATCTTCTTTGTGCCAATTAATTCAAGAGATCGTTCCCCTGCTAAATTGTTCTGCTTCGGTAAATCGTTTTCTCTGCACAGTAGAAAATTTTGAATTAAATATTCAACACCTAGAAGCGAGAGTGGAAAATATTCAGCAAGAGATAGATATTTTGATTGCCGAACAATAATATGACTTGTGGACTAAGTTATCCTCAATCCATCGATTTTCCATTCGCGATTAATTCTAACCAGAGTAAACTGCATGGGAATTTCTCTTCCCGACTTGAGAATTAGCGTCGCGTCTAAGGTTGAGTTATTTGCCGTTTGCATCTGAGGTATATCCAAACGGGTTTTGTAATATTGCTTAAATTTGTAGGTTTTAATCAGCTTGTTCAACTGCGGTTTAGAAATCTGACTGCGAAAGTTATCCGAAACAGAACTATACGCTTCGTCAACTTTTGCTTCGGTTATTAGGTCAAAGAAATTATTTATTTCTAGGGGAATTCCTTTGGTATTCCGCATTACAATTATTGCCGTTCCCAGCCAAAGGATAACGGCAATGGCTATTATGGCAATAATTCCGATCCAAATATACTTGCTGTAAGACTGCAAAAATTCCATTTTCTTCCCTATCCCATTACTTCGACTCAAGGCAAACTATCTTATCACTGAGAGGATGGGGCAATTAACTAAATTGAGGTGCAGTGACGTAATCAAATTGACAATGAGGGGAGGCAAGGGTAGCAGGGGAGAAAGAGAAACTTTTTATCTTATATTTAATTTGACCCCGCAATTTAGAACTCGATCTAAATTGCCAGTGAAGTCAGTCAATATAGTCTAAATCTTAAAATATTCCCTAATAAACTATAATCAATGCCAAAATCAAAACTCCATAAAAACTAGTTATTTCAAGTTTTCATATTCAGACAACCTCGCATTCTTCAAAACTATGCAACAAATATTTAGTATTTTTAGTTTAATCCCAGGTTATCTGGTTTTTTTAGCAGTTGTTCTGGTCATTTTGCCAACAATTGTGGCTATTCTGCTGCGTTTCTGCTTATATCGACATTTAAAGAGTTTGGCGAAGAAAGCGAGAAGACTTCTTAGTGGGGTTAAAACAGAGGCTTCTCCCCAAATGATTACTAAATTGGAGCAGAGGTTAGCAGACAGTAACTTAAACCCAGATCGTCTGAATACGGCTGCGGTAATTGAAGGTGCCTACAGTCATGAAACATTTTATTTTCTCGGACTTTCGTTAAACTGCGATTTTGTCGATAGTTTTAGTCGTATTCTGCCCAATTTATTACTTTCTTTTGGCTTGCTGGGTACATTTTTAGGTATTACTTTTAATCTATCTAACCTCAGCCAAACTATTACCCAAATAGACATTAATGATGTTAGAAACCTCGTCGAAGAATTAAATCGACCTTTACAGGGAATGGGCGTTGCCTTTACCACGAGCCTAGTAGCGATCGCCTGTAGCTCTCTATTAACAGTCTTAAATTTATTTTGGAATACTAATATTGCTAAAGCTAGCTTACTTAGCTCGACAGAAGACTATATTGATAATATTTTCTTACCTAAAGTTCAGCCAGTAAGTTCTTTAGAGGAAGCTATTAGCCAATTTAGTCAGGACTTCGACGGCATGGTACATAAGCTAGGAGACACCATCGAAGTCTCCATGAACAAAGCCTTTGTAAAAATCCAAAAGAGTGGTGAAACTTTTGAACACGCTGCTAATGTTTTAGATACGAGCCAGTTTCCCGAAAAGCTGGCTGCTGCTACTAATAATTTGGCGATCGCCCAGAATCAATTTTCTCAATCTTCTTTGGTATTACAAAAGTCTACTCAATCTTTTGAACACAATTTGGTATCTATGCAGAAGCTAACGAAGAAGTTTCTCGAACTAAACCAAAAGGTTAATAACATCGAACGGCAATATGGCAGTCTAGTAGATCTCAATCAAGAAAAAAACATTATCGAGCAGTCAGGTTTAAAAGAAATTCAGCAAGAGCTATCCAAATTAGTTAGTCAGATGAATAAGTAAGTAGGCGAAATCGACCGTTATAAATATCTGAGAGCTGAGAGCTAATAACCTGACAACGAAGCTAACTTATACCCCGCGTTAATTATGAAACGTAAGCTACGCAACTACGAAGCAACAGAAAGCCTAAACGTTTGGCCATCTTTTACCGATCTGATGGCAAATGCCTTCATGATCATTAGCCTGTTTCTCTTATTAGCTCTATTTAAATCCCTATTTCTTAAGTATGCTGCCGACCAAAGCGAGCAAAACCTAAGCGATACCGAAAGACAGGTGCGCCTGTTACAAAGAGAAATAGCAACCCTAGAAAATGAACTGGGGGAAAGTACTTCTGATGTCCGTCAGTTAAACAAAGCTTCGGCAGATCTAAGACAGCTTTTGCTTCGCAGTAACGAAAAAAGTCAAAGTCAGGTAGATGTTTTACAGTCAGAAATCAGACGCTTGAAATCTGCACCCCCTGTAGTTGTCATTCAAGACTCTGGAGGATTTCAATTTGATTCGGGTAGCGCCAGCTTGCCTGCCAATCTGAAAAACTATATTACGATGGATTTAGTCGATCGCATCGAACGGATTAGCCAACAGCGCAATTTATACGTAGTGGAAATCATCGGGCATACCGATGGACAGGTTAATTTTGGCGGTGGTAATCTAGACCAGCAGCTAGAAGAAGTAGCTCAGGGCAAACGCTCGGTTGAAAACCTCAAGCCAGGTTCTAATGCCGATTTAGGCTTAATGCGGGCTTTGGAAGTAGTAAAACAGCTACAGACGGTGCAGGAGCAAACAGGCAGACTAAAAGGAGTACAGTTTCGTCCTTATTCTGCAGCTCAATTACAGCTACCGTCGGGAGAATTTGCAGATCCTAATCGTAATCCTGATGCTAACCGTCGGCGCATTGAAATTCGCTTTTCGCCTTTAGGGAAAGCCGAAACGGTTCAGTAGGTAAATAATTTAGATAAGAACCCTAATAATTAACTTTATCTAAGCTGAGTCGATCGAGGCAAAGCGATCGACCTACAATGGTATTAGTCTACACACTAAGAGGAGTTGACGATGAATGACTTCGACCTCACTAACGACTTATTTTGGACACCAGAAGCTCAGGTAAAGCTTAAGATGATTCCTTTCTTTGCTCGCCCACAGGCACGTCTAAGAATCGAAAAAATTGCCCGTGCAGCAGGATTAGAAGAAGTTACGGCAGAAATTGTCGAGCAGGCTAGAGCCAAATTTGGACAGTAGATACAAGGCATGCCTTGTTTTTGATAATGCTTTGTCTACAATCAGCCTGAGCCTTCCGTAATAAATTTAAATATGTTAGAGATTATCCCTTCTATAGAGTTTTTTCAAGGTGTTGCCGAAGATTTAAGTGGCGTTAGTTTAAGACGCAACAAAAGAACGGGAGTCCGTAACGTCTTAATGACCTTTGATTCTTTGAACGCCTTAGATAAATTCAACAGCTTTCGTAAAGGTTCGGCGCAAAACCTCGCTTTAATAGACTCTGAAGGCGAAATTTTGGTTAGACCCAACTCGGTAAAAATGATTTTTGGTGGAGATGAGGGGAATGAACTAAAACAGGTCAACTGCACATTTGAAATTGAGTCCGATAGTCACTGGGATCGATTTACCCGCTTCATGGATCGCTATGCTGAAGCCAACGATCTTGAATTTGGCAAAAAATAATACTGTCAATAATCTAACCACGATTAGTCTCGATCGCGAATCACCCCTACAGATAACGGTATAGTAAAACTTTAGATCGACTAGCACTACTACATAAGATCTAGCGATCGGGTTATTAAAAAAAACAATTTATGAAAATCGCAGTTACAGGAGCAACAGGACTAGTTGGTAGTCGTTTGGTGGCGCAACTAAACCAAGCGGGACATCAGATTTTGGTATTGACTCGCAATCCTAGCAAAGCTCAAAAAGTTTTTCCCGCCTCTGCTTTTACTAATTTGGAGACTGTTCAATATACTCCCCAAGAATCGGGTGCATGGCAGCAAAGCATTTCTGGCTGTGATGCGGTAATTAATCTAGCGGGTGAACCAATCGCCGAACGTTGGAGTCCTTCTCAGAAGCAGGCGATTATGGAAAGTCGCCAGCTAGGTACGAGAAAATTAGTAGAAGCGATCGCCACAGCCGAACAAAAGCCCTCGGTGTTAGTCAGCGGATCGGCAATTGGCTATTATGGCACGAGCGAAACGGCTGCTTTTAAAGAAAGCGATGCTGCGGGTAGCGATTTTTTGGCACAGGTATGTCAAAACTGGGAAGCCGAAGCACAGAAAGTAACTGAATATGGAGTACGCCTAGTTATCCTCAGGATTGGCATTGTATTAGCCAACGGTGGGGCATTAGGCAAAATGATAGGGCCATTCAAGATGTTTGCAGGTGGTCCAATTGGTAGCGGAAAACAGTGGTTCTCATGGATTCATCGCGAAGATCTGGTCAATCTGATGTGTCAGGCGGTTGAGGATTCGTCAATGTCGGGGATATATAACGCTACTGCACCGAACCCCGTACGCATGGGCAAGCTGTGTGAGACGTTAGGAGAAGTGATGAACCGTCCTTCCTGGTTACCCGTCCCCGATTTCGTCTTAGAATTGCTCTTAGGAGACGGGGCGATCGTCGTTTTAGAAGGTCAGCAGGTATTACCCAAACAGACGCAGCAAGCAGGCTTTAACTATCAATATCCCGATCTCAAACCTGCCCTGGCAGATATCGTTAAATAATCGATCTTGCATAGAGACGTAATATATTACGTCTCTACTGAATTATGCAGGCTTGCTAAACACCAGAAAATGCTGCTCTGGTAAAAACTGTTTCGTTGACTGCCATTTCAAACCGACCGCCTTTAACTCTTTTTTTACCTGCTTCTGGGTCATCTTGTGTAACGGCTTAATCATAATCATCGGGTTTTCCTTGCGGTATTCCAGCAGCACAACTCTACCTCCTGGCTTGAGTGCCTCAACTATCCCCGCCATCATTTCTCTGGGATAGGCAAACTCATGGTAGGCATCGACCATGAAAGCCAGATCGATACTTTCGTTGGGCAATTTTGGATTATCTTCTGCACCCAAAACGGTTTCAATATTGTCAATCTGCCGTTTCTCTTGGAGAGTTGCGATCGCCGCTAGCATTTCTGGCTGAATATCTACCGCATAGACCTTGCCTTCTGGGACTTGTTGGGCAATGCGAGAGCTAAAGTAGCCCGAACCCGCGCCAATATCTGCCACTACGTCGTCAGGCTTGAGGTTTAAATTTTCTACCGTGAGGTCTGGTTTTTCTTCCGTAATGCGACTATTTCTTTCTAGCCACCCCATTCCCTGATGTCCCATATAGTGAGCAATTTCTCGCCCCATATAGTATCTACCAATGCCATCGGGGTTATGAATCCGCTTCTCTCGGTAATAAGAGGGGGGAGCATCTTGGGCGAGAACAGTAGGGATGTAAATAAGGTTGGTTAACACCAGGGCGATCGCAACTATGCCCAGTGCTAACTTTGTAAAGTATTTTTGACTGATTTTCATATTTTATTAAAACTCATTCTTAAAGCTGACGGTTTTTGGGGATAAGATTGCTTATGATTAACTGATAGTTATAAAACTTTAATAATATACATGATTGCTAACTCCTTTGATGTCAAAGGTATTAAAAAATTACTCCAAGATAAAATCCTTTTTGGTAACGAGCCAACTATAGAACTGTTTGGCATTCTCACTGTTTACTTCGTTCAGGGAATACTCGGACTATCACGGTTAGCAGTTAGCTTTTTTCTTAAAGACGATCTGGGATTGACCCCTGCCGAAGTAGCTGCCCTCACGGGAATTACCGCTATACCCTGGATTATTAAACCGCTATTTGGATTTATCTCCGATGGCTTGCCTATCTTTGGCTATCGTCGCCGACCATATTTAATTTTATCGGGATTACTCGGTTGTGCATCCTGGCTGGCTTTAGCAACCATTGTTGACGATGTTTTTACGGCAACCGTAATTATTCTTCTAACCTCTCTCTCCGTCGCTATTAGTGATGTAATTGTTGATTCACTAATTGTCGAACGCGCTAGAGAAGAGTCTTTGGCACAGTCAGGATCTCTACAGTCTCTATCCTGGGGTGCTGCTGCTTTAGGTGGTTTGCTAACGGCTTATTTTAGCGGACTACTGTTACAGCATTTGAGTAACAATCAAGTATTTGAAATCGTCGCTACTTTTCCTCTGATTGTCTCTGCCGTAGCCTGGATAATCGCCGAAGAAAAAATTGACAAAGACGACCCAGAAGCGATCGCTCCCGTAAAAGGTCAGATTAAGCAACTGTGGGGCGCAATTAAACAAAAGCAAGTCTGGTTGCCGATCGCCTTTCTGTTTGTCTGGCAGGCTACTCCCACTGCTGATTCGGCGTTCTTCTTCTTCAGTACCAACGAATTAGGATTTGAACCTGAGTTTTTGGGTAGAGTCCGCTTGGTGACTAGCTTTGCTTCTTTGGTAGGAATCTTTCTCTTTCAAAAATATCTCAAAACCGTTCCCTTCCGTAAAATATTGGGCTGGAGTACGGTAATCGCTGCGGTGTTAGGCATGACCATGTTGCTACTGGTTACCCATGCAAATCGCAGTCTGGGAATTGGCGATCGCTGGTTTAGTTTGGGAGACAGTTTGATTTTAACCGTCGTCGGACAAATCACCTGGATGCCCGTATTAGTATTGTCAGCCCGTCTTTGTCCTAAAGGGGTTGAAGCGACCCTGTTTGCGCTGCTGATGTCGATCTGGAATCTTTCTGGACTGCTATCGCACGAATTAGGCGCATTACTCACCGCCTGGTTGGGAGTCACCGAGAGCAATTTTGATAAGCTATGGCTACTGGTGATTATTACCAATCTTTCCACTTTGCTACCCCTACCCTTTTTAGGCTGGCTACCGTCGGGAGATCCCAAAGCAGAAGTGTCTAGTGGCGACTTTGCCCCAGCAGAAGCACCAGTCCATCATGCAGGGGGATTGGTTGAGTCGGGAATCAATCCAGGCTTAGTCCCAGAATTTGCGATCGATACTTCCCCTTCTCCTGCCAAAACCAAAGAATAGTCTCTATAGCTAAATATTTTTGGAAGTTACCGATCTAAAGAAGGCAGATAAAATATTACAGTTTGTGGCTCTAAGCTTTTTTTAGATCGAGGAAAAATAATTCTTGCGCGAATAACATCTCGATCGCGTAACGCCATTCTCAAATAGATTGGAAGATAATATTCTACAGAAAAACTCCCGTTACTAAACTCAGATAACGGGAGCTATAATATTTAAGACTATTTTGTACGAGTCAAACAAAAGACTGACTACAGATAAGTGGCTCTATTTATTAGCTTTATTAGCCACCACTACGTTTTTGACAGTTTGAACTACACGGTCTTCAACTTCTTGAGGTAGAGGAATATAGCCCAATTGGGTAGCATATTCATCACCACTGGTTAAAGCCCAGTCAATCACGCCCTGTAAAGCCTGTGCCGTAGTCGCATCATCATACTCAGGATAGAGCAATAACCAAGTCAAACCAGCAATAGGATATGCTTCTGGATTGGCAGGATCGGGAACGGTCAGAGCAAAATCTTCAGGAATTGTTTCACCTTCAAATACCAAAGATGCTGCTTCAGGAGAAGGAGGAACAATGTTGCCCGACTGATTTTCGATCGCTGCTGCAGAAATACCGTTTTCCTTGGCATAGGCATACTCTACATAACCAATCCCGCCCTCAGTTTGAGCAACCTGAGCAGCAATACCTTCGTTGCCTTTTGCACCGATACCTGTAGGCCATTCTACAGTTTTGTCAGCACCACCTTGCCAATTAGGACAGGCTGCGGCGATGTGGCTAGTGAATAAGAAAGTAGTACCACTACCGTCTGAACGATGAATCCAAGAGATCGGATCGTCGGGTAAAGTAGCCGTAGGATTGGCATCAGCGATCGCCGGATCGTTCCATTCTGTGATTTCGCCGTTAACAATGCCACAATAGGTATCGCGAGGCAGCTCTAAATTATCTACGCCAGGAAGATTGTAAGCAAATACAACGCTACCAGCAGTCATAGGGACTTGTATGGGTGCAGCACCATAGGTAGATTCAAATGTTGCTTTTTCCTCATCTGACAAAGGCTTGTCGGAAGCTCCAAAGTCAACTGTACCTTGGAGATATTGTTCGACACCAGCACCACTACCAACTGACTGATAGCTTATTTGTACCCCAGAGTTTTCCTGATTGTATTCAGAAAACCAGCGTTGGTATAGGGGAGCGGGGAAGGATGCGCCAGCACCGCTCAAGCTAGCTTTTAGCTCGGCATCTTGGGCGTTGGCAACTTGAGAATTATTATTTAAATCGATACTTTGAGCAATTAATCCTAATGATAAGGCGGAAACTGCTGTTAAACAGATTCTCTTGGTAATTTTAGATGTCATTTAATCTAGAGATTTTTCTTAATTTCGCTTTCTCAAGATTAAAGAATAGGTGACCTAAGTAAAGGGAAATTTAAGGAGTAGTTATATTTACCTAAAAATTTAGTTAATTTTCCGAGAAGTTCATAAATTGACTTCAGTTTTCGTGCGGGTGAGCAAAAAAATCAATAGCTTCCTCAAAGCCTGTGACGATCTATATGTCTGCGTTAAAAACTCTTTAAAGAGCGCAAGTTAACCAGGGTGAATTGGTATAAATAATTGATGTCATGCAAGACGCTAAATTAATTTGAACTCTTACATTAACTACTCAGGCTTAGAAAAAAGCGTTTTCTGTTTTGGTTCTAATCAAGCGATCTTTACATAACATCAACCACACGGTTAATTTAGTATTTCCAAGGCGTCCTAAAGGCGTTTGAATAATCTGATTTCAGAGTTCTAAAGCAAATCAAACTCGTTATGGTCATGGCGATCCTCGTCGTGACTGTCATCATGACCATCACTTAAAATATCTCCTGTCGGGCTAAAATTCTCAGACGTTCCAAAGGTAAAAGAATTTGCTCGATTGCGGAAATTTTCAATTCTGTTTACATTCTCTTGGGAAGCGGCGATAGCATTGCGATCGAACAGGAAGGTATCTTCGCCTGTACCACCGATTAAAGTATCAAAGCCCGCACCACCAAAAATCAGATCGTCGCCGCCTCTACCATCGATTTTATCGTTACCATCTAAGCCGAATCAAGTGTCATTTTCATGACCACCGATGATACAGTCATCACCACCTGAACCATTTAAGCGATTTTCTTCACCTTGGAAACCTTGAATATCTAGTCCACCTGAATCATTATCTACGGAGCTCAGAGGATGCGTGGGATTGATTATAGTTGACATAAACTGTATGAAAGATTCCTTGTTTAAGTATTTTTACCTCTAATACTAGAATAGATAGTAGAAAAAATAAACTACTTATTTTGACAGTTTAAGACAATTTTTTCAAAGTGAGTAAAAAGCTATTGGTGTGATTAAGGTAAAAGCGCGGAAAGGTGTAAGCGTCCCAGCCTCCAACGAAGAAATGTGGTTTTCAATGGTGATTATGTTTTAAGATCTAGTTTATGAGTGCA
>ENA-ORXT01000878-ORXT01000878.1-marine-metagenome-genome-assembly--contig:-NODE-878-length-43926-cov-9.069010_pt1 | contig 43926 bp, 28 predicted proteins | sample MGYA00237868_ERZ511482 | MGnify/ENA metagenome assembly ERZ511482
ACATTAAAAATTCTCTCATTGTACATTGAAAATTCTCTCATTTTACATTGAAAATTCTCTCATTGCACATTAAAAATTCCCTCATTGCACATTAAAAATTCTCTCATTGTACATTGAAAATTCTCTCATTGCACATTAAAAATTCCCTCATTTTACATTGAAAATTCTCTCATTGCACATTAAAAATTCTCTCATTGCACATTAAAAATTCTCTCATTGTACATTAATAATTCTCTCATTGCACATTGAAAATTCTCTCATTGCTCAATTTTTGCGTCAGGGATAGTAGGGGCGGCCATCCTTAGATGGACGGTGCGCAGCACGAAACCCCCGCATAGCCCGCCCGGACGCCCAAAACATACAAACAAAAACACCCTTTGTGAAACGCTTAACACCTCACCAATACCCTTAATAGCAGGACACTCAATAGACTCTGACTGCCTAGCACAACAAATAAACTTCTAAAGCGTATATCTTTTTGATATTTCGTGGTGAATTATTCTATTTTTGTGTCATTATGCAGTTTTTATACCCAGCATTTTTATATGGACTTTTGGCTCTGGCAATCCCAGTGATCATCCACCTATTTTACTTTAGAAGGTTTAAGCGGGTATATTTTACCAATGTAAAATTTTTGAAGGAAGTAAAAGAAGAAACCAGCGCCAGAAGGAAGATAAGAAATCTCTTGGTTCTGCTGGCTCGACTGCTAGCGATGGCGTTGTTGATCTTAGGATTTGCACAGCCATTTTTACCCCAGGACGCTGCCGTAAAAAAAGGTCAAAAAGCAGTATCTGTTTATGTGGACAACTCATTCAGCATGAGTTCGCTGTCGCAAGATGTACCGCTGATCGACAAAGCTAAAGAACGTGCCAGAGAAGTCGTTTCTGCATATAATGTAGACGACAGGTTTCAAGTATTGACGGGAGACTTTGAGAGCCGCCATCAACGTTTGGTCAGTAAAGAAGATGCACTAGTATTAATAGATGAAATCAAAGTCAGCCCCTCTGTAAAGAATCTTTCACAGGTGCTCGTCCGACAACGGCAAGCGCTAGAGACGCGTAAGGAGGACGAGATAATGAACGCATATCTGGTCTCGGATTTTCAGAAAAATATTACAGACTTAGATAACTTTTCTGATACGAGTGTTGCGATCAGTTTATTGCCGCTGCAGTCAGTCCAAGAAAAAAACATCGCGATTGACTCTTGCTGGTTTGACTCCCCAGTGCAAATGAAGAATCAAACAAATCCACTGATTGTCAAAATCAAAAATTATAGCCAAGAAGATGCAGATAATGTGCGACTTGCGCTCAAGCTTGATGGTCAAATAAAGCCAGTAGGAACCATGAATATCCCTGCAGGAAAAGAAGTGACGGATACGGTCAACTTAACGATTTTACGCAATGGATGGCATGAAGCAGAATTGACAATTACTGATTATCCAGTGCAGTTTGATGATTCTTACTACTTTACGTTTAACGTAGCAGAACAAATAAATGCATTGGTGATAAATGGTGCCGCCGCTAGTAAATATTTGAATGCAGTCTTTAAAGGGATAGAGACATTTAATATCGTAAATAAATCTCCTCAAAATCTGGACTATTCTTCTTTTCCATCATTCGACCTGATCGTAACCAATGACCTAAGCACCTTATCTTCGGGGCTGTCATTTGAGTTGACGGAGTATATAAAGAATGGAGGTAACGTGCTAATGTTCCCAGCATCCTCTGCAAATAGAAATAGCTACAATGCATTTTTAGATGGGGTTCCAGCCAATCAGCTGGGTGTCTATGAATCTATAGAACGCAAGGTGTCCAATCTAAATACGGAGGAGTTTGTGTTCAAAGATGTTTTTGAAAATAAAAGCGCACTTTTCAAGCTGCCTGTTTCACAAGCTAATTTTGCCCTAAGTAAATTTTCTAGTAGGGGAGAGGAGCCATTGATGATATATAGAGATGGATCTAGCTTTATCGCTAAGTACAGAGCGGGGCAAGGGCATCTATATTTGTGTGCAAGTCCATTAAATAAAGGTATAAATGACCTCGTGAAAAATGGTGAAATTTTTGTGCCAATGATTTATAAGATGGCGATTTCCTCTGCTAAATTTTCTCAGATCGCTTATACCATAGGAAAAGATGAAGTAATGGATCAAACCAATCTGGCTACAGGTGCGGAGATGATTTATAAGATCAAAGGAGAGAAGGAGGAGTTTATCCCAGAGCAAAAAGTGATAGGTTCTAAAGTGATTCTAGGTATTAACAACCAGATCAAAGAAGCTGGTTTTTATGACCTATATCTCAATAAGGAGAAACCGCTGAATGTATATGGATTTAATTTTGATAGAAGAGAATCTGAACTCCAATATATCAATGTAGCAGGCTTAGCGACGATGACTCAAAATAATCCTGCATTTTCTATTGTAGATTCTTCTAATAATACTAATTTCGCTGAGCTGATAAAAGAAAGAAGCACTGGTTTCGTTTTGTGGCGCTGGTGTATTATTTTGGCATTATTATTTTTGGCCATTGAAGTATTGCTTTTAAGGTTTTGGACAGTGGATTAATCACAAAAGGAAATTTTATAGTGGATGGTTTATCAAATAAACGTTTACACAAATAACTATATATGGTTAATCAAGCTGTAAAATTTATAATTCATTTGAAGTTTAGTATGGTTATATTTGCCTAATAAAATTGTTTAATGGACGTACTGTATAGACAAATACGGATAATTTCTCCTTCAAAAAAAACACCCAAAAAAAGGGTAGACCTCCTCATCTCTAACGGTATCATCAAAAAAATTGCGGATAAAATAAAAGCACCAAAAGATGCTGTGATTCTCGAGTACAAGGATGCATACTGTAGTATAGGTTGGATGGATACGGGTGTACATTGTGGAGAGCCTGGATACGAACAACGAGAAACACTACAAAGTATCCGCAAGGCTGCAGCTAATGGGGGCTTTACCAGTATTGTAGTTTCCTCAGATTTAAACCCAGTAATCGATAACAAATCTCAAGTCGCTTTCATCCAAGCAGGAAATGCAAGCTCGGCAGTTGATATTCTACCTATGGGAAGCGTCAGTACTGCTGGTGAGGGAGAGAATATTGCGGAGTTGATAGATATGCACGAAGCGGGTGCAGTTGCTTTTTCTGATGGGAATCACAGTATCCAGAGTGGAGGTGTCATTCAAAGAGCCTTGCACTATGTAAAATCCTTTGATGGTCTTATCTGCAATCATCCGAATGATGAATCAGTAAGTGGCGAGGGGCAAATGAACGAAGGAGAAACGAGTACAATTCTTGGTCTTCCTGGTATCCCAAATATCGCTGAAGAACTCATGCTAAAAAGAGATTTGGATATCTGTGCGTATACGGAATCGCGCTTGCATAGCGCACATATTTCAACGGCTGGCTCGGTAGACCTGATCAAAAATGCAAAAAAACAAGGACTCGGTGTAACTACATCAGTACCTATTATGAACTTATGTTTTGATGATAAAGCGCTGGAAGATTTTGATGTTAACTATAAAGTATTTCCTCCATTACGAAGTACTAAAGATAAGCGCGCCTTGATCAATGGATTTATAAAAGGTACAATAGACTTAGTATCTTCAAATCACCAGCCCGTAGAACAAGAATTGAAGAAAGTGGAATTTCCTTACGCTGCTTTTGGAGTAACTGGAATTGAAACACTGTTTCCTTTATTATTGACCCTGCAAACTGAGGCATTCACAATTGAAAATATAATTGAGAAACTAGCCTACACACCAAGACGCGTATTCGACAAAGAAATTCCCGAAATCGCTGAAGGCAACAAAGCAGACCTTTGTGTTTTTAGTCCTACGACAGAATGGCTCTACGAAAAAAGTAATATTAAATCTAAAAGTAAAAATTCTCCGTTCATAGGAGAAAAGTTAGTAGGTAGAGTGTATTCGGTATTCAATAACAATCACTTGGTAGAAAATTAATTTTGTAATTCTACAATATTACTATTTTTGCTTTTTTACAAATTCCGCACAGTAATAATTGATTTTATGTTAGATGAAAAAATTGAGCAAGTCAATATTAATGCCTCAGCTTGGACACCCGCTTTCAAATATGGTATAATCTGGGGACTCTTAAGTATAATCATTGAGCTAGGTCAATATCTTTCAGGCAATTTGGAAAAGTCAATGAGTGGTGAAGCTACAACGTCTTCAACAGTTATGTTTTATTTCGCCATATCCATTGCTATCTTTATGATTGTCAAGGCTATTGGAGATTATAAAGCAGACAGGGGAGGTAATATCACTTTAGGGCAATCGGTCAGGGTAGGTGCCTTAACGGGTCTTGTTTACGGAATATTTATTGGTGTCTGGAGCTTTATATTTTACAGCTTTATCTTTGAGGGGTATGCAGATTATGTACAATTCATTTTAGATACGGTGGTGGAGCAGTGGGAACAGTCAGGTTTAAACGAAGAGCGCATAGAATTATATTTGGGAATTACAGAGACAATGATGCGCCCTAGCTTTTTAGCCATAATATCTATTCCATTATTTGTAATTTACGCGTGTATACTAGCATTCGTAGCTGGAATTTTTATGAAGACGGACTAAATGATTTATGACTAAACCACAGTATTTCGGCCTCTTAGCAGCGGCTTTATCAATAATCTTTTATTTGTTGCTTTATCTCCTCGATAAGCAACTGATCATAAATCCATTCGTTAAATCATTGAGGTACCCTATATTTATTGCCTGCGCCTGGACTGCAGTAGGTAAATATAGGAGTATAATGGAAGACAAAAGTGCATTGGCTAGTTGGATTCGCCCAGCATTCATTACTTTTATTATTGCTAGTGCTGTTTTTGCGATTTTCGAATTCGTCTTATTTCGATTCATAGATCATGATTTATATAAGATGAGCGCGGAATATCTCAATGAGCACTTTCCTGAAATACAACCGAAAGGAGTACCTGGAAGAACAAATACGAAGGCACCAGTGTCTATTGATGAAGCGGTGAGTATATCACGCACCATCTTTTCTTTAGGGAGAGAGGTCGTTGTTGGATTTATATTTTCTGCTATTATTGGATTGATTTGGAGAAACAAAGGATGAACCTAAGCATAGTTGTACCCGTTTTTAATGAGGAAGAATCACTCCCTCATTTAGAAAAATGGATCGCCAGAGTGATGGACGACCATGACTTCCTCTATGAGATATTACTCATAGATGATGGCAGCAATGACGGTTCATGGAATGCAATCAAAGAACTACGTCGAAAGAATAAAAATATCCGAGGCATAAAGTTCCGCAGAAACTACGGTAAGTCAGCAGCCTTAAACATTGCCTTCGAGCATGCCCAAGGAGATGTTGTGATCACTATGGATGCAGATCTCCAAGATAGCCCAGATGAAATTCCTGCTTTGTACGATATGATTGTCAATGATAAATTGGATATCGTATCTGGATGGAAAAAGGAAAGGCATGATCCATTATCTAAGACCATTCCTTCAAAGTTTTTCAATAGAGTTACGCGCATGATTAGTGGCATTCACTTGCATGATTTCAATTGCGGACTTAAAGCATACCGTAAGGAGGTGGTCAAAAGTGTAGAAGTTTACGGTGAGATGCATCGCTACATTCCAGTTATGGCCAAATGGTCAGGATTCACCAAGATAGGTGAAAAAGTAGTCCAGCACCAAGAGCGGAAATTCGGCTACTCCAAGTTTGGCGCGGGTCGCTTGATTACAGGTTTTTTAGATTTGTTGTCGATCACATTCGTGGGTAAATTTGGTAAGCGTCCCATGCACTTTTTAGGATCGCTAGGAACGGTGGCTTTTGCAATCGGATTTATTATTCTCGCTATACTTAGTGCCAATAAAATATTTAGAGAAGAGTATGGAATGACCGATAGGCCATTGTTTTACTTCGGTATTTTATCTTTGATTATTGGTACACAATTATTTGTAACTGGATTTTTAGCGGAGCTAGTGTCTAGAACCTCTAGCAATAGAAATCACTACGTCATAGAAAAGAAGATGGGTATAGAATATGTACCTATCGAAGAAGACATAAACGTGGATGTCTGATGCAAAAGAAAATTGCCATCATAGGTCCAGCTTACCCTTTACGCGGAGGATTAGCATCTTTTAACGAACGTTTAGCTATGGCTTATCAAGAGCAAGGATATCAAGTAAAAATATATACCTTCTCACTCCAATACCCCGTTATTTTTTTTCCAGGAAAAACGCAAATGTCGGAGGATGAGGCGCCAGAAAATCTAGATATTGAAGTCTGTATCAATAGCGTCAATCCCTTCAATTGGCTTCACGTAGGAAAAAAAATAGCCAAACAAAATTACGATCTTATTATTACTCGATTCTGGATTCCATTTATGGGCCCTAGTCTAGGTACGATCCTGCGACAAATCAAAGATAGAAAACAGACTAAAGTGGTCGGTCTCATAGATAATATCATTCCACACGAAACCCGTATCGGAGATACCGTATTTGCCCAGTACTTCGTGAATGCTGCGGATGCTTTTGTAGTCATGTCCAAAGCTGTAGCAGAAGAGATGAACTCCTTTGTCAAGGATCAAAAAGTCGCTTATACGCCTCATCCGATTTATGATATTTACGGGGAGGCTGTAGATATGAATCAAGCAAAAGCTCATTTAAAACTTCGGCAAGTAGATAATTACTTACTCTTTTTTGGTTTCATTAGAGCTTACAAAGGCTTAGATCTTCTACTAAATGCCATGGCATTTCCGAAAGTAAAAGCCTTAGGTTTAAAATTACTAATAGCTGGCGAATTCTACGACGAGCAAGAAAAATATATAACTCAAATAAAGACGCTTGGCATTCAGGACAATGTTATTCTCCACACCAGTTATATTTCCAATGAGGATGTACGTTATTACTTCTCCGCAGCAGATTTGGTAGCACAACCCTACCGCACCGCTACGCAGAGTGGCATATCCCAAATAGCTTATCACTTTGAAAAACCAATGCTGGTAACGAATGTGGGCGGACTGCCAGAGATCGTAGATCATAATAGAAACGGATACGTAGTACCGGTTGATGCTAAAGATATCGCTGACTCCATTGTAGACTTTTATACCAACAAGCGCGCTTTAAATTTCGAAAATGCAGTGAAAGAAAAGAAGAAAGAATTTAGTTGGTCAAATTTTATGAATGCCATCAATAATTTATGAATATTTATACCTACTAAAAGCAGCAGGCCATGCTCAATGAAATAAAGGAAATAATCACAGATAGCATACTGACAAAGCAAAAGCTATTGACAGACGATAAGATGCTTAGCACAATAGAGCAGGTAGTAGATATCTGCGTGATCGCACTCAAAGCTGATAAAAAGATATTCTTTTGCGGCAATGGTGGCTCTGCTGCGGATGCGCAACATTTGGCTGCAGAATTTACAGGACGCTTTTATCTAGATCGTGATCCTTTATATGCAGAGGCGCTGCACGTCAATTCTTCCTACATGACTTCTGTTGCCAATGACTATAGTTTTGAAGAAGTTTATGCAAGATTGGTAAAAGCTAAAATGCGCCGTGGCGATATCCTGTTTGGAATATCTACTTCTGGCAACTCTATAAATATTATCAAAGCGATGTATCAAGCCAGACTGCAGCACGGCATCACTATCGGTATGACAGGCGCCACAGGTGGTAAGCTAGCGCTCAATTCAGATTTTCTGTTGAACATGCCATCCACCGACACCCCTCGCATACAAGAAGCGCATATCATGGTTGGACATATCATCTGTGAGCTCGTAGAAAAGAAAATATTTGCCAATAATGTTACGGCCTAATGTTAAGCACGAAATTTCCATATCTATTCTTAGACAGGGACGGAGTGATCAACACCCGTCTGCCAGGTCAGTATGTCAAGTCTATCGACGATTTTACTTTTATGCCCGACGTATTGAAAACCTTTCCACGGCTAGCTAATAAGACCAGTAAGATCATCATTGTTACCAACCAACAAGGTGTAGGTAAAGAACTGATGACCTATGAAGAACTGGACATAGTGCATGAATTCATGAAAGCACAGATAGAAAAAGTGGGCGGTAGAATAGACGCAATTTTCAGTTGCACCGAACTTAACGCTGACAAGAACAATTGCAGAAAACCATCTCCAGCTATGGGAATGTGGGCAAAGATGAAGTTCCCCGAAATAGACTTTACAAAGTCTATGATGGTGGGTGACTCTGCTTCAGATATACTATTCGGTAAGCATCTAGGCATGAAAACAGTGCTGATGGAGGGCAAATCCGAAGATGAAATACACCTATTTAAGCTTAAACCCGACTATTCTATTAAGAATTTTGCCAAAATTGCTACTTTTCTCTAGGGGAGTGTTATTTTCACATTAGCGACACGAGTATTTTACTAGAATACTTTTGCGCTTAATACCATTTGTAGTTTTAAACGGCATACAAGATTTTAGAAATGAACAACTGATGTGAAACAATCTAGGCCTAATAGACCTAGATAAGTAGAGAATTGTTCCAAGCTTGTGACAGTTAGAATATGCTACTAAGAAAGCGCAATGTTAGTGTGAGCTATCATGTCCCATCATACGACGGATATAACGAATAGCTTGATTAATAATATTCAAAATATTTGCGTCATTTTAAATTTCAAATGGTTTAATTTCTACTTTTCAACTAAGCAAAATTCGTAAACAATGAAAAAAATACTTTTTATCATTAGTCTTATCGCTCCTTTTTTCTTATCAGCGCAAAATGTTAGCTATGAGAAAAAGAAGGTTTTGGGACTTACTCCTGTAAAGATTAATGCATCTTCATTACCCACAGGATTCAATGCACAACTCCAGCAAGTATCGGCACCACCACCAAGCGGTAATTCATATAGAGATAAACTAGCATTGCAAAAAGAGAAAAGTGCAAAACTATTTCCTCGTAAAACTAGCGAGAAAGTATCAACGAGAAGTTTACTCAGCCCGCCGACTATAGAACGATCACTGACTGGAAACGCAGGTACAGGAGGAAGACCATTAGATAATAACTTTGCTGTAAATATGCAGGGACAAATGATCACCATGGTGAACTCTAATCTTACGGTAAAAGGGCCGTCGGGGATTGTTCAATTGAGTATTACGCTTAATGATTTTGCGACTAGTTTGGGCACTAACGCTGGGATGTTTGATCCGAAAGTGAACTACGATCCTATTGCCGACAAATTTATTATGACATGGTTAGGCGGAAACAATCCTTTCAGTTCTATTATTGTCTTTGCTTTTTCAGAAACCAATGATGCAACGGGAGATTGGAATATCTATGGCTTACCAGGCAGTCCCAATATGGACAATACTTGGTCTGATTATCCTATGATTACCTTTACAGATACAGAATGTTTTTTGACACTCAATTCTATTATCGAGGGACTTTCATGGCAAGAGGGTTTTGACAAGACAATTATTTATCAAATCAATAAAGAAAGCGGCTATTCAGGCCAGCCACTCAATGCTACCCTCTGGCAAGAAATCACTTTTGATGGTAAAACTTTACGTAACGTCTGCCCAGTTAAGCCAGCGACAAACGTATCAGGTGACAATGTTTTTTTTCTGAGCAATCGCAATTTCGATATTAGCAATGATTCTATATTTTTTATTCAGTTGGACGGCACACAAGACGATGCAGAGTTGACGGTGGACGTGCTTAAGTCAGACCTCAATTACGGCGTGCCTCCAGACGCAGAGCAAGAAGAGCAATTCTTAGCGACCAATGATGCTCGGATTCTAGATGCTTACTTACTTGACGACCGCATCGAGTTTGTGGGCAATTCTATTGATCAAACCAACGGCAGAGCTAGTGTTTATCATGGCTCCATTAAGGACGTATATAGCGCACCCTCTATTACGGGTAACATCATTACCAATGATGATCAGGATTATGGCTACCCTAGTATCGCCTACACGGGATTGGAGTCGGGAGATATAGACGGTATCATCATGTTCTCCCATACGGCTATTGATCGCTATGCAGGTCATTCTGCAGTCTATTTTGATGGCAGCGGAGACTATTCTGAGCCATTAACACTTAAAGAAGGAAAGAACTTTATAGATATGATTGCCAACGCAGACTTGGAGCGATGGGGAGATTATTCTTCTACGCAAAGAGACTACGCCAACCCAGGTATGGTATGGACAGCTTCTTCTTATTCTAACATTGTAAAACGAAATGCGACGTGGTTGACTCAGCTTGCTAGACCAAATATGATGGTAGCGACCAACAACGCCCAAGCAAGAGATGTGGAAGTTAAAGCCTTTCCAAACCCCACACCCACACAGAGTGATGTAAAACTGTCTTTCGAAATATACGATGTAGATAACCTTTTGCTTCAGATAGTAGATGTCAACGGACGCTTGATTAAGATTATTCATGACGATGCACCAAAGCGACAAGGCAAATTGGAGTTCACAATGTCTACCGCACCGCTATCCACAGGTATCTACTTTTTACAGATCCTAGCGGATGGTCAATCTATTGGCAACGAAAAAATCATAGTGCAGTAGACTTAGAATACACATTATAAATGTTTGGGTGTATCCCTAGCGCAACACATCTGGTCAAGAAAATTTGACCAGATGTTTTGCGTTAGGGTCGGGTCGTCCAGTGGTACGTTGTCACTCCCGTCCTTAGCTTTACCGCCTAGCTGTACACGGACTGCGCCGAAGAGGGCGCACACTTACCACCCCTTACACGGGATTTGAACACATAGACAAAGTTATCGTTCAACCTATTGAAAGATAATAATAGTACCGATTTTGAAGAAAATCATGCTTTTCTTGCCATATTCAATGCATTTTAGTCCAATAATACAAGACTTCGAACATTGAATTTTTAATACTATTTGACTATCTTTGCACTCGCTTCGAAAAAGCGAATTATTTTAAATCAATAAAATAGTACACAATGCCTAAAATGAAGACCCACTCTAGTGCAAAGAAGAGATTCAGAGTTACTGGTTCAGGGAAAATCAAGCGTTACCAAGCAGGTAAAAGACACCTTCTACGTAAGCGTGGAAAAGCAGCAAAGCTTAGGCTTACAGGTTCTACTATCGTTAAATGTAAAGGAGACGAAAAGAGAATCAAAGCATTACTTTGTATCTAAGACATTATTTTTTAACGAGAATGCAGGATATCAAGCGCATATCGCCCCTGTATTGAACTAAAATCATCTAATTATGCCAAGGTCGACAAACTCAGTTGCCTCAAGAAAGAGAAGAAAGAAAATTTTAAAAGCTGCCAAAGGTTATTTTGGAGCCAGATCTAATGTCTATACTGTTGCGAAAAACGCAGTTGAAAAAGGATGGACATATGCTTACCGTGATCGTAAAAATAAAAAGCGTGTATTCAGATCGCTCTGGATCGCCAGAATTAACGCAGGTGCTAGATTAAACGGTACCACTTATTCTAAATTAATGCACAAGCTATCCGAGAAAGAAATCGGTCTCAACCGTAAGGTGCTTGCCGATTTAGCCATGAATAATCCGGACGTTTTTGCTTCTATAGTTAAAGAAGTAGCATAACCCCAATTTTAATATAATATTTCAAAAAGCCGATGCGCCCTGCGCATCGGCTTTTTGCGCTAGCCCCCCCCCCGCGATTCATCGCGTAAAAAATAACTTGTAATCCCGCGATTCATCGCGTATATTACACCCCAAATCCATCCCTTTCAAATATTCCTCCCCAAAACCCCTCTATAGAAATGCACCTCAAACAAAAAGTCAACTCCCTAAGAAAAAGAGGCTGGGATTATAGCCAAAACGCAGGATACTTTATCACTATAAGCACACCACTAAAAACCCGATTCTTTGGCGATATTCCAGAAAATAAAATGCACCTCAGCGAAGAAGGCAAGTTAGCAGAGAAATTTTGGCTCGAAATCCCAAACCAATTCCCATATGCTGAAATCGCAGAATTTGTAATAATGCCAGACCATATGCATGGAATCTTGATCGTAAATAAAACTTCAGAGTCAGCCATCAAATATTTGGAAGCACTAAATTTACAGCCTCATGATGAGGATTTTCTAAATGAATTAAACAAGAAAAATGGCGGAGTCACTGGTGAAAAGAATCCCATGCTGCATCAAGATCTATCTCGAATAATCAGATGGTATAAAGGACGATGTACATTTGAGATCAGAAAAATTAATGCCGCTTTCCAATGGACCTCTAAATTCCATGACCAGATTATTTGGAATAATCGGGTTCATCAGAATGTAGTTAACTACATTCTCAACAATCCCAAAAACTGGAAACACCGAAAAATCAAATAAATCCGCGATTCATCGCGCAAGCAAAAACTCGCGATTTATCGCGTAAGCAAGAAACCTCAATAAAAATGATTATTTTTGATCATGGATAAAACCTCCCTCCCAGAATTATTCTTCAACGAACTAGAACAACTACTAGAAAACCAGTCCACTCTGGCTGGATCGGAAATCGTGCAGAAACAATTTAATCTACTCCAACAATTATTATCAAAACAAACCTCAGACGAACATCTTCACTTCTCCACCTTGTTTTCTAGAGTAGCATACGTTTGCCAAAAGCACCGCATACCAGGTGTGATGCAATATGAAACCCACCTATTTAGAAAAGCCTATCAGCATCTTAAGGATTATGACCTGCAAGATATAAAATCACTGGGGTATAAGGTGATGGTTAATCTTATAAGCTTGATCTACGAAGAAGCCATACCCATAAGCTTAAAAGAATTTATAAAATACCGTAGCCCATTACTGGATCGAAAAGTGAAAGTTCAATCCTTCTTGCCGCTTGTAGAAGTTATTATCACAGAAGACAAACCCACGGAAGATCGATTTCTGGCTACCACAGAGATGGGAGAGAAGGTGCAAGTTCTTTACAACATTAGCGATAGAAATGAAAATTTCAATTCCAGTATAGACGTCATTAGAGAGGCGTTTCGGTATCCACTGACAGTCAATCTCATAGATGTAGAAATAGATAAGGATGGACTATACCGACCAAAAGCATTTGTGATACTTCCTGATTATTTAATGGACGTTACCGCAGTTGCCAATTGTTTTAAAAGCTATGGTACCGAACCCAACCTATATTTGTTAAATAAAATTAAAGCGTTTGAGAGCTCTCCAGCCTTAATGATTGGTAATATTGCCAACTTTTTTTTAGATGAGCTAGTCAATCACGCAGACGCAGACTTTGACGCGCTTTTTATCCAAGTTTTTCGGCTCAATCCAATGGCTTTTGCACTGATGGAAGACAGCGTAGTCATGGAGATCAGGGATAAATGCAAACAACATTTCAGAAATCTAAAAAATACAATAACAGAAGACCTTGCATCCTTAAAGATAGATCCATCCAGTATGGTGCTGGAGCCTTCATTCTATTCTCAGAAATACGGAATTCAAGGTAGGTTAGATGTACTAGACTTAGGAGAAAATGACCAGAACTCAATTATAGAATTAAAAAGTGGAAAGATATTCAAGCCTAATCATGATGGAATTAATAGCAATCATTATCTGCAGACCCTACTGTATGACTTATTGGTACGGTCGGTTTACGGTACGCGTGTAAAGTCCATGAACTATATCCTGTACTCCGCATTAGAGACACGTTCCTTAAGATATGCTACGCCATCTAATGTATCGCAAATGGAAGCTATTCAAGTCAGGAATTTGATGCTATCTCTAGAAGAAAGATTATGTGGTTTGATCCCAAATCAGCACATCAATATCAACCTATTAGATGAAATATTGTCTACTAAACTTCTCCCTAAAGTGGCAGGTTTTGAAGCAAGCGATCTACAAAAGTTTGAAACGCTACATGAGGAATTAAGTAATTTAGAAAAACTCTACTTTCTCGCTTGGATGGGATTTATAGCACGGGAGCAAAAGATTGCAAAATTGGGAGATGACAATGCTTATTACAGTAAAGGTCTGTCTTCGCTATGGAGAAATTCACTTCCAGTGAAAGAGGAGATGTTCAGTATTTTACAACGCATCCAATTGGTAAATCCTGAAGGAGCTGCCCAGGACGAAGCAATTATTCAATTTGCTAGAACCGAGAATACCAACAAACTAGCAAATTTTAGGCAAGGGGATCTAGTCGTGATCTATCCATATAGGGATGAAAAGACCAATGTGCTCCGAGAACAGATGTTTAAATGTACCCTGGTAGCTATTGATGCGGATAAGGTGTCTATAAGGCTACGCGCAAAACAATCCAATATTTCAATCTTCGAAAATAATGAATTTTGGAATGCTGAACTCGATAAGTTGGATACAGGATTTCATAATATGTACAGGTCTTTATATAGATTTTTAGATCAAAAACCGCAGATCAAAAATTTACTTTTAGGGAAATCTGCTCCAACGAAAAACGCCGCAATTATAGAAAATAGAAAGGAAGAACTTACTAAAAAACAATGTCAGGTATTCGATAAATTAATTGCTTCAAAGGACTACTTTTTATTATGGGGTCCTCCAGGTACAGGAAAAACCAGTATCCTTTTAAAAAATGTGGTACAACATTATTTAGAAAACTCCTCTGAATGCATTATGCTTATTGCTTACACCAATAGGGCGGTAGATGAAATATGTAGTGCGTTGGAAAGTATTCCCAACTTTGGAACGGAAGATTATGTTAGGATAGGTTCAAAGTATGCGGCGGGCTCAAGATTCGCAAAGAGTCTCTTGTCGCAACAAATGAAAAAAATTGACCGTAGAGCAGACCTGGTCAGTTTTATTAATAGTAAAAGAATCTTTGTAGGCACACTAGCTAGTATCTTAGGCAAAACAGATTTATTCAAACTAAAGACTTTCGATCGTTGCATTATTGATGAAGCAAGTCAGATATTAGAGCCTATGATGTTAGGTATCCTACCATACTTCAAGCACTTTACACTTATCGGAGATCATAAACAATTGCCTGCCGTAGTGGCTCAGAGAAAATTATTCACAAAGGTAGAGCATCCAGCCTTGGCTGAAATAGGTTTGAAGGATTTGCGAGATTCTTACTTTGAAAGAATGTATCAGCGCGCACAACAGAATGGATGGAATCATGCTTATGCAAACTTGAGTGAGCAGGGGAGATGCCATCAAGATCTGATGAAATTTTGTAGTGAACATTTCTACGACGATTTTTTAGATATTCTGCCACAAACATACGAAAGGCAAACTGTGGCATTATCGTATCCGCATCAGCCAGTATGTCCCTATCCAGATTTATATACGAAACGACTTTTATTCCTGAATACCGATGCGGAATTTTCTGGCAATTCAAAAATGAATAAAAATGAAGCTCAAATTGTGGCTTCTTTGGTGAAATGTTTGACCGCAGTCTACCAAGAAAATGAAATGCCGATTGACCAAGACAGCTTTGGAATTATCACGCCATATAGAGCGCAGATTGCTTGTATCAGAAATACCTTTGATGAGCAGCAGATCAATCATGAAAAAGTTTCTGTAGATACGATAGAACGTTATCAGGGGGGGGCTAGAGATATCATCATCATCTCTTTATGCACCAATGATATTTTCTTACTAGATAGTATGATTTCACTCAACGAAGCAGGGATTGATAGAAAGTTAAATGTCGCTTTGACAAGGGCTAGAAATCAACTGATTATTCTTGGGAATAAGAATATTCTTGAAAATAATGAATTATATAAAAAGCTAATAGCGCAAGCTTTTTACGTGGATACCACTAGTATACTAAGCCATTCATTGTAGTCTTTTTGTCGTACATGAATCAAGTCCTTGTTTTTAACTAAACGATAACCTTATTGGAAGATAACCTAATAGTCTACGGTTCGTTTATTTATTAAATTAGCGATATGAGAATTTATTTTGTGCTGCTTTGTTGTTTGTTTGGTTGTATCGGTTGTCTTAACGCACAGTCAGACTTGTTTATCAATAATCGAGAAGATGATCCTAGAAAGTTTGACGAAAATCTAGCTCCATTTTTTCATGGCGTGGCTTCTGGAGATCCTTTAGAAGACAGAGTCATTATTTGGACTAGAGTCACACCTGCCAACATAGGCGGAGATGTAGAGGTAGCATGGAAGATGGCAACAGATGTAAGCCTCAAAAATATTGTAGCATCAGGTACTGTAGATACTTCTCCAGCAAAAGACTATACCGTAAAAGTGGATGTTACGGGCTTAGATGCAGGACAGGTCTACTACTATGTTTTCGAGCACAATGAGAAGTATTCCTTAATAGGAAAAACAAAAACGGTCCCTTTAGAAGATGTTGATCACCTACGATTCGCAGTAGTATCTTGTAGTAATTATCAATCTGGTTACTTTAATGCTTACGAGAGAATAGCGGAAAGAAATGACTTAGATGCCGTGGTTCACCTGGGAGATTATATCTACGAGTACAGAGATCGACAATCTGGAGACAGTGAATTATTTGATACGAGACCTCTTTTGCCAAAAGAAGAAATTGTTAGCCTAGATCAATATCGTATCAGATACTCTACATATCGAATGGATGAGCAACTGATAAAAATGCACCAGCAACATCCTATCATCGCAGTTTGGGATGATCATGAGTCAGCTAACAATTCCTACAAAGATGGAGCTGGTAATCATAATGCGGGAGAAGGGAGTTGGGCAGATAGAAAGCGAAATGTCAAGAAAGCATATTTTGAATGGATGCCGATCCGTGATCAAGCAGAAAATAAAGTGTATCGCAAAATTCAATATGGGAGCTTGGTAGATCTCATCATGATAGATACCCGGCTTGAAGGTAGGGATGCTCAGATTTACGATATTACAAGTCCCGCATTGAATAGTGCGACGCGCACTATTTTAGGTAGTGAGCAGCGACAATGGTTATTTACTCAACTCGTTGCTTCCGATGCAAAATGGAAAATAATTGGTAATCAAGTTATCTTTTCGGAATTTAATATAGGCTTCGCTTCCGAATTTGGATTCGGTAGTAGCTATGAAGATGTAGAAAACGACTATCTGGATATCTGGGATGGATACCCTGCTGAGCGTGACCGCGTACTTGATTTAATAGAATCAAACAACATTGATAATGTGGTCATACTTACTGGAGACTCCCATGTGAGCTTTGCCTACGATGTATCTAAGCGTCCTTCTGCTTACCCATCTTTTGTAGGATTTAGCAATGACACACCAGACTACAATGAAGAAACACAAGAGGGTTCATTAGCTATAGAGTTTGCGACACCTAGTATCACTTCCAATAATTTTAACGAAAGCTACAATCAAATTTTATCAAATGGCTTAGAGTTTCAAATCAATAAACCGTTACCGAATAACGAAATCAATCCAAATCCTCATATGCGGTATGTTGATCTAGATCAGCATGGTTATTATATTTTGGATGTAACCAATCAAAAAGTTCAGGCTGATTATTTTTATTCTAGAATAGACCAGCTCAGTTCTACTGAGATTTTTGGCAGCGGTCAATTTGCTAGAGATGAAGAAAATAAATTATCGGAGAATCCAAACCCTAGTGATGAGAAAGTGCAACAGGACACTCCAGCGCCTCCTGGATCGTATATGAGTGCAACAAGAACGGTTCTTCAGAATCATTTTGATGTAGTGGGCATCCACCCCACACCGGCTAATGATCAAGTGAGTGTGCAGATAGCTTTGGAGAAAGCAATGCCCTTGTCCATATCTATATACAATATAGAAAGAAAGCTGGTCAAAGTAATTGAAGAAAGTACCATTGAATCTGGCTTGTTTACCAAGCAAATTGATGTAAGTAATTTCGTAAGTGGAAACTACAAAGCTATTTTTAGGTCGCAGGGTAAAGTTTTAGGAACGGGCAGCATTTTGGTAGTGAAGTAAATTGAAATATCTTTTTGTCACCGCAGATTGATACCATTGCGACTCGCCTTGGCGACTAAGCACGACAAGCGTAGCGCGTAGGGGCGAGCGGTAGAAGCGGCATTACTAGCCCTTTTTCTCGGGCTAGTGATACAGCGGATGACGCGGTCCAGTATCGCTTTTTCTGCGAGACCTGGACGACCCCAAGTATAATACTATATTCTATTTATTTTCAATTTGTCCATCTTGAATTTGAGCACCATCACAACCATCTATAAATGCATTAAAATTTGCATTGGCCTTAACCTCAAAGGGGGCTTCCAATAAAATACTGGTTCCAGAATCATAATCAATGTTGGCATTTGCATTAATAATCTGAGTAGATTCAATAGCGCCGTCCGTTTCAAAATCTTGCGTCCCACTTACAGTACCGTCAAGCGCATCATTACCAGAAAAATTTGGAGGACAATTGCCACTTCCTTGGATAGTAAGTATGATATCATTTAGACTAATAGCTGCACAAATAACTAGCGTACTTGCATCATTTTGAAGGCTGCTAAAATTGTTGCCTATATAACTATTTATGTTAGCGTTATTCTCATAAGATATTCCGTATACGGTATATTCTCCAGCGCTAAGACCCGTAAAGTTGGAGTTCGCATTAACCGCTGCAATATTATCATTCACATTATTTACAGCTATATAAGTATAGCTAAATGTAGCAGCGGGTGGAGGTGGAGTGCCATCATAGACAGTCCCTCCAGAATTACTGATCGTATAGGAGGAGGGTAAAATAGGACTATTTTCCCCAAAGCTACCCACAACTAGAGTATATTCAAGACCAGCCGATAATGTTTCAGCTAAGTTTGAACTGTTGTTAGATCCATTGGTAAAAGAGCTCTTAATAAAATTGGTGCAGGGACTGCCTGGAATAAAGGGCCCTTCATACAGCGTCATTACGATATTAAAGTTTCCACTTCTGCTGAAAGTATAGGTACCAGAACTTCCCACCTGAAAAGGATATTCGTCAAAATTGGTAATATTGCTAAATTGAGCACAGCCACCACCGCTATTCGCTGTGAGGGTAGAATTGGGATCTGTAGTATTTAGTGTTCCATTGATATTCCCAATTACATTTCCAAAATCTGGGGTAAGGGAAAGGTTCAAAGCACTACTTCCCGCGATAGCAATAATATCTGCATCTGGCGAAAAAGTTGTGCTTACAGCATCGCAGGTAGAAGAAAGCGTTATATCGCCCAGATTAATATCAAAAAAGTAATTGTCACTACACTTCACTTTGACTCTCCCTACCGTAGTGGGAAATGAAGGAATGATAAAAGTATGACTTCCATCATTCGCAATATTGGTGGCAATGCTAAAAGGAAAAGTGTTGCCTCTATCTGTTGAAAATAATATGTCCACATTGGAGCAAAGCGCATCCGTACCTGCTACGTTCCATGTGACGGTTGTGGTATTCGAGCCATTGGCTGTCCAGTTAGTAGCGCTTGCTTGAGAGTTTACATTAAATGGACCCATAGAGGCGTCTACTGTCAGATCTACTTGGTCACATGAAACTGCTCCACCACCATTTCTAAAGTCTCTAGAGGTCAATCTAAATTTCATTGCTCTAGAAACATTGGGTAAAATTTCACCTTGTGTTTGTGTATTATTTACAATGTCAGAGGTAGTAGGAAAAACCCTAGTATGACCCTCAGTGCTAGGATCAAAACTTCTGAATAAAGGCGCTGTGGTGCTGTTGGCAGCTGCATTGGGGTTGCCAGCAGCAGCGTTTTGTGGATAGGAGTTGTTATCCGTATCATACTCTTCCCAGTTATAAATAACCGCATCACTGTTACCATCAGTTGCAGTCCCAATAAGTTCGAAGGGGGTGCCCCTTGGTATAGTTTTATTAATTGGCGCCGAGGTTACCGGTATATTATTTCCCGTAGCGGTAGTCGTTTGGCAGCTTTTGCTATTCATTTCAGTTATCATTTGATCTAAGCTGTGATTATGAAAATATATAGTAGAAACCTCTGGGGTAATATTGTGCGAGGCGCAAATACCCTCATAACTCATAAGTGAGTTTCCTGATCCAGGCTCATATCCATTACCAGCGGTGCGTTGTACACAATTACCAACAGTTCCATACATAGTATGAAATGCTCCAAACTGATGACCGATCTCATGCGCCCAAAGTCCCATCCAAAGGGCATCACTTGCAGTAGCATTGGCACCAGTCCATCCCCTTGCTTTATTATTTGCCTCGCATAAAATGCCGAGACCTGCAATTCCCGATCCCGAGCAGCATCCTCCTGGAGATGTATAAAAAGTATGACCAATATCATAGTTACCTTGGCCAATCGCTGCGTTTATCACGGTTTGTGAACTATTCAATTGATTGGTTCCATTACTCGGATCTAGCCCATCAGTACTCGCATCATCAAAAAGAATATCTGTGTTATTGCCAATTAAATTAAAGTGAACTGAAAGCTCGTCTTCATAAATATCATTTAATAAATTAAGATAACCGTTGATTTTTGCCAATACGGAAGCGTCTGTTCCTCCTTGTGCGTTGTAAAATTCGCCTGTAGCCGCTATTGCTATTCGATAAGTGCGCAGTTGCGTTCCATTGGTAAATGAGCTTTGGGAGCTTCTATTTTGGCTTTCTTGTAATTGCTCCTTTTCTAAAATCTCATCTGCACCACAAGTCATCTGACTTTTATCGAATTTACCTTCGTACAATTGATACTTCTTTTTGTTGCTCGTCGGAGAGATAAACTCATATTTACCGCGATACTTTGTCATGATGTTGACGTGGTCGGGACTGGTACTTAAACGACCTTTTCGCATTGGATCGTTTTTATTGATCAAGATATAGGACCTTATTTCTGGAAATTCACTGTAAAGTGGTTCTTCTAGATTTATAGTTTCATAAACATAATAAGCAGAAGTTTTTCCGTCAAGTTGTGGGATCTCTATTTGTGTCAAAGATCGCTCTGTACTAGCTGAAGCTATCTTGGGAGCACTAGAAATATCAAGTTTGATTTTGTTAATATCTAGGTTGATTTCCATGGTATCTTGCTGTGCGTGCACGACAATGGTGGTAAGGGCACAGAGGCATAAAGTAATGAGATTACGGAGATTGTTTTGCATTCGGTTTATTTGTAGTTGTTAGTAGGAGAACCAATTCGAAGGGGAATAGTTCGACGCAAGCTATAAGGGTACAACCTTGAGTCCACCGATTTTGGTGTCTACACTTACTTGGTCAAAACTTATGCCTAAAATACTGGCTTTTAGCAGGTTTAGTTGATTTTCTGTATCTGAAAGGGGAATTGCGATGGTAATAGACGCAGATGCCTCAAAAGACTGGCTAAGTACCTCCAAATCAAGTTTTTTGATGGCATTCATAAGGGGAGCCATTAGGCTGTAATCGAAGTGGATTCGAAAACGGTTTTTAAGTGTCTTTTCAACGACTTTAGCTGCATTTAGTGCTTCTCCTGCACCGCCCTTGTATGCCTGAATGAGTCCACCAGTGCCTAACAAGGTGCCGCCAAAATATCTTACTACGACTATAAGTACGTCAGTAAGCCCAAAGCTGTCAATCTGTCCAAGGATAGGTTTGCCAGCCGTCCCGCTTGGTTCTCCATCATCATTGGCTCGAAAGTTATTTCCATCTGTTCCTAGGCGATAAGCATAGCAGTGGTGTCTAGCTTTGTTATGCAGTTTTCTTACTTCTAATAAAGCGTTTTCAATCTCTTCAATAGATGTAATAGGGTAGGCATAAGCATGAAACTTGGACCCTCGATCTTTGAGGAAGCCTTCACTCGGCTTTTCTATAGTATTGTATTTATCTGAATTATCTGCCACCTGATTTAATACGGTATTTTGTCCACCTTGTTTGTCCAAGCGGTAAATACTTCAAGCGCTTCCTTTCTCATCATTTGCTTCATCGGTATATTTCTTTTTTCAATAGGCTTATCTAGCTCTTGATAAAAGAAGTCGTCGTCAAACTTAATATCCGCAGCATCCTTTTTTGTATTTGCGTAATAAATACAGTCAAGTCGCGCCCAGTAAATCGCTGCTAGGCACATCGGGCAGGGTTCGCAACTGGTGTATATTTCGCAACCAGCCAAGTCGAAGTTTTCCAAATGCTTACAAGCATCCCTGATAGCAGTAACCTCTGCATGGGCAGTAGGATCATTATCAGAGGTAACCCGATTATTTCCTTTTCCAATAATTTCACCATCTTTCACAATCACAGCACCGAAGGGGCCGCCTTCGTTATTGTCCATCCCTCTTTTCGATTCTGCTATTGCAGCTAGCATGTATTTTTCTTTCATGGATTTAATTTATTGTAGTTTGTATCGGATTGGTAAGTTGCATTGAACCCTCACTGGTTTTCCATATTGATAGCCAGGTGTCCAAGTAGGCATACTTTTTTAAATACTGCTTGGTTTTGGTGGTGGCAGTGGTATCCTATTATTCACTACGGTAGGTGTTTTGCAGATAGAGATAAAAATGCCCAGCATAATATATAGAAGTAATGATAAGTTTTTCATACTGTTATTTAAAAATTGATTTTGTCAGCATTACCCCAAAAGTCTTGCTTTTAACTTTAGCAGTCGCCCATGCCAACATGTCAAGGTACAAAAAGGATCTTTTTTCGTAGGGGTCTTTGGCTATTTTTTTAAGTTCCATACAAAAACTAATAAACTCTTCTTTCTCCTCTAGCGGAGCCTTATTCAGTATCTTATTAAAGAATGCCAAACTTGCCTTTTGCATTTTATTCAATTCTTGCACCTTTTCCAAAAACCTATAGTTAGACTTTATCAAATAGGGGAGCAGGCTGGTATTGTTCAGCTCATAGTGCGCGAGTATTTGCATAATCCTCGCATAGGATTGAATATCTTCGCGCAGATGTCCCGCCTCCAGATTGATAATCACATTGAGGTAGTCCAGTGCCTTATTGAAATCTCCCTTACCCATATACAGATATGCTATCTTATAGTTAAACACCATGGTTCTGTGTACATCCAATAAAGGGGTAAACTTTTTAAGCTGTCGTTCTATGTCAGGGATCAACTTTACACCATCTCGAAAAGTGCCTAGCAGAAAGTGTCTATTCAATCTAGCAGTAGAAATATATAAGAACAGCAAAGTCTTAGAAAGTGGGTTTAGTTTTGCTTGATAGTCTCGTTCAAAATCTTCAAATATATCTAAGTACGACTCGAAATTTCGCTTATCTCGAATATTAAAAGCAGAAGTCAAAGTGTACGCAACACCACGCATAAACAAGGCGGGATCTTCCTCTATCATCTGCTTGTTACTCACATAAAGTTGCGTCCACTTTTTTGCAAATTCTAGACATTTCTTGAAGTCCAGCAATATAAAATAGTACCATACATATGACTGATATAAATATACTTTCTCATAAAATGAAAGATCTTGGATCTTTAAAGAAGGCAGATTCGATCTGAAATATTGTTCTACAATGAGCCGATCCTTATCATTTTTGACGTGGCCGATCTGAATATACCAACCGTGCATCTTTATCTTTAGGTTTGATAACTTGCAAGAATTGGAAATAACCTGACTGATATGATAAGCGTCATCTATCAAGTCCTCCACCTTATTCTTGACCGCTCTACTTCTCGTGATATGTCGCTCTTCTATGAGTTTTTGAAATTCCAATACTTCAAGTAGTAGTATATCCTGATGATTTTTAGTTGCTACTTCTTTTGCGCGATCGAGGATTTTTAGACTGTCTAGGTACATTCCTTTACCATATAGTATACGCGCAAAATCAAGTTGCTCCCGTAATTGTATATCTACATTTTTTTGGATATGCAAGAGGCGCAGGCTGATCAATATTTGCTTGTTGAGGTGGCGTTTGGTATTGGATAGCTGCGCTGGACGGAGTCCTTTTATCTTTTTATAAAGCGTGGCTTCCTCATAAGCCTCCATTTTATCTAGTACGTCAAAGAGATTAATAAACTTAGAATCCGCCTTACTTTGGGTACGATTTGCATATAGCTTAAAACTTCTCTTTTCCGATTTAGTTAGGGACTTTATAAGGATGAATAGCGGTTCATTAAGATGTTTGGGCGTAACAGCGGTAAGTTTCATAAATTAATGAATAACAATTATTTAGCCTACAAATATAGGTAATGGGTATCATAATACTTTATATAATTGGTTTTTTATATCTATTTATTGCATATACCTTTACGCCAAATTTTTTAAGTCTTTTTTATCTAAAACTATATATATAATTTTTTTTTCAAAAATATATTTATGAAAAGAGTAAAGTTAGAATATGTTTGGTTAGACGGTTCTGAACCAACCCAGATGATGCGTAGTAAAACTAAGATCGTTGATGGAGATAAGTTCAAAGGCAAAGTAGAAGACTGCCCCGTTTGGTCGTTTGATGGTTCTTCGACCAATCAGGCTGAAGGGAACTCTTCGGATATGTTGCTCAAGCCAGTTCGAGTTTTTCATGATCCGAGTCGCAAAGACGGCTACCTTGTTATCAATGAGGTACTCAACGCCGATGGTACACCACATGCATCCAATGGTCGAGCGACTATAGATGATGACGATAGTGATTTCTGGTTTGGATTTGAGCAGGAGTATGTCTTCTGGGATATTGAACTAAATAACCCTTTAGGTTTTCCAGCAGCAGGATATTTTCCGGCGCCTCAAGGGCCATATTACTGTTCTGTAGGTGCAGAAAATATTGTTGGACGCGACATGGTAGAAGAGCATATGGACTATTGTATAGAGGCAGGTCTCAACATTGAAGGGATCAACTCTGAGGTGATGAAAGGCCAGTGGGAGTACCAAGTATTCGCAAAAGGCGCTAAGGAGGCAGGTGATCAAGTTTGGGCTGCTCGTTATCTTTTAGAGAAGGTAGCTGAGCGGTATGGCGTGCGCATAAACCTAGCGCCTAAGCCTGTTGCAGGAGATTGGAATGGGAGTGGTATGCACGCTAACTTTTCCAACACTGCATTGCGTACCGCTGGCAAAAAAGAAGTGTACGATACTATCTGTAAGAAATTTGGCGATAAGAAACGCATAGAGCAGGCCATAGCCGTGTACGGAGCACACAATGCTACCAGGCTGACAGGTGATCACGAAACGCAAGCGATAGATAAATTTTCATACGGTATTTCTGATCGTGGCGCGTCTATTCGTATCCCGATTGCGACGGTAGAAAACGACTGGAAAGGATGGTTAGAAGATCGTCGTCCTGCATCCAACGCAGATCCGTATAAAGTGGCTGCATCGATTATTAGCACCGTTAAGGATAAATAATAAGTTTATTTGATAAGTAATAATTGAGTCCACTCTGAAAACTGACGAATTGCATAAAATGGAATATTTTGGGTGAGATTTTTGGTTTTCGAAATTCAAAAGAAACAATTTAGGTTTTGTGACTTTTCGGAGTGGACTCATAATTAGCCGAATTCTTTTCGCGAGGAGGTCGGCTTTTTTATTTGGGCATGCCTCTGAGTGAGTTGCTTACTTCCACTATCAGACTTCCGCAAAAGCTACAGTCTGATAGTGTCATCCAGCAGCTCGCTCAGAGTCGCGTCATGCGGGAGTCCGCGTTCGCTCCCGTGCTACGCACCACTGGCAAGAGCCAGTGTCCCTACTACCGCTCATGCGAAAAGAAAATCAATACTCCATTCCTTCCCAATAACTACTAGGCTTGTTTCTTAGGTAAGCCATGTTTCTTTCTGGTATGCTGTCCACATCAGGATGTGTATCCACAGCTTTGGTGACTGAACTTTCACGGAGTATATGTATCATAGGATAAGGAGAACGATTGGTGAAGTGCGCCGAATCATCAGGATTTTCATTGTCAAAACGAAATGTTGGATGAAAACTTACTAATTGATATTCTGCTATCAAATCTAAATCTTCTATCAATTGATTGCATGCATAATATAGGTCTAGAAAAACTAGAAAATCTTTATCTGCGTTCGGATAGATAATCAAGGTAGTCTCTATATCTCGATTTTGCTTTAACCTTTCTAGTTCAATAGAGAGATTTTCTAAGTTGGTAGACAAAGTTGAAGATGAGTCTATTTCTAGTCTTAGCTTTCCTCTGGGGATATGCTTTGCGAAAGGACAAATACTGCGACCTATGATGAATTTATCAATCCAGGATTGGGTAATTTTTATTACAGCATTATCTTCAGGCATAGTTTTGATTATATTTATAGCTGGATTAGTGGTGAATTTAAATTTAGTTGTTCGAAATTAAAGAGTTTGAATCACGCGCTTGAATGCTATAGCGAACTGCCAATTGAATAAACTTGCTATCAGTCAAGGTATTCTTAAAAGGATTACCACTCAACATGAATTTGTATTGCAAAGTTTCATAAGAAGCAGTAGTGTAAAATATTTCATTATCTGGACTGAATCCATAACCTACTTTGAGGATGTTTCTATTCCGTATTCGAAAACCTAAACCGCCTAGCAATTCACTTTCTGCTCCTAAGCTCAATAAAGCATTCGTAAAGAAAATAACCTTGTCGCCCAAGTGTACTTGAAATTCAAAATTTAGCGATACTGTATTGACTTGTTTTGTTGAAAAAGATTGAAGACCTTGATTTGGATTATTTCTATTATTTATTATTCTATATTGTACCCTTGATGCTGTAAATCCAGTATTGATATGAAAGCTGTTCAGTTTTTTATAACTGTAGTTTATACTAAATCCCTGCTCATCTCCAACATGTTTAAATCGATCTATAAAATCCTCAAAACTAATGTTGGTATCGGAGTTAAGTAATTCATTGTAGGCATATATTGCTATTGCTTTATTTGGAGATCTAGGGACAAGATTTAATTGGAGACCAATAGATAAATATCTTTCCTTGGTAGCATCGCTTCTTAGCAACTTATGAAAATTGGTGGTAATACCAAAAGAGGTAGGATTTTGAAACTGTGTATTTCCTTTTTCAAGTTTTTCAAATTGAAGGCCAAAAGTCAACTTGTTTTTATTTTTAAATTCAAAATTTCTGTGGTAATTAATAAAGTAGAGATTTCGCGCATCTTCTTTTAGAGCGTACGTTTGAAAAGTACTTTCATAAATATCATTTAATCTAATATTTCTTATAGTAGGTACAGTAGGAAAACCAGGACCAGCGACTGATGAGCGTAAAGGCGCTGGTCTACTTAGTGAGAATAAACCCATGGATACGGACTCGTTGTTGTAGACTCCACAAGCAGCATGATTATATGTTAGGGGGGTATTCCAAGGATTAAACATGTTTGGAATCTGCGCATAACTTGTCTCCCCAAGAAGAACTATACTATAAATTAACACACACACTCTAATCATGATTCAATGATAACTATTCTATTGCGTAGCATAAAGAAAATTTGATTTTTTAACAAGAATTTGAGATTTACAATTTAGTTTTTTTGGACAAGGGATAGAAGTCATACGACGTAAGGAGTAGTCGCAGGAGGACTCTTCTCCTCCTGTGACCGTAGCGCAAGCGAAGTGACGCATAGCCCGGTCCCTCGGTTTTAGGTAGGGTGCCATTTTTCATGGCGGCCTACCTAAAACCGAGGGATGGCCCCAAATCATAAGCCAATTGTTGTTTCTAAATCAGATGTTGATAAATTTCTAAGTACTACAATAATTAACCTATTTTGTGAAGGCTTTCTAGTACCTTAGCAGGGTCAATAAGACTTTGGAGCGATAATATAGCTCCTCAATAAAATCATAAAATATTCAATATGAAAAATCTACTTTGGTTATGTTTAATTTGTATACCTCTCGTATTCGCTTGTACTGCTAAAAAAGGGATGGTAGACAAAATGAAGACAACATCCGCAAAAAATAATAATGAATTGATGGCAGAAAAAGGAGAGATGAATAAAAAGGAAAAGTTGGTTTACCCTGTCACCAGGAAGTCTGACCATGTCGATACCTATCATGGAATAGATGTGCCCGATCCATATCGTTGGTTGGAGGATGATCGCTCGGAGGAAACAGGTGCTTGGGTGAAGGCGCAAAATGAGGTGACTTTCGGCTATCTCAATAATATTGATTTTAAAGATCAGATAAAAAATCGCCTCAAAACTTTGATGGATTATGAGCGAATATCAGCACCATTTAAAGAAGGAAAATATGAGTATTTTTATAAAAATGATGGGCTGCAAGATCACAGTGTAGTCTATCGAAAAAAGCTGGATAATCCTGCTGGAGAGGCGGAAATATTTATGGATCCTAATACATTTTCCGAGGATGGGACGACTGGTCTGCGTGGTATGTTTTTTACTAAAGATGGTTCCATGCTTGGGTATATGATTACGGAAGGTGGATCGGATTGGCGGAAAATAATCGTGATCAACGCAGAAGATAAAAAGATGGTTGGCGATACGATTCGTGATGTAAAATTTAGTGGCCTTTCATGGAAAGGAAATGATGGGTTTTACTATAGCAGTTATGATAAAGTGAAGGATGCAAGTGAGCTGAGTGCGAAGACTCAATTGCATAAACTATACTATCATAAGATGGGTACGCCGCAGTCTGAGGACAAGCTGGTATTCGGTGGAAAGAAACAGCCTAATAGATATATTGGCGGCTACGTGACGGAGGATCAGCGGTATCTGACCGTAACTGCAGCGCAGAATACTTCGGGAAATCAGATGTATATCATGGACTTGGATAGAAAGGATAGTAAGTTTATACTGGTGGAAGATGACTACTTTAGCAGAACAAACTATATAGAAAATGAAGGCAGTAAATTTTACTTACAGACAAATGTGGGTGCGCCAAACTATCGGGTAGTGACAGTAGATGCCAAGGATCCTGTACAGAAAAATTGGGTAGACCTGATTCCTGAAACGGAAAATGTACTGAATGCAAATACGGGTGGTGGTAAGATATTTGCCAGCTACCTGGTCGATGCGAAGACGGAGGTGAAACAGTATAATATGAACGGAAAAATGGAGCGCGTAATTGAGCTTCCAGGTATAGGGTCTGCTAATGGATTTGGAGCTAAAAAGAAGGACAAAGATTTCTACTATAGTTTTACTTCCTTTGTATATCCATCTACAATATTTAAGTATGATATAGCTACTGGAAAATCTACATTGTACAAAAAGTCGGAGATAGATTTTGATCCAACTATGTTTGAGACGAAGCAAGTTTTCTACACAAGCAAGGATGGTACAAAAGTACCGATGTTCATCACACATAAGAAGGGTCTCCAGCTCAATGGGAAGAATCCTACTTATCTATATGCTTATGGAGGATTCAATGTGAGCCTTACGCCTCGCTTCAGTGCTTCAAGATTGGTATGGTTAGAAAATGGTGGAATCTATGCACAGCCAAATTTACGTGGTGGGGGAGAATACGGGGAGAAATGGCACCTAGCAGGAACCAAGATGAATAAGCAGAATGTGTTTGATGACTTCATCGCTGCTGCACAATATCTGAAGGATAATAAATATACTTCGAGTGATTATCTAGCTATCGCAGGTGGCTCCAATGGAGGCTTACTGGTAGGAGCGACGATGGCCCAAAAGCCTGGAATCGCAAAAGTGGCTTTACCTGCAGTAGGTGTAATGGATATGTTGCGTTACCATACTTTTACAGCGGGTGCTGGATGGGCAGCTGACTACGGTACTGCTGAAGATAGTCCTGAAATGTTCAAGTATCTAAGAAATTATTCACCTGTACATGCGCTTAAGCAAGGCGTACATTATCCTGCTACTATGGTGACTACGGGTGATCATGATGATCGGGTAGTGCCTGCGCATTCATTCAAATTTGCCGCAACTTTGCAGGAGAAGCATGTGGGTGAAAATCCAGTGCTGATCCGTATCCAGACGAAGGCTGGTCATGGCTCGGTGTCTACGACGCAGGTGATCGATTTGCAGGCTGATATTTATGCATTTTGCTGGGAGAATATGGGTGTGAATCCTTTTGAAAATTAAGAAGAAAGCAGGTTCAAAAAGAAGGTGTTAGTTTTAGGTACTAAGAAGTGCCTCAAACCTAACACCTCCTTTAACAATTCGTTACCATATATTATCCACTTATTTTGAATAACTGTCTCCATCAGTTTGTTTCTTTGTTACACCATACACTTTATGATGACCGTAAAGATTTTGGAAAGCGGTTCTTAAGGTCGAGGCGTAAAACGGACTAATAGCTTTAGCTGTTAGGAATATTTAGTACGAAGTAATATATAGCTGCTATCAAAAGATGACCCTCGCTCGGAAACGTAAACGGTATTAACGTATATTTGCCCTAGATTTCGGGAGTGATTTGTGCACTACAACGATATCAACTGGCAACAGCCAAGTACTGCGAAACAAAAGATAGTAGAAGGTGTTGGAATTAGGGCACCTCAGAGCGATTATCCTAATTCAATGTTCGCGCTGAGCAAGTTGGAAGAAAATAGTAAATAAAGAGTACCACAAAAAAATATCATGACACTGACTACCGTAATGATTATCTGTATACTAGGAGGTTTAGCCTTGACTTTAGCAGTAGAGTTTTTCTTCAAGAAAAGAAAGAGCTGGTTGCTATCCTTCGTGCAAAACTTCACGGGGTTTTTCTTTCTCTTTTCAGGCATCGTCAAAGCGGTAGATCCACTGGGGACGGCGTATAAAATGGATCAATACTTTGCTGAGTTTCAGGATCAATTTGCTCGGATGGGTCTAGAGACCTTTTCACAGTTGTTTCCATGGTTAGCAAGTTTTTCTACTGGATTTTCAGTGGGGATGATAGTATTAGAGTTAGTCCTAGGGGTAGCACTGATCATAGGATTTAGCAGATTTTGGACATCCGTGATTTTCTTTTTGACGGTGGTGATGTTTACGGTACTTACTGGATTTACTTACCTCACTGGCTATGTACCAGGACAGGATTATGTATTGGTGGAGAAGCAAGGTATATCTAAAGAAGTGTTAGAGGACAAGGGTAAAAAAATGATAGCTGATGGCTGGACCAAAACGGCAGACATTCCGATGCACTTTTTTAAATTTAGTAAATGGGTGCCCTTCGACACGAACAACCAGAAAGTGACGGACTGCGGCTGCTTTGGAGACTTTTTAGTACTCAAGCCTAGGACTTCGTTTTATAAAGATTTATTTCTCATGATACCAGCATTTTTGATGCTCTTTGGTTTTAAGCGTATGCATCAGATATTTAAGCCCGGGCTTAGGGGTATCATTATAGGCGTTTCCACGCTTGGATTTTTACTCTACTGTATCTCCAATTATGTTTGGGATATCCCTAAGGTTGACTTTAGACCATTTGCGAATGGAGTAGATATCAACGCTAAAAGAGCAGCGGAGGAGGCTTCCAATGAAGCAGCGCAAGTCAATTATGTACTTACCAATAAGTCCACTGGAAAAGTAGAGAAAATGCCAATGGACACCTATATCGCTCGCTACAAAGATTTTCCAAAAGAGGAATGGGAGATCCTGCAAAAAAGAGATGAGCCAGCTATTAAGTCAACCAAGATATCTGAGTTTGAAGTAAGTGACCTAGAGGGTAACAATGTGACAGAGGATATCCTTAAGTACGAAGGCGCATCCTTCATGATAGTGAGTTATAAACTATATCACGAAACAGAACAAGAGACGGTGATGAGAAGTGATACGGTAGATGTTATGGATACCTTAGATCAAGAGATAGTCAGAAGGATAGTAAGCGTCACTCCACGCCAAGAAACCATAGATAAATACATATGGAATACGACCCAGCTAGAGGCTTATAAAGAGAAGATCATCCCCTTAGCTGCCGCAGGAAAAGCAGCTGGCGTGCGGACATATGCCATTACCGCATATGCCTCAAAGGAGAAAGTAAATTCATTTTTAGAAGCTGCTGGTGCTGACTTTCCTATGTATACTGCGGACGATATCCTATTGAAGACTATCGTGCGTTCCAATCCAGGAATTTTATTAATCAAGGATGGCAAGATTTTACACAAATGGCATTATAAGAAACTGCCTGATTTTGCGTCTATTAAGGCCACTTATTTGAATTAAAAAACCATTGTCATTAAGGGTGTTTGGGACTGCGTAATCCGTAGTATTCTATACTGGAGGTTCAAAAGAGTACGGATGCCGAAGGCTATATTGGAGTCCACTTCGATAACGCACAAAACCAAAAATGTTTCTTTTGTAGATATTTTTCATTTTCTCAAAAAATACCTCTGGAAATCAAAATAACACATGTATTTTGATATAAATAATTAATCTCTTCGTTAATCCCGTCGTACGACGATATATGATAACACAGGCTATCATTGTACTTTTTTAATAACAATTGCTAGCTGTTGCAAGCTTGCAATAGTTTTCTCTTTATCTAAGTCTACACGACCTAGATTGCTGCGCATCAGTCGTTCATTTTCATAATCTTATGCGCCATTTTAAACTACAATAGGTATAACTGACGCTCAGGGATCGCTGAGTGATATTGAATGCTACTGCTAGCTAGCAGTAGTTCTCTTCCTATATTAATTCCTCGGTACCGCGCAATTAATATTGCTGCGCATCGGAAGATCACATCCAAAATAATTCATTTTATGCCATTCGTCAGTTTCAGGAGTGGACTCATATTTTAACACTTATCATAAAAGGTGAAAAGAATGTTTGCTAAACATTGAGTTTTTGCCAAATTTACTCTTTCTTTGTTTCATTAATCCGAACACAAAAGAGTTTTGAAATATGTTGAGCCGTAGGAATATCCGCATAAAAATCATGCAGTTACTATACGCGAATAATAATGATCGCGGTGGCAATTCGTCAGAGACACTTGAGCGCTATAATGGCATTATTCAACAGTCCTATGACCTTTACCTTTTCAATTTGGCTACTACCGCTCAAGTATCAGGTTTTGCCATCAAGGACAAAGAAAATCGAGTCACTAAATTATTGCCAACCGAGGCAGATGTTAATTTTATTCCCAAGTTAGCAAATAACGAACTTTCATTATCCATCAATTCTAGTGAATCCTTTGCATCCGTATTGGAGAAAAATAAAATTGATTTAGTTACGGATGAAAGCTCCATCAAGTCGGTCTACTCAGAATTTACCAAGACCAAAGATTATAAAACATACCAAGACAACCCAAATACGACTCCTGCTGATGATAAAGAGGTGCTACTAGCCTTATTTAAGCACTGCCTTGGCAATGCCTTATTTGAAGATTTGGTAGACGATAGATTTAACAATTGGGAGGACGATAAGTCATTGGTAGTGGGTGCTGTAAAAAGAACCATCAAAGCATTGCCGCTCAAGGAAACTACCTACACTCAATTTAAGCCCAATCATGAAACTACCCAGGAGTTTGGATACAAACTGCTAGAAACAGTAGTCAATAAGGATCAAGATTTACTAGACATCATCGAACCCAATCTCAAGAATTGGGATGCGGACAGAGTGGCCATTATTGATATGATTTTATTAAAAATGGCCATTGCAGAATTAACAAATTTTGCTTCTATTCCCACCAAGGTTACGCTCAATGAGTACGTGGAAATTGCCAAATTATACTCTACAGATAAGAGCAAAGACTTTATCAATGGTATCTTAGATAGAATGATGAAGAAGCTTGACAGTGAAGGGCTTATCTCTAAAGAAGGGAGAGGCTTAGTCTAGCCCAGGCAGATCTAACAATCAATCTCCTATTAATAAAAGTTTTCATATGAAGAGTAGGAATAGCAAATGCTATTTTATAGCTTTGATCTTGATTTACTCATGAAGTTGGATGATAGTTTACGCACTAGGCTGTCTACTAATTAATAAACATGTTCCCGAGATGAAACACTTACTCCTAATTATTTTCATACTATCAATAGGTGCCATTACTATTAGTCAAGCTCAAGTAGAAGGGTATGGCTTATCGTATAAGGTGCTATTCCCTAAAAACTTAGAAGGTGGAGCACTTAGTGACCTCTATGAAACAGAGGACTTTTCCTTGGGCGCTCAGGTTAGCTACCAAAAGAAATTTACCAACTGGTTTGGCATAGATGTTCCCTTGCGCTTAGGAAGTGTGGAAGTATTAGAGGAGGAAAGTCAGCGATATCGAGAGCGGATGTTTGTTGGTCTAGATGGAATCGCTATAGCGGGTATAGACCCATTGAAGTTTCCTTTTGGCCCCTATGCCATGGCTGGTGTTGGGGTAGATTATCAAGGCTATGATGAAGACTTTAATGTTTACTTTCCAGTGGGTTTTGGAGTTAATATAAGAGTAGTTCGAGAATTTCTTTTGAATACGGAATTTCAATATAGACCTAGTTTGGATAAAGTCAATTCTCATTATCAAGTAGCACTAGGTTTTGTCATGAATATGGGCCTCCCACCTTTAGAGCCAGAAACAGCAAAGTTAGATATGCCAGCTTTAGATGCGGATGGAGATGGAGTCCCTGATGCGGAAGATAAATGTCCAGATGCAGCAGGGCCAGCTATGTTTAGAGGATGCCCTGATAGTGATAATGACGGCATTATTGATAGCAAAGATAAGTGTCCTAATGAAGCAGGCCCGATAGCTACGGATGGCTGTCCGGTAAATGTAGCAGGTGGAGGTATCTCAGACGATACAGATACAGACGGGGATGGTGTAAGTGATAAGAATGATAATTGCCCTAATTTAGCTGGAGATCCAGCTTCATTCGGTTGCCCTTCCGATGATGCGGATAATGATGGAGTGGTCGATGCGATGGATAATTGTCCTAGCGTACCTGGTCTCGCCCGCTTTGGTGGCTGTCCAGATTCAGATGCCGACGGTGTGAGTGATGATAAAGATGCATGCCCAAACATAGTTGGCCTTCCTCAGTTTAGTGGCTGCCCAGATACGGATGGAGATGGCATTACGGATGCTTCTGATGCGTGTCCTACTGTCGCGGGTAGATCAGAATACAACGGTTGCCCCAACGCTCCTAGCGCACCAGTTGTCAGTACGCCTTCACCAGTTATCAGCGTGGTCGCTACAGAGACCTTAGAAGCTGCTTCACAGGCTGTTGAGTTTGAAACGAGCAGAGCCACTTTGAGGCCTTCGTCTTACGTAGTATTGGATAAGATCGTAACGATCATGAATCAATATCCTGCTTACAATTTGGAAGTAGAAGGGCATACAGACAGTATCGGTGGCGCTACCGAAAATCAGAAGCTATCTGAAAATAGAGCCAAATCCTGTAGAGATTACTTAGTCAGAAAAGGAATAAGCGCAGACAGAGTCACTTATGTAGGATACGGTGAAAAGCAGCCGATAGCAGATAACCGATACATGGCTGGTCGCAAAAAGAATAGAAGGGTAATGTTCAAGTTACGCTGATAGATTGATGTGTTTTTCAAAGCCTTTGAGGTATAAGAATAAATGCTTGGGATCATCCCGGTTACGCTGAAAAAGCGTAACGGGACCGCGCTCTCCACTATATCCCGCAGCTACGCACCACCGCTACCCACAGCGGAATGCCGTTGCGATCACTTGCTCTGACGCCCGCTGGGCTCTATGCTCTACACCTTCGGTGATCACGTTAAACTCAGTTCGTAGCTTAACTCTTTTTCTCGTTTAGTTTAGGTTTTTGTGGAGCTATTCCTGGCATTTTGATCGTAAACATAAGGCCTAGTAATAGTCCATTTTGCTTAGTCCCAGGGATGTCTACATCTAGACTTTTTTCGTATTTCCAAGTGGGCTTGAAAGGATCTAATCTATATCCTCCAGTAAGCCCAAGTCCATATCTTGTCTTACCTGTCTTTGGACCAAACTTGAAAAGAAGATTTACTCTTCCGTCAAACATAAATCTTACATTTCTGTAAGTGTCTATTTCCGTATCGCTTGATATTAGGTTAGCAAAGCTACCATTAGTTGGCAGTTCTTTGATGAAACGCAATCTCTGTTGCATGATTATTAAATCTAACGAAGGTCCAAATGTAATCCACTTCTTATTGATAATACGAAAATCCGTTCCACTTAAAAAACCTACTCCACGCCAGTTTATATCATTGTATCTGTTAATTGAAGCGTCAATTTCAAACTCCTCAGATCTAAAATCTGAATATATAAAACCGACCCGATTACCTAAGGACTTACCTTCGTCAAAGGTCGTAAATATCAATGCATAGTTAAGCACCTCCTCCTTAAATTCGGGATAGTTATTTTGCTTTAATGTACTATTGAATTTATCAAAGTCAACCAAATTTCCCAATACGTTAAACTGTGTTTGGCCAGAGAGAATGTATGCCATTCCTATAAATAGTAGATTGAATAGTAGTTTTTTCATTGATTTTTTTTGCCTTAATATAAGTTACTAATACCATTTATGCAATACCAGAATGAAACAACAAAAAAGGCTGTATCAAAATCGATACAGCCTTTTTTTTTCTTAATAATGCTGGTAAACTATTATTTCTTACCGCCTTTTAGCGTTGCCTGAAATTCGTTCAATTTTGACCATTGGTCTTTGGCAGCCATTTTTGACTGTCTAGCCCAAGTCGATGGATCGTGCATTTGATACCTAGAGCCAGCGCCTTCCAGCACTTTTCTCAAGTCAGCAACCTTAGCAGTTCCTAAAGCAGCAAAATCTTTATAACCTGCCTTAACCAAGATTTGACAAATTTTTGGCCCTACACCTTCAATAACAGTAAAGTCAATCTTGCCTTTTTTCTTTGTGGCATTGATTTTTTTAGCTGTAGACTTGGCAGTTGCTTTGCTTACTTTTTTAGGAGCAGCTTTCTTAGCTACAGTAGCTTTACCAATTCCTTTTTTACTTGAGACAGGTGCCTTCTTTGCTGAGCTTGATACAGCTCTAGATGCAGATATAGCAGCAGGAGTGATGACTACCGAATTTTCAACACCAAACGGAGTCGCAACATATTCATCAGCCTTCCAATCGTTACCCCATACTTTGTTATCAATCAAATACCTAAACTCATAACGCTGGCCTGGCTCTAAGTCCATTTGACCTTTAAATTCTTTAGCAGACTTGCTTAACTTTACGCCCTTACTCCATTTCCAATTATTAAAGTCACCTACTACTTTTACCACTTTTGCGGAAGGAGCAGCCTGTGCTGGAAGCGTGAAAGTAACCTTACATTTTTTACGATCTTTCGATAATGATTTTGATATTGCCATAACTAAGTTTTATATTTTGTTAGTTTTATTTCCAAAATTTTGCGCAAAGGTAGTATGCTTTGTGCTTATATGCAACTGTCTGATTACCAATATTCGGCATGTGTATTTGCACCTATTTGTTATCTGGCGCACTTTGCATATTTTATTTTCCTTCTTTACTATCACGGGTTCTTTTATTTATTTTCAAACCAAAAAACAGAATAAAATTTCCTCAAGGATTAACGTTAATTTTTTATTAATTAATTATTCAATTTGTTTTAGCTAGTTTATTTCCTATTGATGGTCACAGGAAGACATATATTGGGATTACAAATAAAAAGACTTGCGTTATCCTCATCATCCTCACTTTGATTACCATCATCATTAGCGGGACTAGAATCTATATCCAATTGGTCAGCGCTATTTACCTGTGCAGAATTAGTGCAGTTACCAATATCATCTGCAAGCACATCTACAATAATTGTGGCAGTATTGCCAGATGCAAGTGTTGGGATACTCCAGGTCAAAACATCAAGAGAATAATTTAGTGTACCAGCATCCGCAGCAAAATTAAAATTATACGTTAAGCAGGGCGGGAGCACATCTACTATTTCAATATTTGTAGCATCATAGGCTGAAGTATTCATCAAGATCAATTCAAACTGTACGAGGTCCCCATTTCTTATGGTGCCAGTAGTCACTATATTCTTGGCGAGTTCAAGATCTATACATTCCAATACAGTGACCTCCTCTCTAAACGATGCAGCACATCCATTCCCATCCGTATACTCAAAAACATACTCAACTGGAGTGGTATAAGTAGGGTTATTGACTACCGTCTGCGGATCATTTGGATCGTCGAGATTGGTAGTAGGAATCCAAGTACCCGTCAATCCTGCATCTGCATGCAACTGCGTATTGAGCCCATTACATATTTCGTTTGTTCCACTATAGTTTTCATCTATCAAAGGGTACACTGTAATTGAAACAGTGTCATTCACTCTACACCCTGAGCCACGATCTATGTTTACCTCAAACTGATACGTCTGGGTACCTATACCCGGATCAGGCAACTGGACTGTAGGATTATAAATATCTGTAGCGGTTGTAAACATAGCCGTAGTAGCAGGTGCTATACCTGACCAAGTATAGGTAAATTCAGGCCTATTACACGTTTCAATTTCTACTGTATTAGGATAACAATCTGCATAAGTGTTTCCAGGTAAACGACCAAGAATGATTTCTTCACAATAAGAAATTCCGTTATCACAAGCACAACCATTTACCTTTGTGATCAGATTACAGGCTTCTACCTGAAAACCAATCAAGTCATCTGTGATAGTCACACTTGCTCCAGCAGCTATTGGCCCATTTACGGTCAATGTCTTTACCAGTTGACTATTCCCGAAAATAGAGCAGCTCCCGTCAAGATTGGTATATACGTCTACCGTGAAATCTTCACTAGCAGGAATATCTTCCATACTATTATTGGTAATCTCTATCGCATAGTTCAAGTCCATTGAGCCACTGCTGCAGCTTGTATTCGCAAATAATATATCCGCCACCAGCGCCGGTTTATCGACATAGAAGTTAGATTCACTGTATCCAGTAGTGGAGTACACGTTACACAATTCTCCAGGAGGAGCAGTTGTGCATTGAATACCCTCTATGGTAAAACTATTCGCCGTAATCGTGTTATCACTACAGTCTAAGGAATCTTTGTTTACTGCAAACTCTATAGAATAGTTGAATACCTCATTCTGGTTAAGTGGTGGGTCAATTGCTAAAATAATACTGGTAAGTCCATCAGTTACTGTTACCTGCGGAGTCTGAGTAGTGGTGTTACTCACATAAGTCATACCGCTAGGTAATCTTACTTCTATACTATCTATCGGGCCTGTCGGTCCAGGATCCAGCATTTCTAGGCTTACATCTACCATCTGATTTCCCGAACAAGCAAGTATTGTATCTGCGACAGTAGTATTTAAAGCAACACTATAAGGGTTTGTTCCCATAATTTCAATGGCCGTAGCGTTCTCTATTTCTGCTACGACTCTTCCATTAGGGTCTCCATAAATTCCACATGGACTTGTTCCGACTAGCGTAGTTCTTACAGCCTGCTGACTTGATTTAAAACCACAGCTAGTAGTCACATTAAATCGAACGTTAAAGCAATTATCTACTTCACTTATCAGTGGATATACCCAACCATCATCTAGCGTGTCTCCAATAAGATTAATATTTGCATTTTGTTTTGACTCTCTAGTTATATTCATTGCCCACAAGGTGCCAAGCGGAACTTGCCTACCAGTAGGATATGCTGATTGCCATGGTTGATATCCAGTACCACAAGGATATTCTATTTCTAGACTACCAGACTGTATATCAGCATTATCTTGTGGTAAGAATACTCTAGATCTTAGATTGTACGCCTTTGCTTCTCCTACATTTCTATACTGAAATTCAAAAGTTACTGGATCACATAGCCCGTATTGCTGTGCACTAGTTGGTTGCAAAATTGCTAGATTAAAGTCAGGTTCTTTTGGTTCCAAAAATAGCCAAAGACTATCTAGAGCGCATCCATAGTCAGCTATATTATTTGGTACCCCTTCACAATCAGATCCGAGAAGTACCAAAAAGCTATCTCTATCACAAGTAAGGTAGTTTGAAAAAATAGTATAATCTATAGCGGAGGGCCCAGCGATGGATCCTATTTCATATATATTATTGTTCTCAGGGAGTGCGTCGCCAGCAGCATTTTCTATTCGATCTATTTGCAAGGTTCCAGTTGGTATATAAAAGAACGCATTTTCAGTTTCTGCATTATTAGAAGAAACAATACGAACAGGCCAATCCTCTTCTGGACAATCTCCTAATGCGGTTATTTGCTCGGACTGAAGTGTTAATACTGGTTTTTCCAGGGTGAGATAATCTGGTGATCTTGGCCCAAAAAGGCCACATACTTGGTCGTTTATCCGCCAGCGTGGCTTTCCCCAATATTCTATCGTATCCCTTTGACCATTTTCAATATTACAAGTAGCTTCTATGGTAGTACTTATGCTAATGATTCCCCCATCATCAGAAATAAGAAATGTATTATCATCGAAGTATTGTTTTGTATTAAAACCATAAACTGTACTTCCTTCAGTTCCTCCAAAATTCGACATGTCTATAAAGTCAGGACTAATACCACTTATTGATATAGATCTACTTTTTGCTCCGCCAGTGGTATTGCCATTTCCCGTCCCATATCTATGGTTAAGGATAAAATCCCCTGGCACATATCCTTCTGGAATAGCGACATATAAAGTGTCCCATATGGCAAAAGGCCTATACTCTCTTGGAAATAAGTTGAAATGATAGCTAGAACCAGGACCTATGCCGTGATAAAAACTATTTCCTATACCTCGATCAGTACATCCATTGACAACATAAGAGGCAGTAGATGCGATGGTATTAAATGGAGTGATCATACTCCATGCACCAGTATAAGTATCACAGGTATAGCGATTATCAGGAAATACAATTGGGTTACAATCTGCACAAGGCGGATTAGTGTTTGGAGGAGGATTTGCTATTTCTGCTCCATAAAGCTCGGTTTTTACAGTAATGGGTTTGTTTACAGCAGAATTGCAAATATTAGGATCCTCAACCACATAAATTCCAGTCAGCCATATCTCATCATCTTGCTCGTATACTCTGCCGCAAAAATCTGGGCATCCCAATGCACAAAGACTACTAGGACTGTAGTCGAAATCAGTAATTTTATAATCTATAATAGTAAATGGTACATTTTCGCAATAAATAGTATCACCGGCGTCAACATCGAAAAACGCAATTCTCCCTCCAATTGGTTTTGCGTACCCAAGACTAGGGCTTGTCCCCAACATATCCGTTCTAGCATACCCATATTCCCAAAATGGATGGCTAGCATCATTGGTTACATTAGCATGCCAAGTGCCTTCTATGGTATCCCCTACAGTCGCTCTATCTATTCTAATATTAGAAGGATCAGCTACACTTCCATCATCAGGAAGTCCATCATCGTTAGCATCCGTTAGCCCATAGCTTGTACGCACTATATCATAAGAGTCTGCTGTAATACCAGTCCATGGACAACCACCACAATGTATACTCGAAGAAAAATTATAGCAATTTCCTATTTTACAACCTTCATTACAGCCAATACCTATGCGATATCCACCTTCCATACCAAAAGTTTTTGTACCACCACCGCATGGCGCACAATCCGCTGCTATGCCTATTTTTACCTGACCGCCTAGCCAGTTTGCGGCATTCCCATGCGAAAATGGATGTATCCAATCCATATACAAAATACCAGTCATCGGATCCCAACTCAATGAATCAGGAGGCAGCACAAAATCATCATTCAAGGTAATGGCAGCATTTCCGTCAAAGGTAAAGCCACATGGAAAAGTTAACTCATAATAGGGTCGAGTTGGCCAATTGAGATTAGGATAGTAAGTGTCAAAAGAAAAGTCGTTGACATCCAGAACTATTTCTCCAGTATCTCCATCATTGTAGTCCGTAGCTATATTAGGCGAAGTTCGATTTCTTGCATGGAAGTAACTCTGTATTATTTTATTTGTAACATTAAATGTAGTAGAACCACAAAAGTCAGTATAGTCCATACTGCCCATCCAGCGATCCCATCCAGAGCCATCAAAGCATTCTCGCACACAGCAAAAATACATTGGAACTATTAATTTTATAGTTTGACCTGGCTCGATTGCAATAGGTAAGTTTACATCAAATTCTCTTGTATTTTCAATACCACCCAGCCGGTAAAAGTCATCTACACAGGCAGCGCCATCAGTGCCTGCATAATTCATGCGGCTAGTATCTCTATTATTTACGGGCAATAAATAAGGTGCATTGACTCCATCATCCAACATTATATTTCCAGCGTCGAATGCCCATAACGTACTCGTCAGATATCTATCCTCTATTAATAAGTAAATATTATTTGCAGCTCCAGCCCCAATGTTTCGAATGTAAATAGTATCGGTAAAGAGATGCTCTTTATTACATCCATCTCCTACATCCAACTTAGATGTTAATATCAGATTCGGGGCTTCTTGAGAAATATTAGAGTTTATGGGTAAAGATTTTTCTATTGCACAAGTTTCTCCATCACAGCCCCAGTTCGTTTTTATTGTTTGTGTGAAATCTGGAGATACAGCACACGAATTTAGTTCAAGTTCCAGATCTATATACACACACTCTGCAGTGAGCGCATTGTTCACTGAAGACCCTCCTTCTAATTTCATTGGATCTGTTCCACTTGCCATTTCTGCTCTATCTTTTGAAAACTGATATTGAGCAGGGCTAATTTTTACACAGTTTCCTACTACAGTCAATGGAATTCCACTTCCGCCATCATCCAGACTAGCACCATTCCATACCAAATCTGCGCCGTTGTCAAAACATATTTCTAAAGAATCAATCATGTAGGAATCCAATCCATCATTACAAACTCTGAATTTTCTTACAAATGAAGTAAACGGTGCTACAGGAGTTCCATTTTCTATCAACTCTATTTGTAGCTCAGGTGCGTTTGTCTCGCCAGTTACATCCTGAGGAGCGATATTATTTCCATTAAAGGTGAAATCAATTTTAAATACCAAGTCGGAGTTTCCGCCTTGAGCATCATCTCTTACTCTAAATGCCTCACAATCTGCCTCCACACTATAGGTGATAGTACAGGCAGCGGGTACAGAAAACGTGGGTGGAGAACTAGCAGTAAGTGTAGCACCACAGTCGGAACCAACCAGTCCAACAAAGGAAAAGCCAGGAGGTAGCTCATCTATGATCAAAGTTCCAGCAGCTGTAGTGATAACCTCCCAGTTAGTAGATTCCCCACAGACCACCACATCTTCCATATTTCCATTCGAAACTTGGCTGTATGATACTATTGACAGCACCATCAGATGTATTGTGATCAAAATTCGTATTAACATATGTATTTTTTGATTCTTTTGTCTGTTTTTTAGCGGGGTTATAGTTGTGTAAATAATTGATAATGTGAGTTATACAAATTTAATTATACATCACATATTCTTCTACGGGAGTAGAAGTCTAGAAGTTGTCATTTAGTATAAATGGTATGGATAGCGTAAAGGGTATAGAAATAGAGTAGAGGAGGGCGATGGCCGGGCTTTACGCTTGTATTCACCGTGCTGGTGGTATGTTCATCTATTCGTTTTCAGACATCTACTCCTTTCGTCGCAGCTATCTGAAAAACGAGATTCACCATACCGCCAGCACGGCTCATATCGCTTCTATCCCTATCGCAAAAATTGAAAAGGAAAAGATTCAGGATAAATTTTAATGAAATGGAAAAGTAGTTTGGAAAGAAAATTGGTGATCCCGGCAAGATTCGAACTTGCAACCGCTTGATTCGTAGTCAAGAGTCATTTATATTCCTTATCTTTACTTTGTATTACTATTATAGATAAAGGTAGTGATAGTAGGCATTACAACCAATTTTAATATATCCTTGCTTTACTGTTTTATCTATTTTTGTGTTACGATTGTGTTACAAGTACAAAATTGATCAATGGCTACAGCTCAGATAATACTTTGGGATTCCCCAAGCAGAATTAGAAAAGATGGTACATACCAAGTTTACCTAAAGGTGACGCATAATCGTAAACGATACCATATTGGACTAGGTAAATACTGTACAACTAAGCAATGGAGTGCGGAGGGAGCTAAGTTTAAACGAAACTACCCACTCTATAAAGCCGAGAATGAAAATCTATCTGCACTACAAGAAAGGGCAAATACTATCTTACGGGCATTCATAAATGATAATGAACCTTTCGACTTCCAAGTATTTAATAAGAAATTCAGGCTAATATCTGAGACCTCACTTGCTACTGAGAGATTTAAGCTAAGATTACAGAAGCTAGAAAGCGCAGGCAGGATAGGTACTATGGAAACTGATAAGTATAGTTTTCGGGGATTTGAAAGAATCC
>ENA-ORXT01000880-ORXT01000880.1-marine-metagenome-genome-assembly--contig:-NODE-880-length-43883-cov-4.984956_pt1 | contig 43883 bp, 31 predicted proteins | sample MGYA00237868_ERZ511482 | MGnify/ENA metagenome assembly ERZ511482
CCGGCCCGCCCCCGCGCCACCGGCCGTTAAGGCTCCGCCCCCGGCTCCGGTGCCCGCACCGACGCCACCTCCCGCACCTGCCACGGCACCCGCGGCCCCGCCCACACCTCCTCCCGCCCCGGCACCCGCGCTAAGTGCGAGCAATCGCTCCTTGAGCCCTAAGATCAATAAGTTGTTTAAAGAGGACGACCTGGCCAGCCCCTTCGGCCGGCAGCCCATCACCGACCTGACGCGCGCGCTGACCATCAACAACAGAGTATTGTTTACCCGCGATCTTTTCGGTGGCGACGGCGACCTGCTGCAAACCACCCTAAGCGTGCTGAACACCTCCGGAGCTATGGCCGCCGCCCGGCCCGTGCTCGAAAAACTGGCCAGCCAGTATGAATGGACCGAGGAAGGAAAATCCGAAACCGCCCGTGAATTCATCGAACTAGTTCGCCGACGTTATGCTTAAAACAAGTCTGAAAATCATCCTGGCCCTTGCGTTGGCCTTTGTCGCCTACCTGTTCTGGCAGGCCGGGCAATCGGAGCACGTTACACCGGCGGTGCTGACCGTAACGCCCGCCGCTCCGTCCGGTAACGTAACCACCATCGCCTTCGGTAGCTGTAACCGACAAGACAAACCCCAGACCTATTGGCCGACCATCGCCGCGCACCAACCCGACGCCTGGCTGTGGCTGGGAGACATCGTTTACGCCGATAAATACGGCATCGAAAACCTGGGGCGGGAGTACGCGAAGATGAGTGATAACCCGACGTACGCTGATTTCGCTTCCGGGGTGCCTGATGTTTTCGGCGTGTATGACGACCATGATTACGGCGTTAACGATGGCGGCAAGGAATTCCCGGAAAAAGCGCGGGCCAAGGAGGAGTTATTGCATTTTCTTAACGTGCCGGCGGATGCCGCCGTCCGCGGGCACGAGGGTAGCTACCAAAGCTACCTCGTTGGCGAAAGCGATCACCTGGTCAAGATCATCCTGCTTGACACCCGCTACTTCCGAGACGAGGTCGTGAAGTCGGCCGGCCCCGGCCGTCGCTATGATCAGAACCCGAACGGAGACATACTCGGTGAAGCGCAGTGGACCTGGCTGGAAGCGGAGTTGACCAACAGCCCGGCAGCCGCCCACCTCATCGCCAGCAGCATTCAGGTGCTGCCCACGGAGCACGGTTACGAGAAGTGGGATAACTTCCCCCTCGCCCGCAAGCGATTGATCGCCCTGCTCGCCGCGAAGAAACCCGCCTTGCCACTGTTGCTCAGCGGCGACCGCCACATCGCCGAAATCAGTGAACTGAAGACCGGCGACTACCGAATCTACGAAATGACCGCCAGCGGCCTGACGCATTCTTACGAGGCGGCCGACGAGCCGAACAACCTGCGCATCAGCCAACTGATCGGCGTAAAGAACTACGGGCTGCTGCATTACGTTTGGACGGGCGACGGGCCGGAACTGCTGGCCGAGGTACGCGGCATCGACGATGACCGGGTGCTCGCCGGCCTGGCGCTTAACGCCGGCCTTACGCCCGCAAATAAATCCGTCCTTAATCAACTGCTTCACGCCACCGATGATATGCCCGACCAACTCAAAGCCTGCCCGCAAAGCCCCAACTGCGTAAGTACCCAAACCGACCAGGCCGACAAGAAACGCGACCCGATCGCCTACACCGGCTCGCTGGCGGACGCTAAGGCGCGCCTGGTCAAAGCGGTTGACGCCATGCCGCGTACGAAGCTCAAAACGGAGGCGGACAACTACCTCCATTACACCTTCAAAACCTGGCCGATCCCCTTCATCGACGACGTGGAGTTCCTGTTCGACGACGAGGCGAAACTGATTCACTACCGCTCGGCCAGCCGGGTGGGACACAGCGACCTGGGCGCTAACGGCAAGCGCATGGCAAAGGTGGTAGCGGCCTGGGCGGCGGCGGCGGAGAAGTAAACTATAGTATCTCGATCGGGTTAAGGGCCTCCAGGTCCGATATCTTCTTATCGTCACGTCGGGCCCGGAGGCCCTTAACCCAGTTAAGTCCTGAGTTTGAGCAACAAATTTCACGGCAAGGAACGGCTGAAATCCCGCAAGGAGATTGGTCGCTTATTCGGCAAGGACGGCAAGACGGCCAGCTCTTACCCCATCCGCCTGGCCTACGCCGAGGCAGCGGAGATCCGTGGGCCATTTCCCTTTCAGGTGACCTTTGTCGTGCCCAAACGACGGTTTAAAAAAGCGGTGGATCGTAACCGCATCAAGCGGCTGATGCGCGAGGCATATCGTTTGAATAAATTCATCATCGGCGCGCACACCGAGCCTGGCGCAGTGGTGGAGAAGCAGCACGCGTTACTGTTCATCTACACCGGGAAGGAGGAGATGGATTACCGGTACGTAGAGAAGAAAATGAAGCGGGTGCTGGGTGACTTGGCTAAGCGGCTTTGAATAGGAATCTTCCGCTAAATGAAGTAGGGGAAATACGGTAGCAATCTTTCGTTCGGACCCGGCTATCGCTAACCATGCTTTAAGATTTAGCCGCCGCTTCCACCGCACGCCAGACCCGAATTACGTTCCCCGAACACATCTTCTCGATGTCCTTATCGGTATAACCGCGCTTTAGTAAGGTGTAAATGAGGTTAGGGAAGTCGCTCACGTCTTTCAGGCCGGTGGGTAAGGAATCGCCCACGCCGTCGAAATCAGAGCCGAAGCCGACGTGGTTCACGCCGGCCAGTTCTACGACGCGGTCGATGTGGTCGGCCACCATTTCCAGGTCGGAATACAGCGTGGGAAATTCGATCTCAAAGGCGTCTTGCATTTCTTCGGTTCCCTCGTCGCCGTACTTCATGTCTTTGTCGGCGAGGCGACCCATGAAAACGCTTCGGAGGCTGTCCTGGCGGCTACGCAGCGCGCCGTCCAGAAAGGTGGAGCCGAAGTTGATCTGAATAACGCCGCCTTCCTGACCGAGCCGCTCGATCATCTCATCGTTCATATTGCGCTCGAAGCCGGGCGTAAAGTAGCGCACGCTGGAGTGGCTGGCGATCATCGGCACGTCGGTCATATCCACTACCTGCCAAAAGGTGCTGTCGCTCACGTGGCTGATGTCGACCATGATGCCGACGCGGTTCATTTCGCGCACCACGTCGCGACCGAAATCACTCAGGCCGCCGTGGGTGGCGGTGGTATCGTAACTGCTGTCGCAAATCAGGTTGTCTTTGGCGTGCGTCAGGGTGATGTAGCTGATGCCCTTGTCTTTGTACTCCTTTACGCGACCGATCTGGTCTTCGATCGGGCTACCGTTTTCCATGCCCATAGGCAGGCTGACGAGTCCGGCTTTGGTGTTAGCGATCATCTCGTCCGGTGAGTAGGTTATTTTGAATTTGTCGGGGTGGGCGTCGGCAATGCCTTTGACCATATTGATCAGACTATCAGCCAGTTTCGGGCTTTCGCCGGGTTCCTTTTGCAGACCGCTGGGGATATATATGGACATGAAAGGCGCGTCGAGGCCGCCTTCTTTCGCCCGTACATAATCGAAGTCGCCCTCATCCGTTTCGATCGGGATACCGAGGTATTCCTTATCGAGTTTGAAATTTTTAACCTTGAGGCGGTAGGGCAGGTCGACGTGACCGTCGGTGATCAGGTAGCGCTGGGCCAGGTCATTGGCGTGAGCGCGGAGTTGCTCGTCGGTCATTTCTTCCTTCACGTTATTTTGGGCGGGGCCGCAGGTGCAAAGAAGGAGTGTGAGCAGAGCAAGGAGGGGGATGTGGATGGTTTTCATTCCGGAGTGCGTGGGGTAAACGTAGAAGTACGGTTGTTGCCCAGGTAAGGTAAAGGATTAATCTGAACCGTGAAGGTTCGCCCTGATTTCCCGGCCCGGCTCGGGGTTGAAATACAACGGGCCCAATGCCGCCGAAGTGACATTGGGCCCATTGCGTCGAATTTAGCAGACTACTCCCTGCCGCCATTCCAGAAGAAGGAACCACAGTCGACCAGCAAAATTTCTATAGTTGCCCGGGCGATGACCAGCCCGCAGGGCCCGTCCGGGTTCTCCGATCTGGCCGTTATGGCAACGGAGCCCACTACGAGGTCACCGGGGCCGGGGACGTAGACCGGCGCGTCCGAAAGACGGTTGGTCGGGGTGAAGGTGCCGTCGCCCGTAGTGGAGAAAAAGACTTCCGTATCCGGAGGGGAAATTGTCGTGTATTCCGCCAGGCGTAAACCCGTGGAGCAGCCCGTTGCCCCGGCCAGCGTAAGGGCCGGAGCCGGCTCGACGTTGACGTCCAGCGTAGTCTGACTCATACAATCTCCATTCAGGGAAAACTCGACCGTATATGAAAGGTCTCCGGCGGGGTCTGTGATGACGGGTTCCAGACTCGTCGGGTCATCGAGGTAAGTATCCGGGGTAATGCGTACTTCCAGGTCTTCCTGAATACCGGCTGGAATGTTCAGGTCAATCCGCTGGCTTCCCTCGGAACAGACGTTGATTTGATACGGGCCGAAGTCAAACTCCCGCAGTTGGCTCACCTTAATGATGAATTCCTGGCCGGAACAATTACCGATGGCGTAGGTGACTACCAGGTCGATGGGTACCTCTACGCCGAAGCCGGGGTTCAGGCTTACCTCGGCCGTCCCCGTTGTCATGTCAACGACTACATCGCCGGCCGCCGGCGGGGAGATGCCTAGTTCGTACATACCACACAGCCCGTCAATGGTAAAGGTTTCGCCGGGGCAGATGGTGATATTGTCGTCCAGCCGGTCCGCGAAGCCCGGCTCGATTACGGGGAAAGGAATCTCTATTTCACTACAAGTACATCCGGGGATGGTGAGGCGGGCAACGATGCCGCAGGACTCATCCGTAGAGGCCGTCACGGATCCTTCGATCACACGGGTGCCGTCAATCGGTACCGCAACCGTTGAGCTTACGGTGCCGAGCGAAGTATCGTATGAGTCTACCCGGCCGTTAGCGTCCAGGTCGAAGAACAGCTCAACGTCGACGTTGCCGTTATAAGAAGCACCGATGTTCTCTAGTTCGATGGTGTAATCAAGATCGATGAGCGATGGGTCATCGTTGCACTCGGCTAGAAGCGTGGCGCTGCCGACCGCGGTTGCCGGTACCACCTCCAAGTCAAGAAACTGTTCCGAATTAAGCGTTTCCAGTTCACAGATCACACCTCCCGTACAGGGAACACTTACGGAACTCATCACCGTGTAGCCAAGCGCGAGCGGGCCGCAGTCAACGGAGGGGTCTAGCGCAAAACCAACGTTAAGGCAAAAGAATGCGCCGATGGGTAAATCCTCGGGGCCGTCAAAACAAAGCTGAGTGGCACCTCCGGTACCGATGGGCATGGCTTCAAAGTTAGTAGGTACGTAATCCACTGGTGCGATGGCCACGATGCTGTCCGGAGAAGTCGTTAACCCTGGAGGAAGGGTAAAACAAATTGATGTCTCCGTAGCTCCGGCCTTGCCTACGTTAATGGAGGTGATCAGCAGGCTGGCACCGCCTTCGGTACAATTAATTTCGGTCCGGTCCGGTTCGACGCTGAAGTCCGCGTCTCCGGAGGGATCCACCAGGAGAATCTGCGGCCCCCGCTCGGTAATGCGGTAAGGGTTGCAGTCTCCCATAGCATCAAGTTGAGTAACGGCCCGCCCTCCACTGGTGCTTTCACAATCCGAGGTGATGTCAAAGAAAATACTGATGGCACCAAGCGGTTCCAGGCCATCAGTGCCCAGCAAGTCGTTCAGAGCAGCATCGTCGAAAACGTAGGCGACACCGTTCACTCCGGTGGAGTCGGGGTCCTCCATCGCCGTGATCGGCCCGAAGGAGGTAACGGTTCCGGCCGAGGAAATTTCAACCATGAAATTGGTAGGCGTGAGGCCGGCCGGTAGCCAGATCACCGGGTCCACGTCGGTTAGTAACGAAGTACCCGTATTGTTGAAATTTACCTGATAGGTGTCGGTAGCGCAAAGCGTCGGCGTAGGGAAGGTGAAACCAACGGCCACCTCCGGCAGCCCGGAACGATAGGCATAACAGATGGTCTCGACGCAGTCAAGATCTTTAGCCAGTACGATGTTCACGTCTACCGGACAGGGAACGATGCGGGCGCAAATCGGGTCAGGGCCGCAGAAAAGAAGCGTGGTTTCCAGGTCTACTTCATAGCAGTCTCCGGCGTTTAGGCCGGTTGGGATTGAGATCGTATACACCAGGCTGGTATCGGTATTCATAACCAGAGCGAGGGCCGCGGGGGTACTTGTGGCTGTTTCCGTAGCACCATCGAGGGTAACGTTCAGTGGCACCTCGAGTACGATTGTTCCACCGGGGATGGTGCCGGAGGCGGGGTCCGGGCAGACGGTCAGCGTGTTCATCTCTCCGCCGCCGAGGTCTTGCAGCATTACCTCAGTGAGGGTCGCCGTCACGGCGTTGTTGGGCACGGGGGTATTCACCTCTTCGTATTCATCGAATCCGGATATGCGGTGCGGGTTCTCAAGGGATTCACGCAGCCACGGCCAGTAAAATCGTTCTTCCGCGGACTGTCCGTTGCAGTTGCGGGAACCGACAACGTCCAGTGGGCCGCCGGGGTACCAGTCTCCCTGGTTACAGATGTAGCCATTGACTTTGTAATCCGCCAGGTAAGGGTAAGATCCCGAAAAACCGGAGATAAGGGGGGTGAACGGCTGCTGATTGGTGCAGATACGCTGGAGAGGATAGCCGATGGTGAGTTCGTCCGGGTTCGTGATCGCGCTACCTCCTACTCCGATCAAAGGGAAGGTGCCTCCGCTAAGACTAACGTCGTTGTCGGTCTCGAAGTCAAAATAATCAGGCTCGCGAACGCCGTTTTGCTTTTCCGCGTCAAAGAAGTAGAGTTCTCCTGTTCCTCCACCATCGGTACAGTAAGCGATCTCGTCTCCGGTTACCTTAGCGAGGCTGTCGGGTTCGATTAGTACCCTGCCCAGACTTTCCGCGCCATCGGCTCCGCTGAACTCATAGTAGGCGCCTCCGGCAAAGATGTAGGGATCAGGGAATTCGCTGTTCAAGCTGTCCAGGCCGATTATAGGGCGGTATTCGTTGGGGTACCATCCGGCCGGCAGGGGGTTAAGTGCCGTGAATTCATGCTCAACCTCCGCGCCGCAACCGTCCGGGGCGTAGGTGATCCGGCTTTCCATCGTCATCTGCGCATCATGGATGAAAACGGTGTCTTGAAAGAGGCAGGCCGTGGCCCCGTTTGAACCAGTAAAAACACCTCCGCCGCCAATTTGATTAGCGCCGACCCTGCCCGGAGAGATGAAACTTCGGCCATCTACAGCCGCTCGTAAAATGAGGTCATTCCTGTTCAGCGGCCCCGTTGTTGCGGAGCCGTCTCTCAGCTCGTCTGGTGTAAGCACCACGGGAACGCGGAAATTCCAACGAATAATATCCCCGTTTTCGAAGTTGCCGCCAACGAGGTCGTAAAGGCCCTGAAGAGAATTAAACTCTCCCGGGAGTACCCTGTCTTCGCCAAAGAACAAAATCTGAATACGATTATTGTCCTGGCGGTCGTTGGTCGAGTTTTGGTTTACTTGTTCATACCCACCTACCGGAAAGCCCGGATGCGTGGCGTTGGGATAACGTGCAGCTACCGCAGCGGATGTGCCGTTGATCAGTATTCCCGAGAACGTTCCGACGACACTGCCATTAACCGGAATATCCGCAACGTCGAAGGTTGTGGCGCCACGCTCGATAACAAAACTTTGAACCCGAACGGCGTTGATGTCCATTCGGGCAAGAAGGTTCGGAGTGACGCTGGAACCATCCTGAAGGCCAAACAGAACAAAATTAATCCGTTCGGTGAGGCCGTTCCAGTTCATAGCGTTGGTCACTTCTATCTCCGCGGTCACGTCGAGGGTGTCGCCGGGCAGGAGGTAATCCAGTTGTTGGTTGTCTGGGCCGGGAAAGTCCGCCGCGGTAAGTGGCACCGTCCGGCCACGATCCTGAAAACCGTAGTTTATTCTATTTGAAGTCGCGGTGCTTACATAATCACAGGAGCAATTTGGAGCATCGTTGGGGTCAACGCGGGCAACTACGGTCCCGCAAGCCCGGATGAACGGCGAACATTCGCAGGCATCACACCTTTCGACCACCGACACGATGAGGGGGTTGTTTGAAACGGGGATACAAACCGCGGTGTCAAAAGTCATGTCCACGGAATACCGCATGGGTATGTTCGTCATTCCACTACCGGCATCAACGGTAAAGGTGACCGATGAACCCGTATTTACCCGGGTAAGCGCGGAGGCGGGCACGACCATCGGTGGCATCATATCCGTCGTGTCGTTATCGTACATTAAGTTGTCGAGGACGAGGTTTTCTACCGTTGCGGAGTCCCCGATATAGGTGAGTTGCAACTGGAGGTCTCCTCCCGGTGCGGGGCAGGCGTTGAAGTCGCCTTCCACCAGGGTAATGTCGAACTCAACGGTTCGCGTTTGGCTTACGGGAGTGCCCGCGGCACCAACGTTACCAAAGGTGCCGAAGTTAAAGCCAGTGTATAGCCGGGTGGTGTCCGCATTACCAAACCCACCGAAAGTATTATTTTGAAACGGATCTCCATTAGGATTTGTGAACGTTGAAAAGAAACTGCGTCCGCAATTCCGAAATCCCTGAAAGGTGAGCCGGCGCAGACTACACGCGTTTCCCTGCTCGGGAGGGGAAGCACCGCAGGCACCGGGAGCGGCGCAACTTACCGGGGAAAGGAAAAGCCTCGCGCGAAACATCTCGCCTCCGGGCAGGTCATCGACGAAACCATCGCCGTCCAGGTCGGCCAGTCCGCCGGGCCCGTCGAAATCCTGTACGAGATTTCGACTGTTGACTCCTATCCTGCCGGCCGTTGATAAAAAAACGATCGGAGATACATTGGGTATGATTCTTAGCGTACCCGTGGGCACCCCACCCTCAAAGAAGCCTACGGAATCGATCACGAAAGCGCCGCCGTCACAATCATCCAGAAAGAAGTAAAGACTGTTCAGCTGCCCCTGCACGGGTTCCGTACGGCTTGCCCTGATGGACGCATCGAATATATACTGCTCGGCTCCACCGCTCGGCCCCGCGCATGCGCTGGGTTGCTGAATCAATTCGAAAGCGGTTATCGGGTTGTTTCTAAAGTTCGCAAGTACCCTGATAGTGTTTCCCGTTTCAAAATCCTGGTTGCCGCCGCAGCTGATACCCATGCAGGTAGAGTTGATGGCCAGGGTAGGCGTGATAGGATCGGGTGTACCGGAGGGCGGGCAAGCCGTGATGCTGAAGCAAAGATCAAGCTCGCTTACCTCGTTAGTGTTGAGGATGCCGTCACCGTTGAAATAGCCCGGGTTTGCGTTTCCATCCAGGCGCACCGTCGCGGTGCCATCCAATGGATTCACGCTTATGTCAGACGCGGGCACCATCACGCCGTCAACCAGGAGTTCGTTAAGAGACACGGCCGGAAACCCGTATCCCGCAACGGTTAGCGTCGCCTCACCGGCTCCCGCGCCGAAGGTTACCTGGGTAATATCCTGACGCAAACATACATCGGTATCAAAATCACTGATAATGATCTGGTTCGGGGTGTTGGTGAAGACAACTTCCGAAGTAATGGGCTCCGAAGTAATGGGGTCCAGTTCCAGCATTTCTTCGCAGCCAGGGTAGTCGAGTGCAACGTCAATACTGGGCGGGTTCGCCGCGAAATCAACGCCACACAAAGCACGGATACCCACCTGAAGCACTACGGCCCCTCCGGAACGGGAGAGCTGGTCGAGACGGAAGACCGGACTTTCCGGATTTTCCGTATTGACGGTATCCAGCAAAGTCATCATCATGCCGTCCGGTGAACCGATAGAGGCGGAACCGTCGAAGACAATGCCTTCACCAAAGTTGAGTTCAACGAAGATGTCTAGGATTGGCTCCTCACTTTTAGTATAAATAAGCAATGATAAGGTATCCCCCTCACCGCAGGCGGTCAACCGGTCTGGTTGCGGGTAGCATTCCAGGCCGCGCAGGTCCAACAGCCTCACCTTGTTTACGTCGGAAGCGGGTAATGCCGCCGCCGGTTGCAGACCGGCGGGGGGCAGGACGACGTAAGGGTCGGCCACATAACTTAGTATTTCAGTTCGGGCTTCGTCAGTCGCGTCCTTCCATTCCGGAAGAAAATCATGCACGATACCCCCGAATACCGCCGTCGGTAAAAGAATGGAAACGGCGATAAGAATGGATAGATATATTTTATTCATGAGTTGTTGAGTTGAGTCGTCTAACGGGCTGAACATCTAATGGTAAAATAGAAAAGAAAGCGATAAAGTATAGTCAGGTCTAACCGTAGATCACCCCTGAACTTACTGAGATATGTAATCGGGTTGTTTTAAAAGGTGTCAGGCGGGAAGGCAACCGTAAGTATACAGTAGTAACTCATTTGTATCGGGGACGTACCGTAGGGCCTGTGGGAATCAGGCAACGTCCCGAGAGAGTAACACGATCTGTAAAGGTAATTGATTGCCCGCTACTCAGCTCAGAAGAACATCTTGTGGAAGGCGATCAAATTATTTTTACGAGCTATGTGGTCAGGTTCGACGGCTGAAATATTGACTTAATCCCCCTGTTTTCCGGGTAATAACAAATTTCAGCAGGTGCTTTTTGCAGGAAAATGCACTGTATTTCCGTGGTGTACAGCACGATAAGTGTTGTCACTCATCCCACCCGGTTCAGGTGTTTAAAGGATCGTGAGCGTTAGGCTGCGCCTCGGGTCGGTGCTGATGCTTGGTCAGGGTGCAAGCGTCCATGTAAGCTGATACACACGTGTCGGGAGGATAAAAGCGCCGCATGAAAACAACCATTCCCCACATCCAGACTATCTTTCCGGTATGCTACTACGCCTATTACCACTGCTCTTGCTCACCCTCCTTTGTACCTGCGTCCGCGCCCAAAAGGTGATGCTGTTCGAGCGGCTCACTTCTTCGAAGTCCGACCGGGTGTACGAGGGCGAGTTCCTGAAATTTAGAATGAAGGGTGATAAGTTCTGGCAGCAGGGGCCGATCCGTGAAATGCGGCCCGATATTCAGGCACTGATCATCAACGATCGCTTTATCATGCTCGATGAGATCGACACGGTGCACCGGGGCAAAACGGCCGGTGCCGCCGTTGGCTACTCCCTGATGACTTTCGGCCTGGGGTGGAGCATTTGGGCGGGCATCGGCTATAATACCGACGGTGACCCGAGTACCCAGTATTCCCGCGGTGACCTGGTGACGTCGCTTACCGCCTTCGGCTCCGGCTTCCTGATCAACAAGCTGCTCGGCCAGCGAAAATACCGAACGGGGAAGTACAAAAGGCTGCGGGTAGTGGACACGAGTTTCTAACCATACAGCGCCTTTGCCAGTACCTCCGCGAAAGCCCCTGGCGTACTCGCGAATGGCGTCAGGCCCATCTCCGTCAGCTGCGCCGCCACCTCTTTATCGTAAGCCGGTGCCCCCTCGTCACTCAGGGCCAGCAACGGCAAAAACGTCAGTCCGCTCTGCCGTAAACGGCGTACGGCCGCCAGCATGCCCTCCACGCTGCCACCCTCGAAAAGATCGCTCAGCAGAATCATTACCGTATCCTTCGGCGCGCCGTTCAGCTGCTCGGCGTAGCGCAGCGCGCGGCCAATGTCCGTACCACCGCCGAGCTGAATGGCGAAAAGCAGTTCCATCGGGTCGGGCAACTGATCGGTCAGGTCCACCACGCTCGTATCGAAAGCAATGATGTGGGTCTTCAGGGCCGGAATGCTGGCCAGGATACACGAGAGTACCCCCGCGTACACCACAGAAGCGGCCATGGAGCCCGACTGGTCGATCAGCAATATGATGTGCTTCAGGCCGGTTTTGGAACGTGATAACCCGCGCAGATTTACCGGCAGTACGGTCTTGTACTCCGGCTGGTAATGTTTCATGTTAATGCGGATCGTCTGGTCCCAGTCGATGTCTTGCGGGCGCGGGCGGCGGTTGCGGTTGTGCTGCCGGCGGCGACCGCTGATGGCCTGCTCGATGGGTCGCTTGAGCTGCTTCTCGATCTGCCTGACCACCTTCATCACCACGGCGCGGGCCGATTCGCGGCTGCGGTCCGGCAACAGGTTCTTCAGGCTCAGCAGCGTGCCGATGAGGTGCACGTCCGGCTCGATAGTGTCCAATAGTTCCGGCTCCAGCAACATCTGCTTGAGGCCGAGGCGGTCAAGGGCGTCGCGCTGCAGCAACTGCACCGTATCGGTCGGGAAGTAGGTACGGATATCACCCAGCCAGCGGTTGACATTGGGGCTGGAGGAGCCGAGGCCACCCTTACGATCCTGGTCGGCGTAGAGCGCCTCCAGCGTCGCGTCCATACCCGCAAGCTGGGCGGGCAGGTCGATGGGTTGCTGGGCGGGGTCTTCGGCTTGCTTGCCGAGGATGAGGCGCCATTTGCGGAGGTGTTCTTCTTTTTCTTCCATGATGTTTTGGGCGGGGCCGCGGGATGCAAGGTACGGGACGGGGGCGTAGTTGAACCGAATAGCCACCGTTCAAAACGGCCGTCTTACCGGTGCATCACCTTATCCCTCAGCAAAGCCGCATCCCGCGCCGCCTGGCCGGAATCTTCCCCGAACGAAGGTTGCCCGTGCAACGGAAAAACCCCCTTGACGATGTTGCGCGGAATGGCCTCCCAGCCGTTGACGAAATCATACCAGGGCTGATCTTCCCCAAACGGAACGTGGGTAAACTCCTGCTCCCCGGCCTCGTAGTTATTGCCCACAATGTTGTCGCCCGCGAACAGGTAGCCGGTCGGCATGTGAAAATAAGCGACGCTGCCCGGCGTATGGCCGGGAACGTGGTAGAAACTCGTGGCCAGGTCACCCAGGATGGCGGTGCTGGTTTCCAGCGGCATCAGGCCGTCGAGGTTGCCGCCGTCGCGACTATGGATCAGTACGGGCAGGTTGCCGAGCCAGGCGCTAAGTTCCGCCGGGGTGCCGAATGCCTGTTTCAGCAGATCGGAATGGGTGATCAGCAGGGCTTTGGGTGGGTGACGCATCAACAGGTCGTCCACGGCCGGCTTGGTGATCTCATGTACCGCATCAACCAGAATGGTGCCGCCGTCGTGCAGCAAACCGTACGACTGCCCGTAGCGGAAACGATGTTTAGGGACGCGAAAGGCGTGCAGGCCGGCGGCAATTTCGGCGGCTCCGCCGATGGGGGTCCGGCGCATCAGGTCTATGGGGTCGGTAACGGTCATGGCTAGGGGGTTTACCGTTGGAACTGCTTAGCCGGGGCACGGGTTCGGAACAGACCGGGTCGTACGCTCATCACTCTTCCGGGGCACCCTCGATCATCTCGCGCAACAGTGGGTCGCTCGGCTTCGGGCAGGGCCGGCAAACCGTCTCCCCGGCGGCGTCGGTCATCACGTACGTCGGGGCGCCGAGGCGGCCGGCGGCGGAACGAACCAGGTCGTTTTGCTTTAATGTCGCGTAAAGGTGTAATTCAGTGGGGGGCTTGTGATCCTGTAATCTCCTTCCCCTTCGTATCAGGCCAACCACCGGTGCAAAGCCGGGTATAGAAATGTTTGGTAAGCATCAGCCGTTGTTAGCAGGACACGAACGGAATCGACGAAGGTTGATTGTTCTTTTACCTCATCACCCGTGAACAACAGCGTACGGTCTTTCCCCGGCAATATTGGTCGCATCAGCTGCCGGCCACCCCATGACTGAAACAGTAGCCGCGGCCGGTGAATTTCCACGATAGCCTCAAAACGCCACATTTTTAAACCGTCAAAACGCTTTTATTCAAGGCTTATAACCCGTGCGTTTTACCCCCTTCATCGCACCCGCGTACCCGCCCAAAAAAGGGTGCGCGCAACAACGCCTCCGCCTCCCTTGAAATCTTAGGTTTTCCGCCCAATATTTCGTATTTTTGCAGCTATGGCAGATACCAATAATCAGTCGCCGAACAGCACGTACGGCGCGGATAATATTACCGCCCTCGAAGGGCTCGAAGCGGTAAGGAAACGGCCCGGAATGTACATCGGTGGAACCGACTCGAAAGGCCTCCATCACCTGGTTTGGGAAGTAGTGGATAACTCGATCGATGAACACGTTGCGGGCTACTGTAGCACCATTGACGTAACCATCAAGGAAGACAACTCCATTTCCGTCACCGATGATGGCCGGGGCATCCCCGTAGGCATGCACAAAAAGCTGCAAAAATCGGCCCTCGAGGTCGTCATGACCGTACTTCACGCCGGTGGTAAGTTTGATAAGGACACCTATAAAGTTTCCGGTGGTCTCCACGGGGTAGGTGTATCCTGTGTGAATGCCCTGAGTAGCCTCATGATCGCCACCGTGCAGCGGGAGGGGAAAATTTTCGAGCAACGTTACAGCGAGGGCAAACCGATCACTGAAGTGGAGGTGATTGGTAAGTCTTCCAGTAACGGTACCACGATCACCTACACGCCCGACGCAACGATTTTCGACAGCATCGTTTATAAGTTCGAGACGCTGGCCACCCGGATGCAGGAGCTTGCCTTCCTCAACTCCGGCCTGAAACTCAGCCTGACCGACGAACGGGTGAAGGAGGAAGACGGATCGTTCCTCCGTAAAGATTACTTCAGCGAAGGCGGCCTGGCCGAATTCGTGCAGTACCTCGACGAGGGCAAGCCCGACCTGATCGACAAGCCCATCTACGTTAAGTCGAAAGAAGACAACGTGGAGGTCGAGGTGGCCATGCAGTACAACACGACTTACCAGGAGAACGTGTACTCCTTCGTCAATAACATCAAGACCCGCGAGGGCGGCACCCACGTCAACGGCTTCCGCCGGGCGGTCAACCGCCTGTTCACGAAGTACGGCGACGATAACGGCATGTTCAAGAAGCTCAAGTTCAAGATTTCCGGAGAGGATTTCCGCGAGGGCCTCACCGCCGTCGTCTCCGTTAAGGTGCCCGAACCGCAGTTTAAAGGGCAGACGAAGGGCGAGCTCGGCAACTCCGAGGTCACCGGCATCGTCAGCCGTTGCGTCGGTGAGTCCGTCGGCCACTGGCTGGAGGAAAACCCCACCGAGGCGCGGCGCATCATCGACAAGGTGATCATCGCCGCCACGGCCCGCCACGCCGCCCGCAAGGCGCGCGAGATGGTTCAGCGCAAAAACGTGATGGTCGGCGGTGGTTTGCCCGGCAAGCTGTCCGACTGCTCCAGCAAAGATCCCGCAGGCTCCGAGATCTACCTCGTCGAGGGAGACTCGGCCGGCGGAACGGCCAAGCAGGGACGCGACCGGACCTTTCAGGCCATCCTCCCCCTCCGCGGTAAGATTCTCAACGTCGAAAAGGCGATGGAGCACAAGATCTACGACAATGAGGAGATCAAGAACATGTTCACCGCCCTCGGTGTCCGCATCGAGGAGAACCAGTACGGCGAGCGGGTGCTTAACCTCGAAAAGCTGCGCTACCACAAGATCATCATCATGTGTGACGCCGACGTTGACGGCAGCCACATCGTTACGCTGATCCTGACGTTCTTCTTCCGTTACATGCACAAGCTAGTGGAAGACGGCTACGTCTACATCGCCCAGCCGCCGCTCTACCAGGTGCGGCGCGGCAAGCAGTTCCAGTACTGCTGGAACGAAGAGGAACGCCTCGCGGCCATGGAACGCCTCAGCCGCCACGAGAATGACAGCGGCGTGAAGGTGCAACGCTACAAAGGTCTCGGAGAGATGAACGCCGAGCAGCTCTGGGAAACCACCATGGACCCCGATACGCGGATGCTACAGCAGGTGATGATCGACGAAAGCTCCGAAGCGGACCGTGTGTTCTCCATGCTGATGGGGGACGAGGTGCCGCCGCGGCGGGCGTTCATCGAGGCGAATGCGAAGTACGCTAAGGTCGACGTGTAAACGTCGGTGCGCTGCCGCCTTTGGCGGTGCGCTTATAGATTTATGGAAGCCTCTGAGCGTTGTGTGCGCTTGGGGGCTTTTATTGGTACGGGCAACTATCTAATTCTAACCGGCGTTGAGTTTCTAACAAGCTTACTCTCCCTTATGGCCATTTTATCTATCGAAAGAACCAGCGAAGCCGTTGTCATCAAACTGCCGCTCGATGCTTCCAGCGAATACATCGAGAACATGCTCAATTACTTCACTTACGTGCAGATAGGTAGCGGGAGCAAGGTTACGCAGGAGCAAATTGATGAACTTGCCAAAGAAGCTAAGTCTGGTTGGTGGGCTGAGAATAAGGGACGGTTTGAAGGAGTTGAGGGTTTCGAAGATCTTCCAGAATGAAAAGAATAGTTATAGTCGATACCAATGTTCTTTGGTCTACGGCTTACAAAGCAACAAGCGATATTGGGCAATTTATACTTGCATCTGATCCTAATAAAATAGCTTTTTACGCTCCTGAGTATCTTACGCGTGAAATAGACAGACATTTCGATAAAATTGTCAGACTTTCCGGTCAATCATCAAGTGAAGTTCAAACTGTTCTCGACTTGGCCTATAAGAGAATCACGTTCATTCCTGATTCAGATATTCCATTCAAGCATTATCGTACAGCACTTCCATTAGTGCGTGATGTTGATATGGACGATATTGCTTTTGTCGCACTAACGGAGTTTATGGACGAAATTCTATGGACAGGCGACTCTAAACTATACAGTGCGCTCAAGAGAAAGGTGTACAATAAAGTGGTGAATTTTAAAGAACTAAAAGAGTTGCTAAGAGAATAGCTACATCCAATTTTTGTCAGCTAAGTTAGAAGAAAATAACAAAGTCTCTTCCACCCACACGTTCTCCATCTTCCCAAAAAAGAAAACCCCCATCCGCGTCGCGGATGGGGGTTTTCTTTTTTGGGAAGATGGCAGACGTTATTACACGTCAAACCGATCCGCCATCATCACCTTATCCCAAGCCTTAACGAAGTCCCGCACGAACTTCTCACCGGCGTCCGCCGTAGCGTACGCCTCGGAGATCGCCCGCAGTTGGGAGTTAGAGCCGAAGATCAGGTCGATCCGCGTCGCTTGCTTCGTCGCCTCGCCCGTCTTGCGGTCCTTACCGACGAAGAGTTCCTCATCATCGTTGACTGCTTCCCACTTCGTATCCATGGAGAGGATGTTAAGGAAGAAGTCATTGGTCAATACGCCGACCCGGTCGGTAAACACGCCGTGCGGGTTACCGCCGACGTTGGCGCCGAGCACGCGCAGACCACCCACCAGCACCGTCATTTCGGGTGCGGTAAGGGCCAGCAGTTGGGCGCGGTCCACCAGTACCTCTTCGGCCACGCGGTCGCGCTCGCTGGTGATGTAGTTGCGGAAGCCTTCCACCTTGGGCTCCAGCGGCTCGAAGGCCTCGGCGTCCGTCATCTCCTGGGTCGCGTCGGTGCGGCCGGGGGTGAAGGGAACGGCGAGGTCGTGGCCGGCCTTGCGGGCGGCGTCCTCCACGGCGGCGCAGCCGCCGAGGACGATCAGGTCGGCCATCGAGATGCGCTTGTTGTTGCCGATCTGGCTGGCGTCGAAGTCGCGCTTGATGCCTTCCAGCACGGAAAGTACGCGCTCCAGCTTGGCCGGCTCGTTCACCTCCCAGTTTTTCTGCGGCTCCAGGCGGATGCGGGCACCGTTGGCGCCACCCCGCTTGTCCGTCTGGCGGAACGTGGAGGCGGAAGCCCAGGCGGTGGACACCAGGTCGCCGGTGCTCAGCTCGCTGTTGACCAGCGTTTGCTTAAGGCCGGCGATGTCGGCGGCGTTGACCAGTTCGTGGTCGACGGCGGGGACGGGGTCTTGCCACAGCAGCACTTCGGCGGGCACTTCCTTACCCAGGTAAAGTTCGCGCGGGCCCATATCCCGGTGCGTCAATTTGTACCAGGCGCGGGCGAAGGCGTCGGCGAACTGATCGGGGTTCTCGTGGAAACGACGGGAGATCTTCTCGTAAGCCGGGTCGACCCGCAGGGCGAGATCGGACGTCAGCATGGAGGGGTGAATCTTCTTGTCGTGGAAAGCGTGAGGAACGGTACCGTCACCCGCGCCGTCTTTCGGCCGCCACTGGGTCGCGCCGGCGGGACTTTTGTACATCTCCCATTCGTAGCCGAAAAGGTGGTCGAAATAGTCGTTGGTCCACTTCGTCGGCTGGGTGGTCCAGGTGACTTCCAGGCCGGAAGTGATGGCGTCGGCGCCTTTGCCGCTGCCGTACTTGCTGATCCAGCCGAGGCCCATCTCCTGGATCGGCGCGCCTTCCGGCTCTCTGCCCACCAGGTCGGCGTCACCGGCGCCGTGGGTCTTACCGAAGGTGTGACCACCGGCGATCAGGGCGACGGTTTCCTCGTCGTTCATGGCCATGCGGCCGAAGGTCTCGCGGATGTCGTGCGCGGAGGCTTGCGGGTTGGGGTTGCCGTTGGGGCCTTCGGGGTTAACGTAGATCAGGCCCATCTGCACGGCGCCCAGCGGGTCGTCGAGCTCGCGGTCGCCTTTATAGCGGTTGTCGGCCAGCCACTCGGTTTCGGGGCCCCAGTAGATGTCGCCTTCCGGCTCCCAGACGTCTTCGCGCCCACCGGCGTAACCGAAGGTCTGAAAGCCCATGCTTTCGAGGGCCACGTTGCCGGTCAGGATCATCAGGTCGGCCCAGCTGATGCTTTTGCCGTACTTCTGTTTGATGGGCCAGAGCAGACGGCGGGCCTTGTCGAGGTTACCGTTGTCGGGCCAGCTGTTGAGCGGCGCGAAACGCAGCGTACCCGAGCGGGCACCGCCGCGACCGTCACCGATACGGTAAGTACCGGCACTGTGCCACGCCATGCGAATGAAGAAGGGGCCGTAATGACCGTAATCGGCGGGCCACCAGTCCTGCGAATCGGTCATCAGGTCCGTCAGGTCCTTTTTTACCGCGTCGAGGTCGAGGCGCTTGAAGGCTTCGGCGTAGTCGAAGTCCGCGTCCATCGGGTTAGAGAAAGGCGTCTGCTGATGCAGAATGTTGAGGTTGAGCTTATTGGGCCACCAGTCGCCGTTACTGTACGCGCCGGAAGCGGTGTGGCGGTGGGCGGCGGGGCTGAGAAAAGGGCACTGGCTGATGTCGCCGTTAATGTCCCAGGCTTCGCCCGTTGGGTTGTTAGTAGACATATGAATTCGTTTTAGTCAAATGAAGAATCCCAAATTTACGGAAGAACGTTGATTAAGGCAGGCTATTGTGAAGCTAAAATGATTGATAATGACTATCGGTGGCCGGACTTGGCTATTACCGTTTTGGGCGGGGACGCGGGTACAGTGGGAAGGGCAAAGAATTAGCATTTAAAACAATTTGTTATTAACGACTTTCTCCCTATCTTCGCCTCCCGCCGGAACGGTCGGGGCGGGCAACGGCGTTTTTTGAAAACCTTTCCCCCGTACCCGCGTCCGCGCCCTGAAAAACAGTAGCACAAACCGACAAAATGAGCGATAAGGCCCAGGAACCCCAAGGGGAACACGCCTCCGACAACGAAGACCGGATCTCGACCCTTAAGGGGATGTATGAGGATTATTTTCTCGATTACGCCAGTTACGTGATCCTGGAACGCGCCGTGCCGACCATCGAAGATGGCCTCAAACCGGTGCAACGCCGCATTCTGCACGCTCTTAACGAGATGCACGACGGGCGATACCATAAAGTGGCTAACGTGATCGGCCAGACAATGCAGTACCACCCCCACGGCGACGCCGCCATCGGCGACGCGCTTGTCAATATGGGCCAGAAGGACCTGCTGATCGACCCCCAGGGCAACTGGGGCAACACGCTGACCGGAGATTCCGCCGCCGCCAGCCGCTACATCGAGGCGCGCCTCACCAAATTCGCCACCGACGTGGTTTTCAATCCGCAAACCACCGAATGGCAGGTGAGCTACGACGGTCGTAAGAAGGAGCCGATCAACCTGCCCGCCAAGTTCCCCCTCGTGCTCGCTCAGGGCGCGGAAGGCATCGCCGTTGGCCTGAGCACCAAGATCATGCCGCACAACTTCATCGAGTTGTGCAAGGAGAGCATCAAGATATTGCAGGGCAAAAAGCCGAAAATCTACCCCGACTTCCCGACCGGCGGCACCATCGACGTATCCGACTACCAGTGGGGAAAGCGCGGCGGGCGCATCAAGATTCGCGCCACGATCGAGAAGATCGACAATAAGTTCGTCGCCATCAGAGAGCTGCCGTACGGTATGACGACTTCATCGCTGATCGACAGCATCGTTAAAGCCGTCGAGAAGGGCAAGATCCGCATCAAGAAAGTGCAGGACAACACGGCCGCGGAGGTGGAAGTCCTCGTCGAGCTCGCCCCCGGCATCAGCCCCGACGTGACGATCGATGCGCTCTACGCTTTTACCAACTGCCAGCTTTCGGTCAGCCCCAACGCCTGCGTCATCATCGGTGGCGACAAGCCGCACTTCATCTCCGTGCTCGAAATTCTGGAGCACACCACCCACCAGACCCGGGCGCTGCTGCGCATGGAGTTGCTCATCAAGCAGAAGGAGCTGGAAGAGAAACTGCACTTCGCCAGCCTCGAAAAGGTCTTCATCAAGCAGCGCATCTACCGCGACATAGAGGAGGCCGAGGATTTTCCAGAGGTGATCGACATCATCCGCGCCGGCCTTGAAAAGTACTTCAGCGAGCCGAACGACCGCAAGAAGGGCGATAAACGCATCCCGCTGCTGCGCGCCATCACGGAGGAAGACATCGTCCGCCTCACCGAGATTCGCATCAAGCGCATCTCGAAGTACAACAGCTTTGCCGCCGACGAGCGCATCGCCAAACTCGAAGAAGAGCTCAAACAGGTTAAGCACGACCTCGAACACCTCACCGAATACGCCATCGCCTGGTACGAAATGTTGCTCAAAAAGTACGGTAAAGGCCGCGAGCGCAAGACGCAGTTCGACAGTTTCGAGAAGGTGAAAGTCGCCATCGTCGCCGCCAACAACTCCAAGCTTTACGTTGATCGCAAGGAAGGTTTCGTGGGCAAAGGCTTGAAAAAAGAGGAGTTCGTCAAGGAATGTTCCGACATCGACGACATCATCGTCGTCCTGAAAGACGGAACACTGATGGTGACCCGCATCGCCGATAAGACCTTCGTGGGGAAGAACATCGTCCACGTCGACGTCTGGCGCAAGGGCGACGAACGCACGACTTATAACCTGATCTACCTCGACGGCAAGACCGGCCGGGCGATGGGCAAGCGCTTTAACGTAAAGGCGATCACCCGCGACCGTCCGTACCTGCTGCATAAGGGTACCAAAGGCTCCAAAATGTTGTACTTCAGCGCCAACCCGAACGGCGAGGCGGAGATCGTCAACGTACTGCTCAGCCCGGCCAGTAAAGCGCGGGTGAAAGACTTCGATTTTGATTTCGCGGAGCTGGCCATCAAGGGCCGCGCCTCCGGCGGTAACATCGTTACGCGCTACCCCGTCCGCAAGGTCACCCTCAAGGAAACCGGCAAGAGTACGCTTGGCGCGCTCAAGGTATGGATGGATGAGGTCAGCGGCCGGCTCAACCTCGAAGAGCGGGGCAAACTGCTCGGCGGCTTCGACACCGGCGATAAGCTGCTGGTGCTGAACCACGACGGTACCTACGAGTCGGAAGAACTCGACATGACCCGCCGCTATGATCCGAAGCAGCTGTTCTACATCGGCAAGCAGTACGACGATATGGTCGTCAGCGCGGTCTACTACGAAGGCGAGCGCGGCCTGACGCTGGTCAAGCGATTCCAGATCGAGACCAGCGCAACGGGGCAGAAATTCAACTTCATCTCCGACCACAAACAGTCGAAGTGCTACCTGGCCACCGTCCACCCCCGGCCGGAAGTGGAGATCAGCTATAAGGTTAAGCGGGAAACCCAGAGCAAAATTATCCAGCTCGCCGACTTCATCGACGTCAAAGGCTGGAAATCGCTCGGCAACAAGTTGCACGACGGCAAGCTGACGAAGGTCAAAGAGCTCAACGAGGCCTACCAGCCGCCCGCCGAAGCCCCGCCCAAACCGCGCGCCGCGCCGAAAACGCCGCCGAAGGATGGGGGCGATGATGGGAAGCCGCGATTGGGGGAGACGATCGAATTAGACTTCTAGAAACCAATTCTCCAGACAAAAACGTTAACTTACCATAAATCAAAAGCTATGGTAGCCGAAGTGCCACTGTTCAAGCAAATCACCGACTTGTTGACGAGTTCACGTTCGCCGCAGGAGTTACTGGCTTTAAAGGCCACCGAGGCCGAAGAACATCGCTATCAGGAATTGGTACAAAAGAGCCATGCTGACTTACTCTCTAATGAAGAGCGTAATGAGCTTGCCCGGTTTGAGGCTGTAGAGCACATCGTGAGAATGGCCAAGATCGAAGCTTACATTCAACTGAAAAAAAATTGAGCTTGCGGGAAGATTACATCTCGCAGACGCTAAGGCGCGAAATCGCTTCGAGGGCGGATCACAAATGTGAATACTGTCTCATTCCTGAGCTACTGACTTACCTGTCGTTTCACATCGACCACATCATTCCCCTAAAGCATGATGGGCTTACGGTGAGTATGAACCTGGCCTTTGCCTGCAATATCTGCAACCAGAAAAAGGGGCCAAACCTAGCTAGCTTAATTCCCGGCACACGCGATCTGGTCAGACTTTTTCACCCGAGGGAAGACGTGTGGACTGATCATTTTGAAATGTCAGATAGTGGCCTCATCATTCCTGCAAGCAAGATTGGCGAGGCCACCGTCCGCATTTTAGACATGAATGCCACCGAACGATCTGATGAGCGGGGACGACTCATCCGAGGCGGCGTACAACTCGTTTAGACCGCTACGTCATGCTCCCGCAACGCCGCGTTCAGGCTCGTCTTCTTGTCCGTGCTTTCCTTCCGCTCGCCGATGATGATGGCGCAGGGCACCTGGTAATCGCCCGCCGGGAACGTCTTCGTGTAGGCGCCGGGAATGACCACCGAGCGGGGCGGCACGTAGCCCCGGTGCGTCACCGGCTCGCTGCCCGTCACGTCGATGATGTGGGTGCTTTTGGTCAGCACCACGTTGGCACCGAGTACGGCTTCTTTACCGACGCGGACGCCTTCCACCACCACGCAGCGTGAGCCGATGAAGCAATCGTCTTCGATGATGGTCGGGGTGGCCTGAAGGGGTTCGAGCACGCCGCCGATACCGACGCCGCCGCTGAGGTGTACGTTGCGCCCGATCTGACCGCAGCTGCCGACGGTCGCCCAGGTATCTACCATCGTTCCGCTACCGACCCAGGCACCGATGTTGACGTAGCTCGGCATCATGATCACGCCTTTTTCCAGGTACGCGCCGTAGCGGGCGATGGCGTGGGGCACCACGCGAACACCCTGGGCGGCGTAATCTTTTTTGAGGGCCATCTTATCGTGAAACTCAAAGGGGCCGACCTCGATCGTCTCCATTTTGCGGATGGGGAAGTAAAGCACCACGGCCTTCTTTACCCATTCGTTGGCTTGCCAGCCGCTGCCGTCGGCCAGCGGCTCGGCGACGCGCAGACGTCCCTTATCCAGTTCTTCTATGACGGCATTGATGGCTTCCTGGGTGCTCGTTTCCTTAAGCAGTTCACGCTCGTCCCAAGCGGCTTCGATGGTTTTTTGTACGTCTTGCATTTCCGGTTTTTTTGAGGAGGCCAAAGATGCGGATTTTTCGTGGCGGTGAGTGGTCGTTTTGCGACGTAGTTACGGTACTTGGGCGCGGGCGCGGGTGCAATGGAAGTGGGAAGGGGTACCGTTAACATGCAGTCCATCAGGTTCCTCTCTAAAATCCGTACCTTGGCTGTCAACACTGAAAACGTATTCATCCTTCATTTACCGCCTTATGTTCTTCCTTCGCCGTTGCACCGGTGCGTTGCCTCTCGTTCTTGCCCTGCTGGGGCTGACGGGGCAATTCCTGTCGGCGCAAAACCCCGAAGCACTGTTAGAGGCCGGCGAATTTGCCGCGGCCGCCGAAGCCTTTACCGCACGCGGTGACCGGCAAAGCCACTTCGAGGCGGCCGGTGCCTGGCTCCAGCTTTACGACCTGGCTAAAGCGGAAACCGCCTACCTGGCCGTCATTACGGACGATGCCGGCGCGCTGATCGTGGACAGCCTTACGGGGCTGGCGCTGCACAAGGCCGGTGCCGTTAACTACATGCGGGAAGACGATGCGGCGGCCGCCGCCTTTTACCGCCGGGCCATTGCCGTGCGCGACCGGGTGTTCACCGGGCCGCACAACGACCGGGCGAAAAGCCGAAAAAATCTGGCCGTTTCCCTGCGCTACCTCGGCCGATTGGATTCGGCCGCGCTACTCATCCGTGAGGCCACCGCGATTTACGACCGGTTGCCCGTGCCCGATACGCTCAACCTCTACCGGGGGCTGAACGAACTGGCGAGCATCGCGCTGCAACAGGAAGACTATCAACTGGCGAACAGCAGTATCAACGCGGCAATGAGCCTGCTGGGGAAGTCGTCATTGGTCAGTGCTGCCGATGCCTTCAACGGCTATTACCTCGGTGCCGAGATCGGGCTGCATTTTAAGGATTATAAAGAAGCGACCGACTACGCCACGCGGGCCATTTACCTGGCCGAAAAGGCTGACGATAACGAACAGCTGACCGACGCGCTCATCGCCCAGGCCGGAGGCTACGTGGGGCGGGAGCAGTATCTCCGGGCCAAAGCCGCCTACCGCCGCGCCGCCGATCTGTTGGGCGAAGACGAGCAGGCCGCCGCTACCCGCGTATTCATTTACACCAACCTTTCTTCCGTTGCCGTATCGGAAGGCGACGGACCGGTTGCCCTCGATTATGCCCTGCTGGCGAACGAAAACCTGACGGAAAACAGCCTGCCCGCCGCCCGGCGGGAAGTCGTGCTGGTGTACGGTCGCGCCCTGGTCCTGACCGGTGAGGCACCCGCCGCGGTAAATCTCTACAACGAAGCCCTGGCCGCCTTCTCAACGAATGAACCGTCGGTGGACGAACTGCCCCGGCCTGACCCCGACAGCATCTCCACTTCCGACCTGGGGGAGGTTTCCCAACTCATCGTCCGTCGCGCACAGGCGTTGGATACGATGGGCCGGCGCGCGGAGGCACTTACGGATTTCGAGACTTTCTTTGGTATCCTCGACCGGCTACGCGGGCGGGTAAATTCCGACGAAAGCCGCCGCTTCCTAACCAAAGACGTTCGGGAGTATTTCGACCTGGCCGTCGATCTCTACCTCCAGAGCTACGCGGAAACCGGAGACGAAGGCGTATTGTGGCGGGCCTTCGAGCTTAGCGAGCGGGCCAGGGCGTACACGCTGCTCACCGCCTTGCGATCCGACAGGACTTCGCGCTCGCGCAAGGAAGGAAAGCTGCGCGGTCGCATCGCCGAACTCGAGCGCGCCGTGGCGAATAAGCCCGGCCAGCAACCGCTGCTCGACGCGGCGCGCCTGCAACTGGACCGGCTGACGGCAAGCGAGAAAACCGAGGAGGCGGTACCCGAAACCACCCTGGACCGCGAAGAATTACTGGCTTTGCTGGCCGATCGGCAAACGGAACTACTGGCCTATCACCTCGGTCCGCGTCAGGGTTACTGTTTTCAACTCAGCGCGGATGGAGGTATCAGCGTTCGAAAGATCAGTACCACCCACCTGACGGAGCAAGTAACGGCGTGGACCCGGGCCATCGAGGAGAGTGCTTACCTCGGTAAAAGCCTGCGGCCCGCCGGCGAGCAGCGGTTGCTGGACGCGGATTTCCTGCAAAGGGGCCTGGCCTTACGCGCCAATCTGTTGCCGGAAGAATTCCCGGCGGAACGCGTCTGCATCATCCCCGACGGCGCGCTCAACTTCCTGCCGTTCTCCGCCCTGCCGCTCGGCGAAGCCGGGGCACCTTTGGAATACGGCCGGCTGGATTATTTCCAACGCGGGCGGGAGATCAGTTACGCCTATTCCGCCCGCTTTCTGCTGGAGCTGGACAAGCAACCGGAGCGAACTTACGCGGAGAACCTCGTGGCCTTCGCGCCGGAGTTTCGGGGGAATGACGATCAAGCCGCCCGCCGCTCCATTGCCCGCGGCGACCTGCGCGCGCTGCCCGGCCTGCGCCCGTTACGCCACAACCAGGAGGAGGTCCGGGCCATCGCCGGTTTAGTGCCGGACGCAAAAACCTTCTATGGCGTGGCGGCTAACCGCGCGGCGTTTTTGACCACCGTCGGCCAGGGGCGGGTGGTGCACCTGTCCAGCCACGGTACGGTCAACGCGGCGGACCCCAACCTCAGCTTCATCGCCTTCTCCCAACTCGGTGACAGCCTGGAATTGGAGGAGCTACTGTACTTCAACGACCTGTCAACGCTACCGCTGCCGACGGAACTGGCGGTGCTCTCCGCTTGCGAAACGAGCCTCGGTGAATACGTGCCCGGCGACGTGACGCTGAGCCTGGCCAGCGCCTTCGCCGCCGCCGGTGCCCGCAGTACGCTGACCACCCTCTGGCCGGTGGACGATGCGGCCACCAAAGACCTTATGGTCAACTTCTACGAACGGCTAACCGCCGGAGAAAGTCGCGCCGCCGCCCTGGCCGGGGCGCAAACGATGCACCTGAAAAGCGGCCGCTACGCCCACCCGTATTACTGGTCGGCGATGACCCTGTACGGGGCTCCGGGGCCGGTGACTTTCGCGGAAAGCACCTGGTCGTCTTTATGGTGGTTTGTGTTGTTGGGGTTGATCCCTTTGTTATGGGTTCTTAAGTTTAAACGGTGGTACGGCTCCGGTAAATACAAGGGGAATGGGAACGCGATCGATGTCACGCGCGTTAGGAAAAAATAAAAGCCATGCCCAAGCAACCCAGCATCCCCTACTTCCACGTTTACACCGACGAGAACGGCGTCAGCCGCCAACGTACCCGTCACCTGACCGGCTTCGAGTTGGAGAGCATGGGCGGCGACTCCGGCAGTCAGTGGAACAACAAACTGATGAAAGGGGCGACCCAGGTCATCTTTTCCGAACTGCCGGCTGATTTCGACGGCGACTGGCACGAAAACCCGCAGCCGCAGTGGATCATTCCCCTTACCGGCGGCTGGTGGGTGGAAACGATGGACGGTGAGCGGCGCGAGATGCGGGTGGGCGAGCTCTCCTTCGGCGCGGACCAGGGAACGACGGACGAGAAGGGCCACAAATCCGGCGTGCTCGACGGTAAGCCGTGCCGAATGATGATCGTGCAGTTCACCGATGATGAGCGATTGAAAGGCGGAAAAGTCGCGCCGGATGAGTTGTAAGGAAGCATTCTTAACAAAGCCTTGCGCATCCTTTGCCAGCTTTCCGCGTTCTTATCTTTGCTAATCAACTCAACCACATCACCATGCGTGCCCTCCTTCTTATCGTCGCTCTTTTCGTTGCTTCCGGTACCACCGTGCGGGCGCAGGATACCAATCTTTGGAAGACGCTCTCGAAAATCACCTACGAGAAAAAATTCGATGAACTGCTTGGCTTCAAGGTAGACGTTCCCGTATTCGGAGAGGGCATACGTAAGCTGGAAGGCGAGTTGGTGGAGGTGAGCGGCTACATCGTTCCGGTGGAAGGCTACAAAAGCCACACCGAATTCGTCTTCAGTGCTTACCCCTATAATATGTGCTTCTTCTGCGGCGGCGCCGGCCCCGAAACCGTTATGGAAGTCACCAGCAAAGAGCCCGTCAAGTACAGTACCGAACGCGTCAAACTGCGCGGCAAGCTACTGCTTAACAGCGACGACATCAATCGTTTGATGTACGTATTGATCGACGCGGAGTTAGTGAAAGGGGACGCGGAAGGGAAGTAGTTAGTCAGGAGTCTTGTAGCCGGAAGTCGAGTAGCCGCACCGGGCATGCCGATTCCTGACTACAAGACTCCTGACTGTTTCACCAATTCGGGCGCGGTCGCGGGATGCAGTGCCGGGTTTTCAACAACCTCGTTCTTCGCCGTCCGGCCGTACCTTGCGGCTTCCAACCTTCGTTTCCTTTCACACCAATCGTTTCCTACGTGCGTTTCCTTCATTCCCTTGCTACCCTCGGCCTGCTGTTGAGCGGGCTTTTCCTGTTCACCAACTGCGCTGACGACGCGACCGACGCCGGTTCCGCCACATCCACCGCACCCGCGACCCCGCCCCGAAAAGGCCCCCGGCCCAACGCGAAACCCGTGCCCCGTTTCGACGCCGACAGCGCGTACGCTTACGTCGCAAAACAGGTCGCTTTCGGCCCCCGCGTGATGAATACCGCCGCCCACGACGCCACCGCCGAATGGCTGGTCGACAAGCTAAAGGCGTTCGGTGCGGAGGTGGAAGAGCAAAAATTTACCGTTGCCGCCTATGACGGTACGCCGCTCAAAAGCAATAACATCATCGGCCGTTACAAGCCGGAACTGACCGACCGCATCGCCCTCGCCGCTCACTGGGACACCCGCCCGGTCGCGGATTCCAAACTCGAAGACGACCCCAACGCCGTGGTAGAGGGTGCGGACGACGGGGCCAGCGGCGTCGGCGTCCTCCTCGAAATCGCCCGCCAACTCGGCATGTCCACACCCGATATCGGCGTCGACATCATTCTTTTCGACGCGGAAGATTACGGCCAAAGCGGGGAGGAAGGCGGCGCGGAAACTTACGGCCTCGGCTCGCAGTACTGGTCGCGCAACCTGCCGGAAAAGCGGCCCCGCTACGGCATCCTGCTCGATATGGTCGGGGCGAAAGGCGCGCGTTTCGCCAAGGAAGGCTTCTCGATGCAAGCCGCCCCGCAACTGGTGGACCGGGTCTGGAAGCTGGCCGCCGACATGAATTTCGGCACCTATTTCCCGGACATCAAGCAGCGGCCGATTACCGACGATCATTACTTCGTTAACACCATCGCCCGCATCCCGATGATCGACATCATCAATTTCAGTAGCGATACGGACTCCGGCTTCGTACCCCATTGGCACACCGGCGACGACGGTATGGACGTGATCGACAAGGAAACCCTGCGCGCCGTCGGTCAGGTGGTCACCGCCGTTGTTTATCGTGACGCGGCGGGGACTTTCTAGATAACAAATGATAATTGGTAGATAATAGGCTGCCGCCCTTACGCGCGGCAGCCTATTATCTACCCACTATCATCTACCTTTGCCCCATGGACATCCTCATTACCATCGGTCTTGTTTACGTCGCTTACCGTGGGTACAGCTGGTATCAGCACCTGCAAAATCAGGTCAAAGGCCCTTCCGAATTCCGGGAGGTACGTAAAGAAGAGGAAGATGACCGCCCCGACGTCGTGATCACCAAAGCCCCAAAGGCCGGTGACGATGACTACATCGAGTACGAAGAAATAAAATAAAACCACCATGGCGGACCCCGTTCGTTTTAAAGGCCGCATCAGCGACTGGGTCCTCCATAAGGACAACCAGGTCGTCGTTTTCAACAAGCCCGCCGGTCTTGCCGTGCAGCCCGACAAGACGGGAGACCCGAGTTTGCTCGGCCTCGGCGCGTCCTACATCCGGCACGATCTTTACCTGATTCACCGGCTCGACCGGCCGGTCAGCGGTGTGGTGGTGCTGGGTCAGAAACCTTCCGCCCAAACGGCCCTGACCAAGCAACTGCAGGCGGGTACGATGGGAAAGGAATACTACGCCATCGTGGCCAACCGCCCGGAGAAGGACGAGGATACGTTGAAGCACTACCTCAAGAACGCGCCGGGTAATCGCTCGGCCATCGATGAGGACCCGAGCCCCGGCTCGAAGCTCGCCGAACTCAGTTACAAATACGTCGGCGGCAGCGATCGTTACCACCTGCTGGCCATCACGCTGAAGACGGGCCGCAAGCACCAGATCCGCTGCCAGCTGGCGGCCATCGGTTGCCCCCTGCGCGGCGACACGAAGTACGGCTTCAAACGCGCCAACCCCGATAACGGCATCGACCTGCACAGCTACCGCGTCGCCTACGATCACCCGATTACCGGGGAGCGGACGGAGCACGTCGCGCCGCTGCCGGAAGGGGCGGTTTGGGATGCGTTTCGGGAGATGGTGTAAATGACTTCCCGTAAGTGTTTAATTAACGTGAGGTTTGCATTCCTTAGATCGGATTTATACTTGAAAATCAGATCGTTAGAAGTTAGACCGTTAGGTTCTAACGATCTAACTTCTAAAAACACTTCAAGGCGGCATAAACACTCACCTTTTTCCGCGAACCTCACGTTTAATTACTAATGGCTGGCTTCACCAGCTTTAAAACGGCTTGAAGGCCGAGAAACCCGCATGACCGCCGACATCATCCACCCCCACTTTCCCGATCTCACCGACCGCCAGCGCGAACAGTTCGCCGCCCTCGACGGGCTGTACCGCGACTGGAACGCGAAGATCAACGTCATCAGCCGCAAGGACATCGATAACCTGTACGTCAACCACGTGCTGCACAGCCTGGCGATCGCGAAAGTGGTCAGCTTCAAGCCCGGCGCGAAGATCCTGGACCTGGGTACGGGCGGCGGCTTTCCCGGCATCCCGCTGGCGATTCTGTTTCCGGAAACGGAGTTTCACCTTGTGGACGGCATCGCCAAGAAGATCAGGGTTTGCAACGAGGTCATCGCCGGCATCGGCCTGACCAACTGCACGGCCGAGCAGAAGCGGGCCGAGGAGATTAAAAAGCCGGTTTACGATTTCGTCGTCACGCGCGCCGTCGCCAAAATGGAGAAGCTGGCGGAGTGGAGCATGCGCCTGATCACGAAGAAGCAACGGCACGCGCTGCCCAACGGCATCCTGGCGTTGAAGGGCGTCGGTCTGGAAGAAGAGATGAAGGCGTTTCCGAAGGGCGCGCTGGATGAATTTCCGATCGCGAAGATTTTTCCCGGGCATGAATTTTACGACGTGAAAGCGGTGGTGTACCTGCAATATTAAACGCGCTACCGCAGGTCATACTTCGCCACAACTTTACCCCCGGCTTTGACCACCAGTTTCATGCCGCCGCCGGGCGGCAGGGCGGGAAGCTGCAATTTTTCTACGTAAGGGCCGGGGCCGCGCAGGGATAGTTGCCCGCGCCACAGCAGGTTCATACCCTTGTCCACCACCACGATTTCGGGGCGGCCGGTATCCGGCATGCCGAAGCTGACGCTGACGCTGCCGGTAGCGTCGCGCACCAGGGTAGCCGGGTGGCCGCTGCTTCGCATGTTGGCGGGCTGGCGATCCGTGATGTGCCGCGGACCGGGCGTGCCGCCGGGGCGGGTGACCGCGCCGCGCCGGGGTATCTTCAGTACCTCGCCGGTGCCGGGCGGGTTCCAGAAAACGACGGATTCGGGCGTGGCGAAACGGCTGAGCAGGTTCACCTCCCGGCGCGCGAGGGCCGAGCGGTCGATGTCAACGGTGCGGACTTGCATTTGCGCCAGGTCGACCCATATCCATTTGAACTGGTTGAAGCGGCCGCTGGCGCGCGTCCACGGCTTATCATCGTTATTGGCGCGGAGGGGGGCGCCCCAACAGCCTTCCCCGACGTAAACGGTTCCCCGCCGGTCGTCACGGATGAAGCCCTGGCTGGCGCCGGGCTCCTTGCTGGGGCGAATGGGGAACGTTTGTTTCACCGTATGGGCGTCGGACTCACAAACGAGGTTCATACCGTGCTGGGTGAACTGCGTGGCCCAGTAAGCGATCAGTTCATCCCGCTCCGGTTTGGAGGCGGTGTGGGGGCGCATGGCGTGATGGTACTGGGCGATCTTCCACATGGATTTGGAGCGGGAGAGGTCGGTACTCAACCATTTCAGCTGGTCGCCGCCGGGTGGGAAGAGCGAGTTGAGCGTGTAGGTGCGCAGCAGTCCGCCGCCAAATTCGAGGGCGTAGTAGACATCCGGGTTGGGCACGTCGAAAAGGTGAAAGATGGAAGCGTTGGAACGTTCGTGGTTGCCGCGGGCGGCGACGATGGGCGTTAGCCGGCCGGTACTGCTGATGGTCAGTTGCCAGTCGTCGAGCCAATCCTGCCATTCCCGGGGACTGTCCCCGTTGGTCATGTCTCCACCGAACATCACGAAATGGGGTTGGAGCTTGCTGACCAGGCGATTGGCCAGGCGAAGGATCTCGCGGTTGTTGCGGCTGTCTCCGCCGGCAATGATGGACAGCGGTTTACCCGGGTCGTCGGGCGGGGTTTCGAAGATCATGCGCTGGCTGCTGCCGCGCTCGTCCACCACCAGAAAGTAGTAGAGGGTAGCAGGACGCAGACCGCCGAGGCGAACGAAAACGTTGCGCATACCGGCGTGATTGACCTGCCGGGCAGGGTTTGCGCTCAGGCGGTAGGCGGAGACGTTACGACCGTGGTCCTCCGTATCGTACACCACGCGTACGGAATTGGCGGCGTACAACTCGAAACCGATGGTGATGGTGGTGGCCGGATCATCGCGGTAGCTGAGACGATAGCGGCGGGTCGCCCCTTCGGAGGTAAGGGGGAAAAGGAATAAGGGCAACAGGAAAATTAACAGCCTTCGGGTGTAGATACAATGCTTCCCTTTCCCCCTTTCGTCCTTTTCCTCTTTGCTCCGCACCCGCGTCCGCGCCCGAAGTGTACTCGTCGTGAAAAATCTGGTGATGGAAGTTGGCGTAAACTGGGGCATGTGGGTAATGACGTATTGCTGAAAATCGTAGGTGGCTAACCTAATTAGTGACCGTTAGATTGCCGTGATCAGCGGGATAAGGCGTAATTTTATGCTTTCCAAATCACGAAGACCTTTCGGGGGCTACAAAGAAACGACAAATGGCACATGATTCCGCTGTATTCAACCTGATTGACCGGGAGTTGGCGCGCCAGCGCAACGGTATCGAACTGATCGCCTCCGAAAATTTCACGTCACAGGCCGTCATCGACGCGATGGGCAGCTGTCTGACGAACAAGTACGCCGAAGGGTACCCCGGCAAGCGGTACTACGGCGGCTGCGAGGTCGTCGATGAGGTGGAGCAACTGGCCATCGACCGTCTGTGCGAACTGTTCGGTGCCGAATACGCCAACGTACAGCCGCACTCCGGCGCCCAGGCCAACGCCGCCGTTTTCCTGGCGTGCCTCAAGCCCGGCGATAAAACCCTCGGGTTCAGCCTGGCCCACGGCGGTCACCTCAGCCACGGCCACCCGGCCAACTTCAGCGGCAAATACTTCGATGCCCACTTCTACGGCGTGGAAGAGGAAACCGGTCGCGTGGATATGGACAAGGTCGCCGACAAGGCGCGTGAAGTTCAGCCCAAAATGATCATCTGCGGCGCGTCCGCTTACAGCCGCGACTGGGATTACGCCCGTTTCCGGGAGATCGCCGACGAAGTCGGTGCCGTTTTGCTGGCCGACATCGCCCACCCCGCCGGCCTGATCGCCGCCGGCTTACTCAACGACCCGCTGCCGCACTGCCACATCATCACCTCCACCACCCACAAGACACTGCGCGGACCGCGCGGTGGCCTGATCATGATGGGTAAGGATTTTCCCAACCCCTTCGGCAAAAAGTTCAAGTCCGGTAAACTGTACCCCATGAGCCGTCTGCTTAACGGCGCGGTCTTTCCCGGTATGCAGGGCGGCCCGCTGGAGCACGTGATCGCCGCCAAGGCCGTCGCCTTCGGGGAGTCCCTGACGCCTGAGTGGAAAACGTACGGTAAACAGGTGATCGCTAACGCCCAGGCCATGGCCCGGGCCCTGGTCGACAAAGGCTACCACATCATCAGCGGCGGGACGGAAAACCATTCCATGCTGATCGACCTGAGCAACAAAGACGTAACCGGCACCCAGGCGGAAGATGCCCTGAACGCCGCCCACATCACCCTGAACAAGAACATGGTCCCCTTCGACAAAAAGACGGCCATGAACCCCTCCGGTATCCGGATCGGTACGGCGGCCATCACAACGCGCGGCTTTACGGAAGCCGACTGCGTGAAGACGGTGGAATGGATCGACCGGATCATTAAAGACGTGGACAACCGGGAGGTGATCGACGCGGTGCGCGGAGAGGTCCATGATTTCATGCAGGCGTTTCCGCTCTACGTGAATGAGGCCGTTGCCTGCTGATCCGTATCCGTGAAAAAATTGTGCTGATCGATAAAAATTTTATAAAAATGTCTTACCTTGTGGTTGCACCTTAAAACATGGTATTAGTTTTCAGCTGTTGATTCAGCACTTCGATAAACCCTTTACTAACTATTAACAAACCTCCTTTCACTATGAAGTATACATTACTTCTCCCCCTTCTTGCGTACGCTTTCCTGTTCGGAACGCCCGCCCAGGCCCAAAAGGCCAAATTCAAAAACCTCAAGTCTACCGTTCAGAAAACCCGGCTCCCCGCGGTTTACGTGGCTCCCGAAGATCGGACGTACGATCTTTACGTCAAGGGGTCCTACTCCGCCGACGTCGAGCCCTACAACGGCGTTATCCGCGGCTGGAAGGTCAATAACGAAAACCCGAACATGGAGGCCGTAGTCAGTCTATACGGCTTTCAGGTCAACCCCTCCAAGCGTACTTCCGAGAAGAAGCAAACCAAAGACAAGGAAGGCAAAGTCACCGCCAGCTGGACGGAGTACACCTACACCGGATCGGCGGTAGGAAAAGGTACGCTGTACATCTACGGTAGCGACAACGCCTTCAAGTACGAGAAAATGGACAGCGACAAGTCCAAATCGGAACTGGCCCGCGAGGCAAAGGCGGAAGCAGCCAGGGAATCAGCTAAGGAAGAATTGGCCGCTAATCCTTTCCTCTCCGCCGACGATGCGGCGGGTGACGAGGAAGAAGATGCCGGCGAAAGCGACGTCAGTGAAGATTCCGGTATGGATGACGCATTGCTTCCGCTGGTGCAGACCAGCGGCCTGGATGTTTCCAAATCCGTCAGTACGGGTGCTCACCGTTCCGTCAGTAAAGCTTACAAGAACTACCGCGAGGTGCAGCGCCCAAAGCTAAGCTCTCTGCGTAACTCTTACCCGCGCACGGCCTACGGTAACGCCATCAAGAAACTGAACGCCCGCTACGGTTACAGCCCCGTTAATTACGCGGTGTGGCTGAAGAAAATGAAATCCGACAAGCACCCCGAATACAAGATGTGGAACGATGCTTGTACGGCAACCGCCACGATGTTCAAGGGCTTCAAGTTCAACAAATCCATTGACGGCGCACAAGGCAAATTCGAGCCCATCGTCTCCTATTTCGAGGGCAAGATCGCCGAAATCTCCGACAAGGACCGGAAGGGCAAGAAAATGAAGCAGGCCGCTTTCAATAACGCGGCCAACATTCTTTTTTACCTCGATATGCACGATGAGGCCATGGCCCTAAGCGACAAATACCTGGACTCTAAATTCCTCAATAAAGCCGCCAAGAAGATGCGCACCAAGGCGCACCGCCAGAAATCACTGATGGAATTTCACCACGTGAGCACCTGCCACCTGACCAGCGAAATCGACGACGAGGATGACGCCGAAGTAGAAACCGAAGAAGAAGAAGCGGACGAAGACGATGATTCGGAAGGCAAGCGCTAACCGAAATCAACGTCTCCCCTCCCACTTAAGGGAAGGTGCCGACGCTGAATAATGGAAAATGCCCGCGTAACTCAAGGTTGCGCGGGCATTTTCTATTGGGCGAAGACGGGACCCAGGTCAATGACCAACTCCGGGAATATGGTACAGGTTAGGTTGTCAAGAGGACTAAAGGGGCGAAGGCCGATGAATTTTCCTGCTTCGTTAAGAACATACTACGGTGATGAGCTCCTCCGCGGGTTGCACTAACCAGTATTCCCTGACACCGGCTTCTTCATAGAGGCTGAATTTCTCCCGAACTTCCCGCTTCGGGTTGCCGGGAGACAGTATTTCTATGACAAGGTCGGGTGCACCATTGCAGCCCTGTTTGTCAAGTTTGGTTTCATCGCAGACCACACAAAGATCGGTCTGTACGACGGTGTCCACATTCCTTTTATTACTCGGTACCGGTAGTCTTACATCAAAAGGTGCGGTGTATAATGTAGAACCTTTTCCATGAACGGTATTACCAATAGGTAATGTAAGGTTCATGGAAATAGTCTGATGTTGACGGTTTGGCGCGGGAGACAACTCATAAGGTTTACCACGGTATAGTTCTACGCGCTCCGGAAAGGTCCAGGTCAGGTAATCCTGATAGGTATAGTATCCTTGCGGATTGATTTGACTGAAATCCGAAACCTCCATGATAGTTAGTTTGTCCGTAAGTTAACGATCACCAACTGGACTTAGTTCCGCCCCGCCCTTGCTCTACCTTCACATCCCCTTTTGTAAACAGGCCTGCAGCTACTGCAACTTCCACTTCAGCACCAGCATGAAGACGCGCCCGGCGGTGATGGACGCGATCAGTAAAGAACTGCGCATGCGGCGGGGCGAACTGACGGCCGGGCCGGTGCCGTCCGTTTACCTGGGTGGCGGTACACCGTCGTTACTAACGCGGGAGGAACTGGGGCGATTATTCGATACGCTTGAGGAACACGCTTATTTCACGCCTCCCCACAAGACCACGAGAGTAATAGACCAAAAGACCAATACGGGCGGGGACGCGGGTGCAAGGGAAGTTGAAATAACCCTGGAAGCGAACCCCGACGACCTCGACGACGCTACCATCGCCGTTTTGGCCGCCAGCCCGGTCAATCGCCTCAGCATCGGCATCCAGTCTTTCTTCGAGGAAGACCTCCGCTTCATGAACCGCGCGCACAACGCCGCCGAGGCCCGCGCCGCCGTGGAGCGCGTTAACCGCGCCGGCTTCCACGACGTGAGCATCGACCTGATCTACGGCGGGCAAACGACGACCGACGCGATGTGGGCCGAGAACCTGCGCCGCGCCACCGACCTGGGCGTTACCCACATCTCGGCCTACGCGCTGACGGTGGAACCGAAGACCGCGCTGGGTGTGAACGTGGCGAAAGGCAAGGTGGCGGATACGGACGACGCTAAATTCGACCGCCACTTCAACATGCTGGTGGATCACCTGACCGCCCACGGCTACCGCCACTACGAGATCTCCAACTTCTGCCTGCCGGGCCACGAAAGCCGCCACAACTCCGGCTACTGGAGCGGCCGGCCCTACCTCGGTATCGGCCCCGGCGCGCACGGCTTCGACGGCGACCGCACCCGCCGCTGGAACGTAAGCAACAACGCCGCCTACGCCAGGGCCTGGGCCGAGATCAACACCCCCGCCGACCTCGCCGCCGCCGACGGCTTCCTTTACGAAACGGAACGACTGACGGACGACGATCGCTACAACGAGTACATCATGACCGGCCTGCGGCGCGACCGGGGCGTCTCCGTAGCGGAGCTGGAGCGGCTGTTCGGGGCGGAAAAGGCGCGGTACTTCGTGGTGAGCCAGCGAATAAACGTGGTAGAGGGTTTATTTCAAGAAGTCGACGGTGGAATTTACCGGCTGAGCCGCGCGGGCTTGATGCGGGCGGACGGGGTGGCGGGGGATGGGTTTTGGGTGTGAATACTACTCAACTGAGCACCGTTTCCTGGTACCATTTCAGTCTGTATTTTATAACGTCAAGTCCTGGTTTTATAGCGTATTCGTATTCATCAGTAATCGGTTTTTGCCGGTACATCGCATCACTCCACGTTTCGCTGATCAGCATCTGCCGCAAAGCGTAATCGCCATCAGCGGTGGGCGAAAATTCAAGTCGGTACATCTCTTCTCCCGTCCAGCTGCGAAGTAGGTGTATTGTCTCACCCGCGGGCAGAATATTCCATTTGTCTTCCATCTGCCGTGCTCTGTAACCGAGCGAAAGAAATGCGTATTCCGATGCGGAGATTCTAAGGTCAGGCGTATGTGATGTGCTCCGGTTTACATCAATTGGACGCTGCTTTGCCTTTAGAGCCGCGATATCTTCGGCTTGCCAGCAGCGATCGGCGACTAACGCCGGTAGGGTTTCCAGACTTTTTTGCCGATTAATTACCACACCGATTGTCGCTCCGGCGGACATTATGGAATAGGGGATCAAAGGATGAAATTCCTGCATTTGAAAAACCAGCTTATCCGGTGTCACTTCAACAATGTTACAGATCAGTGGGTAGGCATGAATATCTGGAAATAGCAGGTGGAACAAATTGCGTTCTCCAACTTGAGGATTCACCAGTTTCACCAACGCCGGATTAACGGCCCGGTCAAACACGATACAGTCTCGCATAGATCAAAGGGTTTTACCACAAACATACTACACCCGTCATACTCCCGAAAAATCCCCATATTGCGGCAATAACCCAAACCTAAGTATATGAAACTCCGTATTTGGGCCATTTTGGTCCTTCTGTTCATAGCAGCAGCCGGTTGGCTCACCGCCCAACAAACCTACCCCTACAACGGCGTCTACGACCAGCGCGACGGTTATTACGCCTTCACCGGCGCAACCGTCCACGCCGGCCCCGAGAAGACGATGGAGAACGCCACCCTCGTCATCCGTAAGGGCAAGATCGTCAGCGTCAGCGCGAGCGGCCGGGTGCCCGCCGGCGCGGTGGAAGTCAAACTCGGCGGTAAGCACGTCTACCCCAGCTTCATCGAGGCGTACGGCAAGTACGGCATGCCCGAGGTGAAGAAGGGCGGCGGCGGCTGGGGCGACCCGCCGCAGGCCAACAGCAAAACACCCGGTGCTTTCAGCTGGAATCAGGCCCTGCGCTCGGAAACCGAGGCGGCGGCCGTATTCAAGGCCAGCGAAAAGGATGCCAAGGCCCTGCGCGGCATCGGCTTCGGCGTGGTCTCCACCCACCACCACGACGGCATCAGCCGGGGCTCGGCGGCCGTGGTGAGCCTGGGCAAGGGCAAGGAGAACGACCTGATCCTGAAGCGGCGGGCGGCCCACCACCTGAGCTTCAGCAAGGGCTCCTCCAAGCAGAACTACCCCAGTTCGCGAATGGGGTCCATGGCCCTGATTCGTCAGGCTTACCACGACGGCGATTGGTACACCCGGCAGAAGGGCGAGGAAACTAACCTCTCCATCGAAGCCTGGAACGAGCTGCAAAACCTGCCGCAGATATTCGACGCGAGCGGCAACTGGCAGGATGCCCTGCGGGCCGACGGGCTGGGCGACGAGTTCGGTAAGCAGTACGTTTTGCTCGGTGGCGGCGACGAGTACCAGCGCCTGACGGAACTGAAGGCCAGCGGCGCGACCTTCATCCTGCCCCTCAAATTTCCCAAGGCCTACGACGTGGCCGATCCCTTCGCCGCCGAACTGGTCAGCCTCGGCCAGCTGCGCCACTGGGAGCGCGCGCCGGGCAATATGGCCGCCGTGGCTAAAGCCGGCATTCCCTTCGTGCTGACTACGAACGGGCAGAAGAAAATGAGCGACTTCCCCGCCGCATTACAAAAAGCCATCGAGGCGGGCGCGGACGCCAAAGCCGCCTTCGCCGCCCTGACCACCGGCCCGGCGAAACTGCTCGGTATCAGCGACATGGTGGGGACCCTGGAAAAAGGCAAGCTGGCCAACTTCATCGTAACCGATAAGGACTACTTCGCCGGCAAGGCGACCATCCATCAGAACTGGGTGAAGGGCCGGCCCTTCGAGCTCAAGCCGCTGGACAACGTCGACCTGGCCGCGGGCTACCGCATCGAGGTGGGCGGCCAAACCTTCACCGCTAAGGTCAAGGGCGAATCCGGTAAGCAAAAAATGACCGTCCGCTCGGCGACGGATACGACCGATGTGAGCGTGACGATTTCCATGACCGGCGGCCTGTTTACCCTCCGCTTTCAGCCGAAGGGCGAGGACGGGTTCTACCGTCTCGTCGGCGCGCCGGACGGTGACAACTACCGCGGCAACGGCCGCAATCCGGCGGGCGAGATCGTCAGCTTCACGGCCACGGTCATCCCCGGCGATGCCGATAAAAAGGAAGACAAGAAAGACGATAAAAAGGACGACGACAACAAAACGATGGTCAGCCGCCTCACCTACCCCAACATCGCTTACGGTTGGGATGCGGGCGCGGACGCGGGTGCCATGAAGAAGGGCAAGGTCCTCGTTCGCAACGCCACCGTGTGGACCAACGAAGCCGACGGCATCCTGCAAAACGCCGACGTACTGATCAGCGACGGCAAGATCGCCGGCGTCGGTAAAAACCTGCCCGCCGGCGGCGCGACGGTCATCGACGGAACGGGCATGCACGTCACGGCCGGCGTCGTCGACGAGCACAGCCACATCGCCCTGAGCAGCGTCAACGAGGGCAGCCAGGTCAGCAGTGCCGAGGTGCGCATGAAAGACGTGATCGACGCCAACGACGAGAACATCTATCGCCAGTTGGCCGGCGGCGTAACGACCAGTCAGTTGCTGCACGGCTCCGCCAACCCGATCGGCGGGCAGTCCGCCATCGTCAAACTCCGCTGGGGCAAGACGGCCGACGAAATGAAGTTCGAAAGGGCCGACGAGTTCATCAAGTTCGCGCTCGGCGAAAACGTCAAGCAGTCCAACTGGGGCGATCTCTACCGCAACCGCTACCCGCAAACCCGGATGGGCGTGGAGCAGATATTTGAGAGCTACTTCAGCCGCGCCAGGGAATACGGCGATGCGATGAAAACCGGCAAGCCGATGCGCCGCGACCTCGACCTCGAAGCCGTGTTGGAGATCGTCAACGGCGAGCGTTTCATCACCTGCCACAGCTACCAGCAGGGGGAGATCAATATGCTGATGAAGGTGGCCGAGCGGCACGGCTTCCGGGTCAACACCTTTACCCATATCCTGGAGGGCTACAAAGTCGCCGACCAGATGCGGGAGCACGGCGTGGCGGCCTCGACCTTCTCCGACTGGTGGGCCTACAAATACGAGGTCAACGAGGCCATCCCGTACAACGGCGCGATCCTGCACGATCAGGGCGTACTGACAGCCTTCAACTCCGACGACGCCGAGATGGCCCGCCGCCTCAACCAGGAAGCCGCCAAGGCCGTCCTTTTCGGCGGCGTGAGCGAGGAGGACGCCTGGAAATTCGTTACCCTCAATCCCGCCAGGATGTTGCACATCGATGATCGCGTCGGCAGCATCAAAACGGGAAAGGACGCCGACATCGTGGTCTGGAACGACCACCCGCTGAGCATTTACGCCCGCGCCGAGCACACCTTCGTCGACGGCATCGAATACTTTAACCGTGAGCGCGACGAGCAGCTGCGCGAAGCCGTTCGGGTAGAGCGCAACGCCCTGATTCAGAAAAGCCTCGACGTCAAAAAGAGCGGCGCGGAAACCCAGAAACCGACCGGTAAGATGCGCCGCCTGCTGCACTGCAACTCGCTGGACCACAAGCGGGAACTGCACGAGCACTAACGGCGGGTAGCGGGTGGCGTGGTGGCGGGTGGAACCCACCGCCGCCACGCCTCTCGCCACCCCATCATTTCCCTTTTTCCGTAACTTAAATCATCGCGCAAATGAACCGCGTCAACCATAGACAACGAGACTTTTTCCCCACCTCCCCCGGCACCCGCGTCCGCGCCCGAAAATGGGGCATCGAGTATTTATTACCCTTACTCCTTCTGGCCTTTACCCCTTTACTTCGCGCCCAAAACCCGACCCCGGCCGCGGACCAGAGTAAGCCCATCCTGATCCGCTACGCCACCGTGCACGTGGGCGACGGGACGGTGCTGGAAAATACCGACATACTTTTCGATGAAGGCAAGATCGTCTCCGTCGAAAAAGACCTGCCCGCGCCCGCCAACGCCGAGATCATCGACGCCACCGGCAAGCACGTTTACCCCGGCCTGATCGCCCTCAACAGCCAGCTGGGCCTGACCGAGATCGGTGCGGTTCGCTCTACCAACGACCAGCGGGAAACCGGCCGCCTCAACCCGAACGCTCGTGCGCTGATCGCTTTCAATACCGACAGTCAGGTGATCCCGACCGTGCGCAGTCGCGGCGTGCTGCTGGCCCAGATCACGCCGATGGGCGGCATGGTCAGCGGTCGCAGCAGCATGGTCCAGCTCGACGGCTGGAACTTCGAGGACGCCGTAGTGGGCGAAGACGACGGCGTACACATCAACTGGCCCGACCGCTACAGTTGGAGCTGGGAAACCCGCCAGATCAGCGAAAATAAGAAGTACGAAGAACAGGTCAACGGCCTGATGGATTTCATGCGCGAAGCCGCCGCTTACTGCGGCACGAACCGTTCCGGCGACCGCCTCGTTAAGCTCGAATCGATGTGCGATGCCGTGGCCGGTACGAAAAACGTTTACCTCCACGCCGACGGCGCGCGGGAAATCATGAACGGCGTCCAGGAGATCAAGAAGATGGGCGGTAAGCCGGTCGTCGTCGGTGGTGGCCGCAGCTACGAGATCACCGACTTCCTGAAGCGGGAAGGCGTAGCGGTCATCCTGAGCAGCACGCAGGATCTGCCCGGCTTGCAGGACGACGACATCGCCCAGCCGTACAAAAACCCGGGCATCCTGGCCAGGGCCGGCGTCGATTTTGCCATCAGCCACGGCGGGTACTGGCAACAGCGCAATCTGCCCTTCGTGGCGGGGCAGGCCGTCGGTTTCGGCCTCGATAAGGAAGCCGCCATCATGGCCGTCACGCTGAGCCCGGCTAAAATCGCCGGCATCGACAAAATGTACGGCAGCCTGGAGGACAACAAATCCGCCACCCTCATCATCACCTCCGGCGACGTGTTGGATATGCGGACGAGCAACGTCGAGCGTGCCTTCATCGACGGCCGCGCAGTCGACCTGGATAACAAGCAGGCGGAGCTGGCGCGGAAGTTTCGGGAGAAGTATCGGAGAGGACAGGAATAAAGGGGTACAGGGGAAGGTATAAAAAGGGAAACGGCTACCGTGCATGATGTACGGTAGCCGTTTCTATATCTTGTAAAAAGCCGATGATAGTTATGCCCTTACCGCATTCCGGTTCCGGCCACTCAGCAAAATCATGATTAGACCCGCCGCCACGCAGGGCACGCTCAGCCACTGGCCCGTCGTGAGCGTAGTGCCGAAGCCCCCCTGGTCACTTTTAAAGTACTCCCAGATGAAACGGAAACCGAAAATGAGTACGAACCAGAGACCGGTCAGCAGTCCGGGCTTGGAGCCCGCATCCTTCTTCCAGTAGAGCCACAGCAGCAGCCCGAAGGTGAAGAAATAACTTAGCGATTCATAAATCTGTACCGGGTGGCGCGGCACTTCGGCGAGGCTGGTCCGCGCGGCGTTGACGAACTTGAAGGCCCACGGCTTATCACTTGGTAAGCCGACAATCTCGGAGTTCATCAGGTTGCCGAAACGGATCATCGCACCCACGAGGGCGATCGGCGCGGCCACTTTGTCCGACGTCCAGAAGAACGACTTTTTGCTCACGAAGTAGCTGAACAGCGCGATCGCCGTCACTACCCCGACCACGCCGCCGTGGCTGGCCAGACCGCCCTCCCAAATCTTCGGGATTTCGGAGAGGTGAGTGCTGTAGTAATCCCACTGGTAAAACACCACGTGCCCGAAGCGCGCACCGAGTACCGTACCGCCGATGAGGAAGTAAAACAGGTAGTCGAGCCATTCCTCCGGCGCGCCTTCCCGCACGAACATTCGCCGTACCAGCGCAAAACCGATCATGAAGCCGGCGGCAAACATGAGGCCGTACCAGCGCAGGCCGAAGGAGCCGATGGTGAAGATTTCGGGGGTGGCCGTCCAGGTGATGTATCCTAACATAGTATTGTAGTTCTGTAGTAACGTAGTTTTGTAGTGCTGCCGGGGTTAGTAGTGTAGTGCTGTAGTAATATAGTTTTGTAGTGCTGCCGCAAGGGACAGGCGTTGAAGGCGGGGATAGCGTACTCCTGGCAACTATAACACCTTCGATGTGCGGCAGCACTACATTACTACAAAACTACTCTACTACATTACTAAACCTCCGGCTTCATCTGCGGAAAGAACAGCACCTCCTGAATCGACTTTTGCCCCGTCACCAGCATCACCAGCCGGTCGATACCGAAGCCGATGCCAGCCGTTGGGGGCATGCCGTATTCGAGGGCGCGCAGGAAGTCTTCGTCCATGGGCATGGATTCGTCGTCGCCGCGATTGGCGAGCTTGACTTGTTCTTCGAAGCGTTCGCGCTGG